>Ga0209386_1000032_pt1 | contig 78606 bp, 64 predicted proteins | sample NGEPertwo_FD_184510 | JGI IMG/M metagenome (GOLD analysis project Ga0209386, IMG submission 184510) | Arctic peat soil microbial communities from the Barrow Environmental Observatory site, Barrow, Alaska, USA - NGEE Permafrost154B-two... | ecosystem: Environmental > Terrestrial > Soil > Wetlands...
AGTTCCAGCAATCCTCTTCACTTTTGAATTGATTGAGAAATTCCTGGAAATCTTTAGGATAGTGTTCGACAATAGCCATAGGCAAAGTTAAATAATTTCTCTACTTGTGCGAAGCAGATAAGCAGTTAAACAAATAATAAGAATAAGAAGGATCGGCTTAATATTCAGGTTTGAATACAAAAAATATTAATAACACAGTAGATTAGAGCAAAACCCGCCAGGCGATACCGGCAGCAGGTTTATTGATGCCATACCATCCACCATAAATGGAAAAGTGTTTCCAAAGCAGCAACGATCCCGCCAGATTTACATTCCGGGTGTCATATTCGGCCATCAGGGTAAGTGGCTTAAATCCGAGTGGAGTATAACTTATTCCCCCAAACAAACCTTTTAATCTCCTGCTTTGAAGGGAAGCAAAACCGTACCCCATCGTAAGCCGGATTCTATGCGATCCGGCGTGGAAGGTCTTATCCGATACAACAAAGGTGCTGGCAAAAAACTGGTTACCTCCTGAGGAATTTTTGGTGTAGGCATCATTTAAGCCGATCATAAACGAAGGAAGTACATGCTTTTCCTTCCAAAGCTGGCATTTCAAACCAATGGAACGATCCTGGTTAAAAAACCGGTCGCTGCCTGATTTTTTTAAAAGTGTCATCCGGTAGGTGACTTCCAGAAACGGCAAAAAACTCAGGTTGACGAAATAGTTGACTGTGTTATAGGTAAACGTAACAGGTGCTTGCCCCACGGGTAAATAATTCGTTCCAAATACAAGTGTTTTATCCGGGTAAATCTCTCCATGCGGAATATTTATCAAACCAGATGAACCAAATGCTTGTTGAGCCTTTACTCCAATGCCTGGCAGTACCAATCCGAACAGGAGAAGTACAAAACGAAAAATTCGCAAAACAGGAGCTATTACAGGGATATAAACCACTTTTAAAAATCTATGGTGCTATTAAAAATTGAATCAATTCATTCAGAACTTATAACCAATCGAAAGCGAAACTTCTGCACCGGTAACAGATACTTTGTGTTCAAGAATCACTTCATTGTCTTCTTCCTGAGTGTAATTCCCCAGGTTATATTTTACCTCAAGACCGCAAATGAAATGACCAAAAGAACGGTCGAGCCCAAATACGGGAGCAAACGATATATCATTACCTTGCTGAATTATACTGGAACCGTTAATATTGTAGGTGTTTTTAATCAGATTCTCCTGTACTTCAACGCCCAGGTAAGGTTGAAACCCATTCAAGGAGATATTTTCAGGAGCATAAAAAAAGCCTAAACTAAAACGGGTAAATCCAATTTTTAAGCCATCAACAGATGAACCTGATGTGCCTTTTACTTCTCCCGACCAGATTGAAGCCCCAACACGGGTACGAAAATTAGCTGGCAAGAAAAAGGTAATGTTCGCCCCAACAGCAAGGTTTCCACCAAAAGTTTCGGTTATATCTTTGGAAGGCAGATAGGTATTATTCCAGTAATCCATTTCAGGAGAATAATAACCTGCTGTAAAATTAACACTGTGGATGGTAAAACCTTTTTCGTTTGGGTCATTGAACCATGAATTTTTCTTCCCTTTTATACCTATTTTGAGTGGGTATCTTGACCATGAGCTGTGGTTTTGTGCAAAACCAACTGTAGCCATTAGTAAAAACAGAATGGTGATTGAAATTATCTTGTTTTTCATTTTCATTTCTTTTAAAAGTTTAAGAGACTGTTTCAATTTTTATTGAACCCCAGGGTTCCGAATCTTCCGGTATTTTCATCCGCCGGTTTCACAGGCAGTTATTCATATTAAATCCTTTCATGATTTCTTACAACTCCCATGTTGAAGGTGAAATATTGAAAGTGCTGGGTTTTGCATCATCAATTCAAATTCCCTTGCACTTATTTGAAATAAATAATCATTATCTAATTGAAATACGGTGGCTTCTGAGTTTTTCAGCAGACTCTAATTATGTACATCCCCGGCACAAGGATTCGTTGTTGTTATGACAGGTTGGACTCGATTTTGTCCCGGAATTACAACTACATGATTGCCACAATCTGTAATTGTAATCTCTTGTTGATAAGATATAGTGCAGCTGGGGGAAACTATATAGTTAGGTATAATTCCTCTGTCGTCAGATATTTTGATAGTAGAACCGGGGTATGATAATGTATACACAACGAGTCCATTCACACAATCGGTGGAGCAGATGTCCAAAGAGTTTGTGATTTCAACGGTATAGGTAGGAGGGTTATCCACATTCCCCTGGGTGAAGTTATAGGCGGCTAATATTGAACTCAGAATATCGGGCGCTGAAGCTAATCCGACTGCAACTCCTGATTGATCAATAGCTGCCAAAACCTCATCAACAAATGCTTTTTTCGCGGATTCACTTGTAAATAGTAATTCCAGATTACTTGGTTCGGTACAAGCAACATTCAGAATCTTCAGGCTCGTAAAAGATAGAACTCCATCGTTATAGGTCAGTTTCTCATTCGCGTTGTAAAACGAAATTTCTTTTTGTTCGACTAAAGTTTTAACAATCAAGGTAGAGGTAGCTTGTTGATTTGGTCCGGTGGTAACACCTGCATTACTCGTAACCGATAAAACAACTTTGGTTTCATCTATTGTTCCGTTACTTTTTGCAACAGCGACAACAATAGCGCTTGTATTATCCGAATAAGTTGTTTCAATAACCTGTACCGTAGTGGATATGGTATTTCCCTCACTGGCCAGTACATCTGCCACATTGGCTTCCGGGTCAGCTGCAATAATCTGATTCACAACAGAGGTCGCCACATCCGCTGTACTTAGTGCTACTAATTTTTTTACGGTGATGTCGAGACTTGTCGATTGCGAATTGTTCTTGGTATTCGCTTCTTTAATTATTTTACTTTTATCCGACGACAGGTTAATTTCAAACTTAAAATCATGTTCTCCTACAATGGATTGCCAGTCAAACACAGTTTCATATTTGGTATTGGCTGAGATGTTTACAAGCTCAATACTTTCCTGAAAGACACCATCAACATAAAAGTTCAATACCGAATAATAGGTAGTTTCTGTATTCTCGTTATTCGTATAGACGACTTTAAATGACAACCCACTTGCTGAATTTAATGCTTCATTGTCGAAAGCATAATCAATGGTTGTTATTTCAAAGTCGGGATTCAGCACCGAGGGTTCGGGGTCAGGTACATCGCCTACATTTTTTTTGCAACTATACAAAACCGCACTTAATGTAATGGCAAACAGCATGATTGCTATAAGTGTTTTTAAGATTGATTTTTTCATAGGACCTTTTTTTTTGAATGAATTAAAAAACTAGTTAGCGAACTGGCCTTTGATAAAAATGGGGTTATTAAAATGTTCCGTTTGATTCTCATTGGGGCGGGTTTCATAATCTTTGCCATAATACACAGCATATCCGGCATTGTAGTCCGAATCGAAATATTTTGGACTTGTTACCCTAAGTGTATGTTTCCGGTTTCGTTTGTTTGTTGGAAAAGGTATGGTGAATTTAAATCCGCCATTGGAATCGCCTCCGGTATGCATGGCATAAAAACCGATGGTCGTAGCACCAAAGTGACGGCTGCATTCGGCCCGGAAACCTTTGTCCTTATTCAGATAACTTCCATAACTTAAATCGAACTGGAGATTAAACCGGGGATAGAAATACCCGCCTGTTACCTGCCAGCTAAAGGTATTCACGCGACCGGTAACCCATTGGTTTTGCAAAAAATGCGAACTTCCGGTTAAGCCGGCATTACCCGCAATACTCCATCGATTTCCTTTGAAGAAATGATTAAGCCGTCCATTCAACCCGTAGCGGTGTGCATTAAATTTGCCGATGGTCAGGTTCCCAAACCATTGACGTGGAAAGCGAATATCCTGCGAAATAGTTACAAAACCAGGTTGAATGTAATCGCCTTCATGCGATTCATATAAAAAATCACGGCTTTTGTAATCCACATTATCTTTGATGTCGAGTACTTCAAAATCGTTTTTAAGTGGAAAAATGATCTGCCCGGTAAATAACATTCCTTTCCACAAGGATACTTCTACGGCTGGAGCTATATTAAACATGATTTCGTAAAACTGGTTCAGGAGCCTGTTTTGAATGGCCAGCTGCGGATAAATAACCAAATCAATTTTATTGACATTTGAATTTAAAGGAAGCTCTTTTTTTAGATAGTTCCAATCTTCGCCGGTACTGCAATCGACCAGTAACTCATCAAACAGCTGTGTTTTTACCAGTTTACCCGACCGATACTGCCTCCATGATTTTGCCGGAACCTGAATATGTAGTTGCGGGATGTCATTCTTAAGCAGGTAGACCGAAATCTGCGTATCCGGACTGGTATATGCAGCTATCGTATCCAGCGCTATAACTATGGCGTCGGCCTCCCAACGGTAAATGTTATTTTCAAGAGCAATGACAATTTGGTTGTCGTGCGAAAAGCTGCGTATATTCTCAAAACCCATATCGTTCAGTTTTCGGTCGAATACATCAGGGGTTTCCTGTGCATTTACCGGACTTGGTATACAAAAAACCGAAACCCAGATATAGAGACATACAATGTTTCTCAGGTAAGTGTGGAATGAATAGTTTGTTGACAAATGGTTTGTTTTACCAGGTTGGAAACTTATAGCTGATCAGTAATTATCGGCTGAGGAAATTGATAAGTAATGTAAATAATAAAATATCGTATTCTGTGTTTAGCAATCGAATACCTTGCCTGGCAGTAATTATTTCTACCACAGTTTACTCAAATTAATACTGATTAAAAAATGCTTTCTCTCGGACGGTTTTTCTTTGAAACCACGAAGTGGATAAATGTGAATAGCCCCGAATTGCATTCGGGGAAAAGATAAAACCCAGATCCCGAACCCTTATAAGGGTTCAATCGATGTTAACACATTTTTATTGGTTCTATAACGTTTTGTATGGGTAATTATTTTCAAATTCATATTTGATCAATAAGGTTGAGGTTGGTGTGGTGATAAAAGTTCACTTATGTAACTACTTTTTTAAAGACCAATTCTATTCCGTCCGAGAATAGGTCAATGCGTTGTTCAGCTTCATACCGCGGACGATTTTCATCTTCTATTATCTCTTTCTACAAACATTTCGCACCTCTGGTGCTGAAGACCGCCAGTTATTCTTTTAGGGGATTTATATACCGATACTGAGGGACTATTAAGGTTAAAAAACAAGAATAAGGCTATTTTTATAATAATATATTTAGAATCTGTTTAAATTTAATTTGTTTGTTCCGTCAGGAACAAAATATGGGTAGAAATAGGAAGTAATAGAGTTATCTATTGTCCCGTACGGGACAATAGATAATTGGAAATAATTATTTTCTACCCATATATCTTCCCTCCGGGAAAATTTAAACAGTACTCTTAGTACGCAGACAATTGACAAATTAAATACTTTTGAAACCTTATTTTTTCAAATTTAACCTTAGTAGAAAAAGTAAACATATAAACACAACCTTATTACCTTATTTGAACATTAAAATCAAGCGGTTCTATTTGCGATTATAAGTTAAATTCCACACTAACCGTTATAGAGCCTGATAAATGGTAAAGAAGAATTCGATTCTATTAATGTTTTTTTTTCGTGTCTTCGTGCCTTTGTGGCTAAACATGCTTTTTCTGCACTGCTCCTCGTTTGAGCGATAGCGGGAAGGAGCAGTTACAGATAGAATCAGTGATTGCAGCGGTTTATCCGTTTTTACCGCTCACCCCTAATTGACATGATCAAGGGCTTCATATTTGGAGTTTTTCGAAAGGAAATCCGGGACGATTTGTTTCATCCGGCTTACCAGTTGGTTATTGTCCTCCAGGTTCAGGTTTTGCAGCAATTCATCGATCTTAGCTTTTGATCCTTCATAATCGTAGGTCCTGATCTTTCCAATCGTGATCTTTGGATGCGAAGTCGGAAGGGTTTCTTCACCTCCGCCCAGTAGCTCTTCGTATAATTTTTCGCCCGGACGCAGGCCTGTTTCCTCAATTTTTATCTCATCGTGGGCGATGAATCCTGACAGCGAGATCATTCGCACGGCCAAATCGTAAATACGCACCGGACGCCCCATGTCAAAAAGGAAAATTTCACCGCCGTTGCCCATAAATCCAGCCTCCAGCACCAAATTGCAGGCCTCAGGAATGGTCATGAAATATCGGATCACATCACGGTGAGTGACCGTAACCGGCCCTCCGTTGCTGATCTGCCTTTTGAAGATTGGAATTACCGAACCATTCGATCCGAGCACATTACCGAAACGCGTGGTAATGAACTGGGTTTTCATCAGGGGTCGCTGCGATAACGACTGGATATAAATTTCGCAGATGCGTTTGCTTGCCCCCATAATGTTGGTTGGATTCACCGCTTTGTCGGTCGATACCATCACGAATTTCTCGACGTTATTCCTGACAGCCAGATCGGCCATGGTCTTCGTTCCACCGACATTGTTGCCAATGGCCATAAAAGGTTGAAGTTCCATCATGGGTACATGTTTGTATGCTGCCGCATGGAAGATGATCTGTGGCTGGCAGATACGGAATATTTTATGCATTTTACACATATTCGTTACATCAGCCACGTACACCTGTAGTTTCGTCTGGTCAAGCAGCGGCAGGATTTCATTCTGGATATCGAAAACGGCCGATTCAGCCTGGTCAACAATGATGATGCTCTCAGGCTTCAGGTAAACCAGTTGACGCACTATTTCAGATCCAATGGAGCCGGCGCCGCCTGTTACCAGTACCCGTTTCCCAAAAATACCATTTGAAATCGCTTTCGTCTTCGTCGAAATAGGTTCGCGACCCAACAGGTCTTCGATACGCACATTCCTGACCTTCCCGCTTGCAAAATTGCCATCCAGAAAGGAAGATGGATCAGAAACCTCCTTCAATTTGAGGTGATTGGCCAGGCACTGATCAACAATTTCACGTTTTCGCAATACATCAATACGCGACGACGATATAGCCAGTACCATTTGATGCACCTCTTTGTCTTTGATTACATGGGCGAAGGCCTTATGGGGTGAAAACACCTTTAAGCCTCCGATTTTTCCGCCCCAGAGACGGGGATTATCATCCACATAACCGATGATGTTGTAATGGATGTTATTGTCTTTCATAATGATGCTGCTGTATATGCTTCCCATCACACCAGCTCCGTAAATCATGATATTGACGGTGTCATTTGGTTTTTTCAGGATGTTACGGTAAATATACTGCACAGCGAAACGGAAAAGAACCAACAGGGAAACCGACAGAAAAAAGTGAACAATGATCACCGACCAGGGAATAACCAGATTGGCATTAAACTGGTGTCCAAAATAGCTGATCAGGAAAAAGCCGAAAGAAAGGAAGAGGTGGGTTTTAAATAACACGATCACATCGTGTGTCTTCGAAAAACGAATGATACCCAAGTGCGGTTTGAAAAGCACAACAGCCAGGATATAAAACGGAAGCCCGGAAACCATCTGTAACATCATCAAAGGTACATCGACGTACGATGAAAATAAATTGTAACGGAGCATGTAGGTAAATAAAAAAGCAATCGTGATGATAGCCATATCGGCCATCAAAACGATCCATCGCGGTAGAAACCGTTTGTCGATACCATTTTTAAGTTTTCTGCGCATAAGTTTAGTTTGTGTGGATTGGATGAAGCCCCCTTCCCTGCCTCGCCGTCAGGTTGGTTATTCCCCCACAAAGGGGAACGATTTGGGTATTGATGTGAGAATAGTATTTATTTTAATGATCAGTTGTTACGGAAAAAATTTACAAAGACCGGCTTTGACTTCGCGTACCGTCATTGCGAGGCACGAAGCAATCTGGTATTCATGTTCATTGGGGGTGCGACTTAAAGTCGCGCTCCCAATTCGTTTGCAGGGCAGGTGTTGTATTAAATGTCAGGTGTTGTGTATGGTCAGGACACGTCCTGACCGATAATATATAATAATTCTGCGGCCTTATATATACGAAATTAGCCAAACTCCAGGGTCTGGAACCTGCAATGCGTTATTCAATGTTTGTTGTGTGAACGGTAATATGTTGTGTGAACGGTCAGGACATGTCCTGACCCTACTGGTTCCCAAAACCGATATAAACGTAAGTTCATTGGGGGTGCGACTTGAAGTCGCGCTCCCAATTCGTTTGCAGGACAGGTGTTGTGTATGGTCAGGATACGCGTCCTGACCGATAACATATAATAATTCTGCGGCCTTATATATACGAAATTAGCCAAACTCCAGGGTCTGGAACCTGCAATGCGTTATTCAATGTTTGTCGTGTGAATGGTAATATGTTGTGTGAACGGTCATGTGTTGTGTGAACGGTCAGGACATGTCCTGACCCTACTGGACATCAAAACAGATGTAAACGTAAGTTGATGATTTTCAAAAACTATTATGTCGAACTCAGGTTAATAAGGTTGGGAAGTTCGTCTCTAAGAAAATAAATCGGAGTGAGTACCTGTTCTGGTATGCCAAACTTCATTTTCAGTAATTTTAAACTTCCAAATAATCAACCAGTCTGGTTTTATGTGCGCTTCCAAATAACCCGAATAGTTTCCTGATAATTTGTGCGAAAAATAATTTGAGGAAAGAAAACCAGTCTCTTCAAGCATTAAAATTGCTTCTTTTATCAATACCATATTATAACCTCTTTTTTGAAGAAGCTTAATGTCTTTCTTGAATTTGTTGGTAAAAACAAGCTGAGCCATAACAATGGAGTTTTATTCCAGATGCATTGAAAATCAGGAGTGATGTTGTCAAATATCCAATTTGGAAAAGAGCTCTTGTGAATCTTTTACTTTTGTTCCCTTGTTATGCTCAACATCTTCTATTGCTTTTCTGGTTTCAAAATTTGGCACAGGCTCTTCAATAAACTGAGTCTCGATGTTCATCTTCTTTAATAATCGGCTGAGAAATTCTTTTTCTGCCTTATTCTTTGGTCTGATTACAATTGTTGTCATTACATCTATGCTTTTTACAAATATAAAACTTTCACATCAATTATCTGTGTTAATCTGTAATATCTGTGTCATCCCAGCCTGCTGCGGGCAGGTGTGTTCCAGTGTTCAATGTTTGTTGTTTGAATGTCAGGTGTTGGATGAACGGTAATATGTTGTTTGAACGGTCAGGACATGTCCTGACCCTACTTGTCACCAAAACAGATGTAAACATGAATTCATTGGGGGTGCGACTTGAAGTCGCGCTCCCAATTCGTTTGCAGGACAGGTGTTGTGTATGGTCAGGACATGTCCTGACCGATAACATATTGTAATTCTGCGACCTTTTATATGAGAAATCAGCGGATCACTTTAAATTCTTGTGGGGAATTTGATTTGTTGTATTTCTGAATAATATTTTTCAGAAATTGCTGACTCGTTTTGGAATTTTATCCCGAAGGGATATCAGGTTTATAGAAAATGAATCCTTAAAAGAACAGCGATACCGAAGGTATCGAACTATTCAATCCATTCGAATATTTACTGCGAATACGATATGAATGTAAATTTGCGAAAATGTTCCGGGCATTGTTGCAATTTTTGTATAAACCTTTGATGCCTTCGGCATCTTGATTGGGTAATTGTTTAGAACAAAGATTCAATTTCATATCGTTCCCCACAACTTTATCATGTGATCCAAATTAGCCAAACTCCAGAGTCCTGACCCTACTGGTCACCAAAACAGATGTAAACATGAATTTATTGGGGGTGCGACTTGAAGTCGCGCTCCCAATTCGTTTGCAGGACAGGTGTTGTGAACGGTCAGGACACGTCCTGACCGTTCACATATAATAATTCTGCGGCCTTATATATACGAAATTAGCCAAACTCCAGGGTCAGGACCATACAATGCGTTTATTCAATGTTTGACATCTTTACTCATCAAAACCGATGTAAAAGTGAGCAGGACTATTTTGATATCGAAGCCAACCGATTTGCGTTGCAGGTATTCTTTTTCATACGCCACCTTTTCTTCCAGCGAAATCTCATCCCGTCCGTTAATCTGCGCCCAACCGGTTAGTCCCGGTATTAATGCTTCTACTCCGGCTTCTACTCGAAGAGCCATCAGGTCATCCTGGTTATAAAGCGCCGGGCGCGGACCTACAAAAACCATTTCGCCCCTGATGATGTTGATCAGGTTGGGCAATTCGTCGAGGCTGAGTTTACGAAGCAGGCCACCGCTTTTTAAAACGTATTGCCCCGGGTTTTTCAGCAAATGGGTAGCCACATTGGGTGTATCTTTTTTCATACTTCGGAACTTGTAGATCGGAAAGAAGGAATAATTCATACCAACTCTTTTCTGTTGGAAGAATACGGGAAAGCCATCTTCCAGAATTAACGCTATTGCAACAAGCACAAAGACAGGCGACAACAGAATGAGTAAAATCAAGGCGATGATCTTATTGAGCATGTTTTTTGAATAATTAAATTGTTTTTTGATAAATGTAAGATTGCTTCGATGATCAGGGACGTCATTGCCTTTGCATATCGTCATTGCGAGCGTAGCGCTGCAATCTATTGCTTCATCCTCGCAATGACGCGTTTAATTAGGACTTAGCTTTTTCTGAAACTTGCCAGCGTTTTCCGCATGCCTTCACCGGCACCGCTGGGCATTTTCTGAATACCCAGCGCCTTTTTTATCTTTTCGTTCGAAACCACATACGATTCGGTGAGTTTTTTTAAACGTTCGCTGTTCAGTGGTAAATGAAGAATATCGCCCAGGCGCGCCAGTCCCTTTATGAAACCCTGCGGAAGCGGCCACACTGCTGATTTTTTTCCCTGCGAAGCCGAAATCAGTTCAATCAATTCATTGGTCGAAAGTGCTTCATCATCGGCCATGTGGTAAATCCCTGATTCAATATTTCCTGAAACAAGTTGCCCGATCACGAAACTCAGGTTGTCTATCGAGGTAAACGAGCGTTTGTTTTCGAAAGCGCCCAAAGGCCATGGAATCCCTTTACTTACCACCTTATACAGCAAATTCAGGTTTCCCTTGTTGCCCGGTCCATGAATCATACAAGGCCGAAGGATGAAAACTTTCTTGGCGGGTTTCGGGTTTCGGGTTTCATGTTTCGAAAGATGATCCAGAATGTACTCCTCCGCGGCTATTTTGCTTTCGCCATAAGGCCCTTTGGGTGCAGGCACAACATCTTCGGTTAAAATTCCTTCCACCTGATCGGCTGCGGCTTTCACCGAACTGAAGAAAATAAACTTCCGGGCTTCTGAGCTTAGAAACCAGTCAAAGATCTTTTGGGTAAGTCCGGTATTAATCTCGAAATAAGACTGCGCGTTGCTTTGGTTTTTCGTGTCGTGGGCTTTCCCTGCCAGGTGTATAATCACATCTACCTCCGGAAGTTTTTCCAGTTCATTCCATCCAAAAGTTTTAAGCACTCCGTCTTTAGGGGGCGAAACGATATCCAAACCGTAAATGGTATGTTGTTCTTTGAAGGCAACAACTAAGTTGCTCCCTACAAAACCGTGTATGCCGGTGATAAGTATGTTCATTTTTTAGTTTTTCAATTGTCGTCATTGTGAACGCGCACCGTCATTGCGACTGCGAGGCACGAAGCAGGAAGCAATCTGTTGTGAATGAAAGATTGCTTCGTCGTACCTCCTCGCAATGACGCCATTAGGTACGTCATTGCGACCGCGAGGTACGTGGCGGGAAGCAATCTGTTCAAAGTTGAGATTGCTTCGTCCTTCGTCCTCGCAATGACGCTTTGATTATCAGAGGCCATCTGTAGTATCAGTGTTATCTGTGTTCTTAAATTAAAGCGATATTATTTTTGTTTTAACCCAATCGATTTGCTGATTAGCTTCCTGTATATTCATTGTCTCAAAATCACCAATCCATTTTTCCAATTTAGGGAACGCACGTTTTAAACCATAATAGGATTTGAATTTTCGCATGAGTGGTAGTTGTGGCAACATGGGTTGACGGTAATCGAAATCTCTGGGATGAAAATAACTCATCACATACGATGATTCATTGGTCCATTTATTTATCAACGAATAAGGAAATAGCCGAAAGAAACCACCTCCTGAAAAAACCATATTTCGATTGAACAGGTTAATGGTATTCATGGGGAATTCCTTGATTTCAATCCCCCGGTATTGAATCCGTGCAGGTTCACTTTTCCCAAAATCAGGGAATCCACCGTAATCGTGTTTGGCCGGGAAAACCGAACAATCCATTTTAATGCCCAATTGATGCAAGATCTCAAATGCCCAGGGCGTTTTTTCGGTAATCGAAAAACCGGGAGCGCGATAAAGATCTATTTTTTCTCCGATAATATCTTCGGTAATTTTAATCGACTTTTCCGTATCCCTTAAAAAGTCTTTGGGGCTCATTTGGTGAACCAAATCATGGTAATACGAATGGCATCCTATTTCATGGCCTTGCTGGTGTATTTTTCTGACTACCTCCGGATATTTTTCCGAAATCCATCCCAGAACAAAAAAAGTTCCTTTAATTTTTTGATCATCCAACAGTTGCAAAATCTGATCTGTTGCCTGATGTATTCTTGTTTCGTAAGCCGACCATGTGCTATTATCTGAAATAAAATCACAATGGAACCACTCTTCGATGTCGAAGGTAAGTATGTTCATATTATAAATCGTCAGAATCAACCCACATTAAATGCCAGTTATTTTCATTAAACAAATCTTCATCAGAATATTCTTTTGTAAGATTTTTGATTATTAATTGAAAGACAAATGGACTTTTAAAAAACCCATTATTACACAATTGATATTCGGAAGCAGAGTTTTTACTCATCATAGTCATGATTGCTTCAACATTCTCTTTTTTTGCACGATCAGTTAGCACTTTATTAATGAGACCATGACAATCTGCAAAGCCTGGCAAAACCATGTAGTCTAAAATTCCATATGAAGGAACTTCTTCTTTGATTATGCTTCTGAAAGAAACAAAACCGATCATTAGTCCTTCATAATTGTAAATGGAAAGAAATTGATAGTTTCTGCCCGGTGCACCATATCTCCATTTAGAAAATGGCATATCTTTTATCAACGCATTAGGTATCGATTCATTCCATTCCTTTGCAAAAGCTTCGTAACCCTTAACATCTTTGATATTTGTTGTAAGCGCAAAACTGTATGTTTTATTCAGTTTAGTCTTTCTCAGACTATTATAAAGACGAATAGAAACATTAGCCAAAGGAGCTAGAAAACCTATTTTTTTGCTTTTAAGTATGGTATTCAAACGAATAAACTTCATATACAAAGGCAGACTAAAGGGAACTTTCCAACCGACCTTTAAATGCCCTGGTATTACTTCTTTTCGTATGGGGTAACCCATCGTAAAAGGAACTTTTGAAGCTAATTCATTGGTAGAATAGGCACCCATTTTAGTGAAGATACCTTTGCCGCGATGTTTTGAACTGGTCATCACATCACAGACCATACCTACTGAAGTGATTTTTTCCCCAATTTTATATCGATATGGTAGCGCAGCATAATAGCCCACCATATCAGTGTCTGAATAACAAGCATATTCATAAGAATGCGCAACATTGGGGAACGAGTGAAATTTCCAACTGTAATAGATTTCTTCCTGAATAACTTCACCCTTTGTTTCGGGGAAGCAATCTTTAAATAAGTCTCTTTGCTGGGCAAGATTCTCTGTATATTTAAAATGAGCAAATGAAAGTTCCATAATTTTAAATTAATGCCCCATTAATATCAATGGCAGTTCCATTAACATATTCCGTTTGAATGATATAATTCACTGTATTATAAATTTCGTGAGGCTCGCAAAACCTTCCTGCCGGGATTTGAGCTTTCATTTTCTCCTGATAATTTAGTGGAACATCATTTACACCCATGCCAAGATTGACATAACCCAAATTAATTGCATTGACAGTAATACCTTTTGAAGCATTTTCAGCTGCTAATGATTTGGTCATGCCCAGAAGTCCTGCTTTTGAAGCTGCATAAGCACTAATACCAGGGGTCGGCATGGATGCAACTACTGAAGAAAAATTAATAATACGGCCATATTTTTGTTCACGCATGAATGGAAGGACTTTATGAATGACATTAAAACTTCCCTTGAGATTAACATCAATTACACGACTCCAAAGGTCTATATCTGATTTGTGAGCAAAAGAATTATAAGAAATACCCGCACAATTCAATAAAATAATATGATCGAGTTGGCCTTTGATTCCAGCTATAAATTCTTCAACGGCATTATTATCCGAAACATCTAATTTGTGGTAAAACTCGTTATTTTCAGTTAAACTCACTGTTGTGGAGTTGTAAGTTCCCAGGACTTCTATCCCATCTTGTTGAAAGCGGGTAAATAAATATCGTCCTATACCTTTTGATGCACCTGTTATTATAATCATATTATCCCCATTTAATAATTGAAGCTCCGTAAGTCCAACCACTACCAACCGCAACAAATAAAACAATATCTCCCCTTTTTAATTTTCCTGATTTATTGACCTCGTCCAATAAAATTGGAATAGTTGCTCCTGAAGTATTGGCATATTTATCCATATTGGTCATTACCTTTTCGAATGGCAATCCAATAATTTCAGCTGTTTTTTGTAAAATGCGAATACTGGGTTGGTGTGGTATCATAATATCAATATCATCAATCGTAAGACCCGTATCTTCAAGTACCTGATTTATTGCTTTGGGTAGTGCCTTCGTAGCCGAAGCAAAAACAGCTTTGCCATTCATTTGAAAATATTGTTCATTCATATTACCTTCATGCAGCGGAATCTCAGAACCACCCCCGGGAATAGTGAATCCCAACATATCTGTTGTGGTATCGGTATATAGCCTGTAGGCCAGAAAACCTTCAGTAACATTGGCCGAAGTAACAACCGCTGCTCCTGCACCATCCCCAAAAAAGACCGCATCTCTACGAGACCAATCGGTTATCTTTGAGAAAGTATCTGCACCAATAACCAATATATTATTATAAACCCCTGAGGCAATATACTGACTTGCAACTGACATCGCGAATAAAAAGCCGCTACAAACCGCTGTCATATCAAATGCTGCGGCATTACATGCATTTAGTTTATGCTGTACAAATGCTGCAGTTGATGGGGCTTTACGATCCGGTGTTGAAGTGGCAACAATAATTAATTCAATATCATCATTTTTTAAACCTGCATCTTCAATTGCCCGTTGACCGGCAATAACCGCCAAATCGCTCGTTGCCTGATTCTCCGCGGCAATATGCCTTTGTTTGATGCCAACATTTTCATATACCCATTGGGCATTTGTAGGCAATATGGTTTCCAGATATTCATTGGAATAGATGGTATCTGGTACATAGGAGCCTGTTCCTAATATTTTTACATTGCGAACTAATTGTTTCATCGTAGATTCTGTTTACTGGATTTAAATTGTTTTCTTTCTTCAATAATTAAACGAGGTAATAATTTAAAATAATTAAAAGCTCGTCCACCAACCCTATTCGGTTCCTTATACACTCGGAATAGCCATTCCAAATGCAATTTCTGCAATATTTCAGGAGCTCTTTTGTTTGCTTCATCTCCCAAAAAGAGATTAAACGCCGCACCAATTGCAAACAAAACACCTCTATTGATAAATGGATATAATTTACTAATGAAAATTTCCTGCTTCGGAGCTCCTAACGAAACCCATATAATATCCGGCGAAAACTCATTTATTTCTTTTGCAATTGATCTATAATCAAAATCATCCACGTTTTTGAATGGCAAAGGATCAAACTTAAATTGCGCGATATCATATCCTAATTCAATAAACCTTTTTTTTAAACGTTCAAGATTCTCTTCTGTATTACCCAAAAAATATTGTTTATAAGGCGTTTTAATATATTTTGAAAAAATTTCTGGACCGGTATAGGTTGAAAATTTCTGTTTGTGAATATATCCTAATAACATTGCGATCGAGCTTCCATCACAAGAATTAACCAGTGCTCCATTAACAATATCTCCATAGAAAGTGTTTTTGGTTGAATGTGCCAGAACATTACCATCAATGACACAAACATATCCTTTGTTCTTGTCTTTAATAGCTTTTTCGATTATACTATCAAAGATTTGATGGTTAAACTCAATAAAGATTTTAAAGTATTTTTGCATTTATTATAAACGAGAGAACAAATTTATGATAGTTCTAAATCGATCAGCAAATCTGGCATAAAAAGAAGATTTACTGGTACCTGCAATCGTTGAAATATTTTGATCATGTCTTCTGTAATAAATCAATTTATCATCAATAAATTTTATTTTAAAATAAAATGCAGCTATATTTCCTATCCATATATCATGTGAATTTACACTTTTGGGGAATGGCAATACTTTGTCTAAAATGTTTCTGTTAAAAGCCATACAGCATCCCAGGTATGGTGAGCCGCCTATTAATGACAAAAGTTTGGATTTTGTGGTTTTTCTAATTTTATAATATGAATAATGAATAATATTCAAAAAAGAATCGGTAACATAACAGTCACTTACAACTAAATCAACATTTTGCAATGCATTAAGCATTTTATAAACCTTATTATTTACCCAAACATCATCCTGGTCACATAAAAAGATATGATCTCCTCTTGCATGTTTAATGGCATTTTCAAAATTGAATACATAACTAGAAAATTTCCCCTCTCTATAAATCTTTATCCTTTTATCATTTATAGCCTGAATTAGCTCACATGTATTATCTTCTGAAGAATCATCTGAAATAATTATTTCATCCTCTTCTTTTAATTGGCAGATTATTGAATTTAATTGTTGGATAATATATTTACTTCCATTATGGGTTGGCAAACAGACAGAAATCATTGTAAATTAAAAATTTAATTATTCTTTATAAAATATCCTCAATATGGAATTTCAATCGCAATGGAAGTACTTTTAAAAATCTTTTTAAAGATGAAATCTTAAAAAGATTAAGATTTGATTTTTTTCGAGGTGCCCATTTATCCATATGGATAATAGAGTGAAATTTTATATCATCCTTAAAACGATACAAGCAAAATGGTTTATGAAAGTGGGCATAGGATGCTGCCATAGGTCCGCCAATCGATTTACTAATTGTAGTAAGGTCAATGCTAGAAATAGCATGTAAAAGTTTTGCCTTGCTTAATATTAAAATACCTGAATGCGGATTAATTGCAACTTTAATAAGTTTATTTTTAAAAATTCTTTCTGTATTAATCCAACCTGGAAAACAGATTTTAGTGTCCACGCAATATACTTCAGTCCCTTCTTGTTCAAGTCTATTTGGCAACAAAACTTCATTTAACGATGACACTTGATCAAACTCATAAATATTATTGAGAACTTCGTTTGGTACAAGTATATCATCTTCAACATTTAAAAAATAATCGTATTCATCAACATGCTTAGTCATTTCAACTAAAGAAGCAAAAATAAGCATTCTGCTATCTTCCAAATAGTTAAACGTAATGTCTAAATCTACTAAAGAAGAACCTTCAATTCCACAGACCATAACAGTAGCGTTTTCAAGCAGGTTCAATCCTTCCAGTGTCTTTTGTACAATCTCTTTTCTAATATTTGAATCATGGCTAGACGATTTCCCATTAAAAACACCATTTGCATTATAATAATGGTTAAGATAACATAAAATTCTCGGTTTGTTCATAATGACAATTTCTTTGAGCAATTTATAAAGTAAAAATCAATTTTTATTTGAAGAACATTTCAGTCTATAATGAGTCATAATCCATAAAAATACTATTGCATTTCGGCCGATATCATTAAGTTTAACGTATTTTACTTCCAAAAAAGATTGTAATATTTTTTCTCCACTTTTTCTAATAAATAAGGGGAAATAATTTTATCTATATGTGATCTTTCGACAGATAAATTCTTAGTTACAAATTCAATTAACTTTTCAATCATATTGTCATTTTCAATGTCAGATTTATAGATATTAAAATTAAGAGGATACTGATCCAGTAATTCTTTTGAAGAATCATTGTTTATTGAACAAATATTTATAACAGGTTTTCCTAAGTATACATATTCAATAATTTTACTGGGTTCTTGATATGGATTGCTATTTCCAATATTAACAAGTATATCAGCTTCTTTTAAAATATAATGTACTTGATTCTTGGGCACTGAACCATGTAAAAAAATAGATTTATTGATTAAATCTGCATACTCGTTAAATGACTTAATACTGGAATTTATTTTCCCATACAAATGAAGCTCAAGATTAATTGACGATTTAAAATTTAATAGCTTTTCAAATATTTTTAAAAGATTTTCAGGGGTACGAACACCGGGGCTTAACGTACCCATAAAAACAAATTTTATTGCTTTAGATTCCTTTTTCTTATTATTATCTAAAAAAACATCCTTTACAGGTACATACAAATTATGAATTACATTAATCTTTTCATTGATTTCCGGAAATAATGAAACATACTTACTTTGTATTCTTGCTGTCATAACACATACTAAATCGGCTTTATTCAAAACCTTCCTTTCAACTGAAAAATTTAATTTTGAATAGATTTTCTGATTGTTAATTTCATTATTAAAAGAAAAAGGATCAATAATTTCTGCCAACCAAAATAAGTTATTTTCTTTTTTCAATTTATAACCAACAAGATGATCAGTAAATGGCCAACTAACAGTTATCAAATTAGTAATATTCTCTCTCTTTATTATTTCACGAGATAATTTCAGCGTTGGGTAGTATGATAAAAATGCCCAATCAGGCCAACAAAATCTTTTCCATAGAAAATTATAAGTTTTTCTGAATAAACTCTCCTTATTCAAAGACTTATCATTTTCACGAATAACTAAATTCTCATTGGATATGCTACCAAGTTTCGTTTTTACTCTTTGGAACAATGATCTGCCTGTCCGGTAGATTTTAATCCCATTTACTATTTCAAATTTTCTAAAACCTGGCTTTTGAGCTGAAACAACAAAAACTTCTATTCCTTTTGCTGCCCATATATCAATAATATTTTTCCATCTGTATGTATTTGGTGAATCATCAGGAAAGAAACTAAAACTCACCAGCAATAATTTTAACTTGTTTTTATTATTTTCCTGTTTAAAACTCATTCCATTAATATTTGATTAAATAATTTTCTATACCAAACTGCTGAAAGAAAAGTTATTTTTTCCAAACAGTTCGATTTACATAATCCACATAACTGATAACCGCTCGCACCACTTTGAGTGAAAAATTATCAACATTATAATCGTTAACAATTTTGGTTACCCTTTTTACTTTCGAAAACTGCGATACTATAATATCAATCGACTGTAAAATTCTATCCTTTTTAAGCCCACTCATAATCAAAGTTCCTTCATCCATTCCCTCAGGTCTTTCATGCGCTTGTCTTATCGTAATGGCAGGAAAATTCATGATAGATGACTCTTCAGAAATGGTTCCACTATCGGAAATGCAACAGAATGCATTCTGTTGCATTTTATTGTAATCAAAAAATCCCATGGGTTTCAAAAATTGAATTAAAGGATTTAAGTCAGTTCGTTTTAAGCTCTCCAATTTAATTTTTGTACGTGGGTGAGTTGAAACAATTACCGGATATTGATATTTTTCTGCAATTGCATTTAATGAATCGAGAAAGTCGTTAAAATTCTCTGCTGAATCAACGTTTTCTTCCCGATGAGTACTCACAATAAAAAATTTATTTTCCTCAAGGCCAAGTGTTTTAAGAATTTTCGAGTCAGTAATTGACTTAGCATGAAAATCTAAAATCTCTTTCATTGGAGAACCCGGTTTGATAATGGTATCTGGCTTTATTCCTTCTGCCAATAAATATCGACGGGCATGTTCAGTTAATGGAAAATTAATATCACTTAAATGATCCAATACTTTCCGGTTTAATTCTTCAGGAACCCGCTGATCAAAACATCTGTTCCCAGCTTCAAAATGGAATACGGGAATCTTTCTTCTTTTTGCAGATATGACAGCCAAACAACTATTTGTATCTCCATAAAGTAGAACAGCATCTGGCTTTTCAATTTCGAAAACATCATCAGATTTTGCAATTACATTACCGATGGTATAAGCTACATTTTTTCCGGCAACATCAAGAAAATAATCTGGCTTTCTTACTCCCAGATTTTCAAAAAAGATTTCGTTTAATTCATAATCATAATTTTGACCGGTATGTACCAATACATGATCAACATATTTTTCTAATTCTGCCATTACCCGACTCATTTTAATAATTTCCGGACGGGTACCAACAATTGTCATTACTTTCATAGTATATTTTATTATTTGTTCTAATTATAGATTTGTGTAAAAATCGCTATTTGAAGCTAATTCATTCATCATTTTTTTCCACGATGGAACAACCAAGTTTATTTCATGTTTTAATTTTGAAGCATCTAATGTTGGAAAATGTGCGTGTTTAAGGTCAGGTAGGATATCAACATTTATTCTAAAAGCCTCTTTAGCGATAGAAAGTAAATCGTATTTCGAAATGGGTTTATCGGGAGACAGATTATATAATCCTGATAAATTTGGAAAATTTGAAATTATATTTTTCACTACTTCTGCCATAAATATCGTAGATACTCCGGAATAAAATGTGTTTTTGAAACCTTTTATTTGTTTTCCATTTTGGGATAAAAACCAGTCAAGTAATTCCGTTTTATCAAATAATTCCTGACCAATAAATGATGAACGAATCGTTAAAGTATGGTTGTAGTTTATTTCGCCCAATGCTTTAGTTCTACCATAAAGATCTTTGGCAGTAGTTAAGCTAGTTTCATTATAATTTCCAATTTCCCCGTCAAATACACAGTCAGTGCTAAAATGAATGACACGTTTTTGATTGGCCTTGGCCCAATTGGCTAACTGATGTGGAAAAACAGAATTAATAATCAATACATCCAAAGGGTTTTTTATATCAATTTTTCGTTTTGTAATTCCAACGCAATTCAGAATCACATCCGGATTAACGTTACAGATTACTTCCTTTAATAGTTCAAAATTAGTGACATCAATATTTTCAATGACATTTTTGTTAGAAAATAATGGTAAATTACCGTATTGGATTTTGGATTTATGAAGTGTCCCAAAAACTTCAAAATTTGCGGATAACTCTTGAAATAGTTTATGCCCGATAAGACCTGAAACACCAAAAATAAAAACACGCATATTATTATATTAAATCTACTGTTAGAATTAGGCTAATTCATTTTTAATGTAGTCGAGGCCCAATAATTTATTTTTTACCTGTTCGATATTTAGGCGTGTTGTATTATGAGAATTATAATCTTCAAATTCAGATGTTTTTATATCACCATTCTCAAAGTATTTGCCATAGTTTAAATCACGATTATCAGCAGGAATCTGATAGAAATTTTTCAGATCTATTGCTTTGACCATTTCTTCACGAGTACAAAGGGTTTCAAACAATTTTTCTCCATGTCGGGTTCCTATTACCTGAATAGGGTTTGGTGCATTAAATAATTCTTTAATGGCCTGAGCCAAATCACCAATGGTTGAAGCAGGCGCTTTTTGTACGAATAAGTCTCCTTGGTTTCCATTTAGAAATGCAAATACAACTAAATCAACAGCCTCCTCCAATGACATCAGGTAGCGGGTCATGTTGGGATCAGTAACAGTTATTGGCTGCCCATTTTTTATCTGATCGACAAAAAATGGAATAACTGAACCACGTGAAGCCATAACATTGCCATAACGAGTGAGGCAAACTTTGGTTGTATCATTCGGTATATTGCGAGATGCAGCCACTGCAACTTTTTCCATTAGGGCTTTACTCATGCCCATTGCATTAATTGGGTAAGCTGCCTTGTCGGTACTTAAACAAATTACGTTTTTGACTTTATTGACTACAGCTGCTTTTATTACATTATCGGTACCAAAAACATTGGTTCGGGTGGCTTCAATAGGAAAAAACTCACACGATGGAACTTGTTTTAAGGCAGCAGCCTGAAATACATAATCAACACCATGCATTGCCATTTCAATACTGTCATAATTACGAACATCCCCAATATAAAATTTAACTTTTGGGTTATTTAAAGAAACGCGCATATCATGCTGTTTCTTTTCATCACGAGAAAAAATGCGAATCTCTTTGATTTCGGTACTAAGAAAGCGGTTAAGTACAGCGTTACCGAAAGAACCGGTACCTCCAGTGATTAAAAGTGTTTTATTTTTAAACATAACAATTGTATTTTACGATACGAGTTTCTTATAAATTTTATTTAATAGTTCGCTATTTCTAATTGGATCAAATTTTTCCTGAATATTACTCATTCCATTAATGGCATTTTCATTGATCAACGCCTCATTTTCCAAAGCAAATAATATTTTATTTTTAAAATCGTCTTTGTCTTTCATAGTAAATAATAAAGCCGCCTTGCCGCCATCACTATATTCATTAGCCTCAGGGGTATTGGCTGCAATTGAAGGTTTACCTAACCAGATAGCTTCCGCTAAGGGTAAATTGGCATGAGGTATGGTAAAAAAAGATACCACACAAAATGATTGCTCGATTAACGATTTTACTTGATATGTAGATGGAATAAAAACAATTCGCTCTTCTTTTTGAGCAATCGATTTAGCCTTCTCTAAATATGAATAGTAATTAAAAAAGCGAAGAATCAATTTTTTAATCCGTCTTAGTCTCTTATAAATAATTAATTTATTTTGACATCCAACAACTAATAATCTTATGTCCTTATAAGAAATATCATTATAAATGACCTCAAATATCTCCAATGATCCTTTAATATTGTGTATACCCCCAAGGAATAAAAATATTTTTAAATTCTTAAAATCATCACCAAATATTTTTCGTAAATCAATACTTTCATCTCGATTCTCAAAATCTATCCAATCATATATTACCTGAGTTTTAGGCAAAATTCCAATCATTTCGGCACTAGTAGCATTTATAGCGATTATTTTATCGGAATATAATTGTATTAATTTTTTCGCTATTTTAAATTGAATCTGATGTTTTCCCTTTGGCCAATGTTCCCTTACATGAACCACTACTTTCCTTCCCAAAGTATGTGCATGAATTGCGTAAGGATACATCATCATCGTATTGATATGTATTATATCTGCATCCGTTTTTTTTATCCAATATTTTACTTTCTTTAAACTTATAAGAATCAAGTAAATTTGTTTTATCGACAATATGTTAAAGATACTTTTATTGTATGGTACTGTAGAAATTGAATTTTCAATTATAACGATTGCTCCCAATTTTTTTAATTCGTCACATAATGGGCCTTCATTCTTTAATAGAATTATTGGATTAAAAAATTCTCTATCTAATTTTTTCACCATGTTAAGCAAACAATAGGATCCTCCTCCGATATTTGATACATGAAATATATACAAAATATTTTTTCTGTGGTTCATATCAAAGTAAGTTAATGAAATTTATTTATCATAGCAATACACTTAAGTTATAATCTGTCAATTATAATATTGAGAAAATTGTCTGGTAGTTTTTATAACCAATATTAACCCAATTCATTGACATGAAATATTTCAAATTATAAAATATGAAAATCAGAAACAAAGCAAATAGCCCAAATCTTAACAAACTATTTTTCTCGGTTTTTAAAATTATTGGAAATGATATAGCACAAAATGGTGCAAAATAGTATCCTAATCTGTTTGACAAAACTATAGAATTTGAGATAGGGTATACTAGAAAATATAATGAGCATATTAATAACACAACCTTAAATAATCGAGATTGGAAACGGGAGTAATAAATAACAATAATAATATATACCGTCCAAAACAAACTTCCTATTAATGTTATTTGCTTATTTTTGAAATTGTCAAAATAGACATTGTATTTATCACCACCAAAAAACAAGGACAAATGCAAAAAATATTGATAGAAAACAGATCCAAATAATAGAAATAAAAAATACAATATTAAGATAATATATCCTGTATATTTACTTTTTTGAATTGTTGGAAATGCAAAAAACACTAATAAAATCAGGAAAAAGCCACTGGTGTGTATATAACCGGAAACGATATTTAATAAAATGTATTTCACAATATTTAAATATTTCACCTCATTTCGTTTTTCAATTAAATATCTAATTGAATAGATAAATATTGCAATAGACAAACCTTGTCTTATTGCTGAAAATTGAACAAACATAATATCAGAGAGAAATACATAAATGAGAACAGCGAACCAATAATAATTTACAGTTACATATTTTTTAATTAGCGAGTAGTATGTATAGCAGAAGAAAGCAGAAAGGGTAAAGATTAATCCAAAGAAACCAATTGGTCTAAATAGATAATTTATTATTAACCAACCAATTTCAAAATGTAGAACATCATTATTAATTGAGTAAGAAAGTGAATGTGATTTAATACTCATAAAAGCCTTATAATAATTCATGTAGTCTTTACCATAATCATATCTTAATGCAGTGAAAAGAAATATAATTACAAAGGAAAGTTCTAACATATACTTTGCATTTTTAAATTGAGCAAAGTAGGCTATTAAAATAACGACAATGCTTAACAATATTATTACATTCATATTGTTAATTGTACTTTATAATATTTAAATGACAATCTATTCATTTAACTTAAAGCTTGATCAAAAAACTTAGCTGTATCTCCTCTCAGCAAAGCTAACTGACTATCAATTAGCTGCCAATTTATTTTTTCATTAATTAGCTCATTTATCTTATCAATATCAAAATCGACCATCATTCTATTTTGTAAATCTAAATAGGATAATAAGGTTTTAAACCTATCATTCATGCCAACGCTAGAATGATTAGCAAGTATAATAATAAATGGTACATGAAATATTAAAGAAAAAACCATTCCATGAAATGAATTAGTTAAAACAATAGATGCATTTTTTATACCATTTATCCACTCTTGAAGAGAATTAGGATTGAAGAAATTATCGATTGTATCTACTTGATAATCCTTTTTTAAGTAAAATATAAATTTTTGGAGATTTTTTAATTCATCCCTCAAAATATAAACTACGGCTCTTTTTTGTATTCCTAATTGTTTGGTATTTGCAAAATTATAATCATCACGCTGTAACAACAATGTTGGATCAAGTAATTTTATGGGATTAGCAAAACCAAGTTTATAAACAATTTGAATACCACTGTTTTCACGTACACTAATTGCATTAAAATTATTAATATACCCTTTAGCTATATTCGAAGCTGCATCAGGGTAATCTTCGCATCCAAAACTAACTGCATAAGCAATTCTTTTGATGTCTTTTTCTCCAAAGTCAAGAAAGTAGGTTGATGTCGGTTTACCTTCTCCTTTAGTTGTAAAATATGGATTCCAAATTTGATCACTTCCACAAATATAAATATCCATTTGGGGTGGATTCTTTTGCAATTCATTCAGGGATTCATAAAGTATTGTTTCGTTTAAATATGATTTCCTAAAATTATCCAATTCCCGTTCTTTTAGAAATTCTTTTAATTTGGATAAATATGACCAAACCCGAATCGTAGAAAAACAAGCCAACAAGTTTTTTTTATATTGTTTGGGTTTGTAATTAATAATATAAACCTCATGTCCTAATTTTTCCAGATAGGTCTGCAACGCATATGCCTGAAGTATAGCACCATAGTTTGTTGCCCAATGAAATGTGAGAATTCCTATTTTCATTTTTAAAAGCCAAGATATTTAACGGTGAGTGATTTATTAATTTTTCTGCCAATGGCAATGATTCCTGTACAAAAAACAATTGTTAATGTGATAAGAAACAACTGATTTATAAAATAATTTGAAATATTAAAAGTCAAAGCAACACGCCGTACAAAATAATGTAATACAAAAATATGAATCAAGTAAACCCCAAAACTGATTTTCCCTAAATAAACCAAAAATTTCCAAAAAATTGAATTACTTGTTTTTGATGTATTTAAAGAGAACAACAATAAAATTATTGCAAAAGAATAAATAAATGCTCCAATCTTTATTCCCAATCCTTTAAATGAATCTGTGATATAAAAACTATAATAAGTTTCGACAACAGAAATAACCAATCCAACAATTGTTAGTATAATCAGATACTTTATAGAAGTTTTTATTCGATTTTTGCCCAAATACAAGCCAAGAACAAAAAATACAATCCAAACAGGAAATAGTCCGGCATATAAAATAAGGGGGACATTTATCATTTTGATTTTAACGATCTAAAATATTAGTAACAAACTTAATGCACTAATAAGTGTCGCTATTGTTAAACCTTTTTTGTTTGCCATCTGCTGTAAAATTGGTAAAAGCAGATAATATTGTACAATTAAAATAATAAAATAGAAAACAGAATAACCACCAAAAACATATAACAGTAATGATTTTCCGAAATGTCCCCCATGGTAAATAAAAAAAAGTAAATATGGTAACGACCAAATTAACATAGGGAAATAAACCCTAGTAATTTGTTTTTTAATAAATGTAAAATAGTACTCTTTTGTGTTGACAATTTTATGAGACAGGAAATAACCGGAAAGAGTTAAAAATAATGGAACGGCAAAACCAATAAATTGTCGCCATATTACTGCAAAGTGAAAATAAAATTTACTTGTCACATTCAGATATTCCATATTTCCAGTAGTATGTATTGCTATTACAGCAATAATTGCCCCCCCCCTTAATGCATCAAAGTACTCGTTTCTTTCTTTCACAACTAAAACTTTTGGACAAAGGTCTTTGCATAATGATAAACCCTTGTTGCCCAGCGTAACCTGGTTAAATGACTTTTCACTTTTTTATCGAATAATATTGCATCAGGAGTGTCTTTCCATATTTCAAGGCTTTTCCTCCTGATTTTTATACGAAGCAGTTGCACTATTTTGAAATAAATAGTTACTTTTTCATTTCCGAATCTTTTGGCTGGAATTGGTATGTTGTGCTTTTGGGCTTGTTTCAATCTCACGGAAAGCCCTGTATGCCGGTGGTTGAAACTGCCTTGTTGCGAAGCCAGAAAACGTTCAAGAGATAATTGTTCTATAAGAAGTTTCCCATTTTCTACTCCATCTCGAATAAGTTTATCGGCAATCGACGAACGCGTTACAACTACATTTGTTCCATTTCCATCCTTTATAAAAGGTTCTAACCAGGCATCACCAATTGAAATATCCGCTAACTCGGTGGTGACATCGTCGCAAAAATCGCAGGCATTGCCTTTGAAAAAACCGGTGCCCCACATGTCGCCAACCGAACGCATTTTTATATTTTTTTCTTGATTGTCATTCTTATCGTAACAGCCAAAAGAATAATCACTGGCTCTACTGTTATAGTCTTTTATTCGAAATTGAGGTTTTTGAATATTCTCTATAGCAACTCCGGCTTTACTTGCCAAATATTCGGTAAAATACCTGCTTTTTACTCCACCGCAAATAATACCGATTAGAAATGGGATTTTTTCTTTCAAGGAAGGTTCTTTATACTGCGCCAACCGAATCGCTTTTATAAAACAGGCTACTCCAACTATTGCCACTTTCCCTTTCAATTCATGAATTTTTGGCATAACAGTTCCGAGTGTTACTGGAAAGTATTTGGTTTTTGAAGTATTTAATAATTCTTCTTTTGAATTACTTATGGCATACTCGTAATGTGTATCAGGTTTGTCAGATTCCTTTACTGAAAATACATGGTCAACAAAACCTCTTTCAAGTAATTCGGTGAAAATGTAAGTGGCTATTCCGCCTGAAGAAGACGTCAACCGTTGCTCATTCGCATATCCAGCGTAAATATTGTTGTATTTGCCAATCTTCGGATGATGCTTATTTTTATCACTTAAAAATAATCCAGCAAGTTCGTTTTCTGTTTCCACTTCTTTTTCAGGACAGGGATTAAAGGGGCAAACACTTAAACAATCTCCATTTGAATCGCAATTTCCTGAAAGTTCAGGAACTAAAAAGCCGAATTTGTTCCACTTTATTTCAAGTGCTTTGTTAGGGCATTTGTAAACACAAAGCCCACATCCAATGCAGAGGTCGTTTTTAACAACGGTATCGATTACTTTGGGTATACTAACCATGAGGTTCTTTAGCGTTTAATTAACAAATGATACATTTTTTTTAATAAAAGTTTTAATCGTGCTGGTATAAAAACAATAATAATTGATTTCACAATACCGTTTATTTTAGCTGAAAATCCAATTTGAGATTTTAATAATGGATAGATTTCAACATAGTTAACATTCTTCCTTAAAGTTTGATATACCAATTCTTTGTAATATTCCTGCTTGTTATTTTTGTAATATTCAATATCAAATACTGTTTTATAGTCTTCTAATTTTCCAATTGCTTCTAAAGCAAGTAATGTTCTAATACATTTATCACATTTATTGCAATTTGTAATAGTTTGAGTACAAACATTTAAATAATTGTAAGATGGTTTATATTGTGAAACTTTTTTTGTCTTTTCTAATCGTGACAAAGTTGCCCCTTCCGAGTATAATTTAAGCCAGCTTGTGGAAAACACACTAGAAAGAAGCAAATCATAATAGGAGCAATCTTTATTATATGTATCTATTAGTGAAAAATCCAAGAATTTACGTCCTGATGCATAATAATAAGTTGAAAATAGTTTTTGTAACGCATAAATAGCAAAAGTGCTTGTGTATGTGTGAGTCATGAAATGACTTTGTGGTATTTCATCGTAAATATTTGAATTACTTTCAACAAGTTCATACTGATATTCATTTGCAAATTTTATTGCCAGTTTTTTTCTTGCTTCATATAATATTATTGCTTTTTCTCCTTCTCCATGAGAACCTACATTATTAAAAGCCAAATGGGTAACGTTATGGTTTTTATATTTGCTGTTTGTATGCGTTGAAATTGCATGAAAAGAATCTATTCCACAAGAAATACCTGTACCTACCGCATTTGCTGATTTTAGTTTTGAATTGTCAACTTCAGCAATAATTTTAGTTTTATATAATTTTTTGCTTCCTTTAAAAACTGCATCAATTAAATAGGTTGTAATCTGATAATATAAGTCTTCTCCAATAGGGGATTTACATGTTATATCGTGCCCATTGCGCATAGCATAATTTAATACTCCAATTACATAAGCATCAGAACGTTCATAACACAAGTATTCAGCATATTTTTTATCAACTTCAAACCAAACAAGTTTAAGCTGCCCATCAAAGTCTAATTTTGCCTGCAGACGTGCTTTATCCTCTAAAAAAATTACTTCTGGTTTTCCAATTGTAATCATTTGTGTACTATTTTTTGATTAAGTATTTGGTTTATCTTATTTTTTATGAATGTTTTTTCATTTTTGTTAATGCCTGCAAGCCAAATCGCCATGGTAGTTGATAATACAGAAACCACACTAACTGTAATAAACTGTATAACTGTATTATCGAAAATTGTTATAAAAACTAAAGGTATTGGTACAGATAAAAAAGTTACAAGAATTATTGGTAGTAGTACATTTTTAAAATATTCTACAACAGGAAATGAAAGTTGAATTTTTAAAATTATTAATCGTGCGAGTAAGCCTAAAAATGAAATTGTAATCATTATTATAAATGCATAGTGACTAGGGTATCCCAATTGGTAAAATAAATAGGTAAGTACAAATACTAATAAAAACCCAATAGAAATAACAAGTTGGTAAGCCTTAATTTTACCAGTAGCCTGAGAAACCGTTGCGATTGATGGAAATAGACTTGTAAAAAATAAATCAAGAATGATTAGTCTGGTAAAAAGAATTGCATGTTCAGGAATAATTTTTAACCACCATTGTAATACAGTTGTTGTGAGTAATAAAACTGGTAATGAAATATAAAACAATAAAAAGAATGAAAATTTTGAAGATGCAAAAACTAATTTATACATCTCTTTGAAATTATTTTGGGCATAGTATTTTATGATTTGTGGTTGCACTGCCATCATAAAATTTCTTACAAATCCATTAACCGCACCTTGCAAAGAATAGGCAATACCTCTGGCCGCATTTACTGTAACACCAAAGAATATATTTATAAGTACATTTAATCCTTGACCGCTTAGCATATTAGAGAATGTTCCAAAGAGCATCCATCCAGAATGACTAAATATTTGTTTAAATAAAACTGGCTCCCAAAACCACCTGAATTTACTTTCCTCAAAGTTCCGGCTGCAATAAAAGCCATAAATTAACCGGATAATTAATGCTACGCTAAACATTAAAATAGCATACAGTTTTAGTTTGTCGAAACCAAACCAGACCAGCATAAATACAATCAGTAATTTCAGGCTTACTTCAATAATACTTACCCAGGCAAAAACATTCATGCGTTCATGCGCGATAATAATGGCATTGTAAGGCACACTCACTATATTTACCAATAAAGCCAGTATGGAAAACTGGTACACCCACCCGGCGGCTATCATCCTTTCGGGTGGAATAGTTAACTGGGTGTTTACAAACCACAAACCAACTGTTTCAGCAAAAATGAGTATTATAAATGCAATGATAAAATGAATGTTTACGCTCATGCTGAAAACATTCATTAATTGTTTGAAATCTTTCTTCCCGATTTCAAAAGTTAAAAAACGCTGTGTTGCCGTAGCCATAGCGCTGTTTAAAAACCCAAACATAGTAACAAAACCGCCTACCACATTGTAAATACCAAAATCTTCAATCCCTAATGTATTTAAAATAATTCTGGAGGTATATAAAGAAACTGCCATAGTAAGTAGCATTCGTATATACAGCATTCCTGTATTTTTGGCTATGCGTTTATTATTAGAGGAATTGGGCATTGTTCTCAGTCTAAAAACAGATGAAGTAAATTAAAACAGATTGAATTGAATAATAAAGATTATCTGATGTCGTCGGAATGACTTTAAAATATAGCCGAAAGGTTTATTTGCTTCACCGAATGATTGATAAAACCGTTCGAATGCCTGTCAGGCATTTACGAAAAGCTTTAGCGTGCATCCGAATGCCTCTAAGCTAAACTGAATACTAATTGATGATAACTGAAGGCTTGCAAAAGCTGAACGAAGCCTTATACACAATGACCGAAGGTATATGGACTACACCTGAATAGTTAGGAAACTATTTAGGGGGTATTTAAAACTTTGCATGCATTATTCTCTGGTTTGCATGTGCTATAATTTGCTTTGCAATTGATATTTTGTGTCTTGCAAGAGGTATTGTATGCTTTGCAATCGGTATTTTCTGTCTTGCAGGAGCTATTGTGCATCTTGCAACTCTTACTTTGTTCCTTGCAGGAGCTGCTTTGTGTCTTGCAAGAGGTATTGTGTGCCTTGCAATAGTTACTTAGTGTATTGAAGGAGCTATTGTGAGCTTTGCAGGAGCTGCTTTGTGCCTTGCAAGTGGTATTGTGTGGTTTGCAAGAGATATTTGGTGTATTGCAGGAGTTATTGTGTGCTTTGCAGAAGGTATTGTGTGATACGAATTTCCTTCGACAGGCTCAGGAACCAAAAAATTACACGAATTAATACAAATTACACGAATCCTGTGTACTCGGAACGAATTACATGGATTAAAACATTGTTGGATTATGATTATATTTTAAAATAGATCAGGTCGGCAATGTCGATCTTCTTAAAGTCATGGTCGGCAGTAATTAAAGGCATATTGAGCCAAAGCGATGTTGCCATAATAATACTATCGGGAAGTTTGATCGAATATTTTTGACGTATGCTTATAGTAAATTCCTTTATTTCTGTTGTTATATCAATTATTGTACATTCAGAAATAAACTGTTTGATTTTCAGAATGTCATTTGGTTTAATATTTCGGTTCCCTAATAATTCCAATTGGGTAATAAATGAAAGGAAAAGATTTTTCTCTTCCAAAAGGGGAATCAATGTTTCTTCTCCATTGAGCAGATAAAGCACAATGTTGGTGTCGAGAAGTATATTATTCCCACTCATCGCGCCATTTTTTTTGCATTTCGAGTGGGTCTTCCTGCAAGGATATAGATCCGCAATATTTTTTTAAGTCAGGACTTTTAATTTTCGCTGGTCTTTTTTTTAAGGCTAGCCGAATTTTTTCGGTCGATGTTCCTTTTTTTATTGTTGTTATCATCTTAAATTATTTCGATTCACAAATGTATAAAAAAACAAATTAAAATCTGATTACACGAATTTGAAGGGAACCATTTACTCCTCGTTGGTTTGGAGGAATAAATGGTTCAGGCATACAAGTGGTTTATTCGGCTGCCGGACTTTCTTCAGCCTTCAGAACTGGTTTTGCTTCTTCCGGTTTATCAACGCGCCGCACCTTTTTAATCAACTGGGTAAAGGTGTAATCTTTTAGTTTGGCCGGATTGGTTTGCTTGTAAAGGATTTTGCCGATGTTGCAGATTTCGGTGAGCTGTTCGTTTAAGTCGTTCAGCACGCCCAGGTTATTCTGCACCAAAGCCGTTCGGTTCGAGATCAGCGCGTACTTTTTGTTTTTATCCTCAGCCAGCAAGGTTCCGGCATCGGTAAACTTTTGTGTCAGCGCTTCGGTCAAGCCTTTGGCGTTCAATTCCACCTGGTAGCGTTTAATGTTTGCCTCCACGGTGCGCAACTTGCTCAGTACGTTTTCCACATCGCGGTTGCGGGCGCTTTTACGCAGTTGCACCAGCCCAAAGTCGGTCTCGTTAATCGGGATCGTCTTTCCTGCCAGGTCTAAATAACCTGACACATAATTCGCCGGAGAGACCAGCCCATCGAGTGTGCTGTACATCCGTTCGGTGATCAGTTTCAGTTCAACCGTTTCCGATTTAGGTTCAACCAGTTCCTGCACCAGTTCAATTTTGGCTTTGTAACCGTCCAGATAAGGCTGGTCGAACATTGGAGAATACGTGCCAAAGTCGTTCCGATCGCGTGTCAGACTCGTTGCAACAAACCCGCCAATAACGGGCAGTTCTTCGTTCTTGCAGTTGTAACTGCGGGTGTTTTCGAATGTCATGTACGTTAGATTTGAATGTTAATAATTTGCGCTGAAGGTTGTTATACGTCTAAAGACAGATTAAATTTATAACATATTATATTAACAAACAAATAAATTATCTATGTAAATGAAATTATTTCGAAGCGATCTGTAAGCCCCCTTCTTATTCCCCCAAGGGGGTTTATTTGTGCCTATTGGTGTGCATTTGTGGATCTGGTTTAATCAGTTATTACGGGAAAAATTCACAAAGTCCGTCATTGCGAGGTACGAAGCAATCTGTTGTTATTATGAGATTGCCACGTCCTCCTGCGTCGGACTCGCAATGACGCGCTGAGGATGAGATCGGCATTGCGAAGAACTTCGCGTTCCGTCCCTTCGCGTACCGTCATTGCGAGGCACGAAGCAATCTGTTAGCCCCCTTCTTATTCCCCCAAGGGGGAAAGATTTGGGCAGTGATGTGCAAACGGTAATTATTTTAGGGTCTGCTGAAAAAACTTAGAAAGACCTCAGAGAGGTCATATGTTTATAGTAAATGTTGATTAGAACACCGTACAACCCCGGTCGGGGTTGAATATCGCTCGTATGATCCATTTTCTATAAACACCCGCCTGCCGGCGTGGCAGGTTATATTCCTCCGGAATATTTTTTTGATTAACTTAAAATTATAAATGCAGGCCTTTCCCGTTGTTACTTTTAAAATACTTGCACTTCGTTCTTTTGAACTGTTGTTTGGTTTTATTTGTGTGCTTTGTGGATCTATTTTAGGGTCTTGTATTGGCGCAATCTGTTGTTATTGTGAGATTGCCACACTCCCTTCGGTCGTTCGCAATGACGGTATTTGAATCATCCTCGTCCCTTCGTGTAATTCGTGAAAATTCGTGAAATTCGTATTTATTTAAATTCGTGAACTACCGTTTCCACCAGGGTTTGGAAGCCTTAACAGAAGTTACATCTTCTTCCGGACAAATGATCAGGAAAATTTCGCCCCATGAAGGGATTCCCCCAAGGTTCCGGTCATCGACATAAATATCGGCCAGTATTTTACGGCTATCGTTTTCGTACCATTTTTCTTCCGGATAATTTCTGTTCACCGCGTAAAAACTCAGACCGTTTTCGGCACAGAAATCAACTGCTTCTTGGAGATAGCGACCTGAACGGTGCGTCCATAGAATTAAGCGGTGGTTTTTTGACTGAAGAGCCTTGAGTGTTTCGAAGGCAAATGGACGTATGTGGCCAATTTTAGGAAATCGGTGTTCTACAATGGTTCCGTCGAAGTCAACTGCAATAATCATATATATACAAATTACACGAATTACAACAAATACAAATTACACGAATTAAAACGGATTTCACGAAGGGGTTTAGTTGAGAATTCGTTTGTATGTTAGGGATGGAGTACCGAAGTTAATGAGTAATCCGAGCTTGAATTTGGTGGCCTTAACGTTGTTTAGTGTTTGTTGCCGATCGGCATCGACTAGATATTTGGAAGATTTTAACTCGATAATAATTGAGTTGAAGCAAACAAAGTCGGCCCGAAAATATTTGTTTAATGGAAGTTGGTCGTAAAATACAGGTAATTTTTTTTCCCGTTCATAAGGCATATCCGCTTTTTTAAATTCCAATTCCAAAGCTTCCGCATAGTCGCTTTCAAGAAATCCGGGACCCAGTTTTTTATGAACTTCCATGCATGCTCCAATTATCTTGTAACTCTCTGCTTTAAATAAGATATCAGTCATCGAAGCGTTCGTGTAATTGAAAATATTGTAATTTATACTACTGTTGTGTTAATGAGCTTTTGACGGACCGTCATGCCGAACTTGTTTCGGCATCTCTATATAGGATGAGACCCCGAAATAAATTCGGGGTGACTGGGACTTGCCAAAGCCAGCCTAAGGCAACACTACTACCCTTTCTTCACCTTCTTCTTCCGGAGGTTCTTCGGTTCCTTGTTGTCATCGGCATAATATAATTTTTTATAGGCTTCGTACTTGCTGTATTTGTAATAACTGTTTCCAAACGCATTGTCTTTAATATCGTTTACGATAATGGCAACATTGCTTACTTTCTTCGTTGCGGCATACTGATTAATCATCTCCAACTGATGCTTATGAGAAAATCCATACCTAAGAATAAAAATATTCAGGTCTGAAAGACGGCTTATAATAATTCCATCAGTCACCAAAGCCACAGGAGCATTGTCGAGAATAATGTAATCGTATTTACTGCTTGCGGTTTCAATCAGAATTTTCATGGCAGGCTTACTTAGTATTTCAGCAGGGTTTGGAGGAATTGGTCCGGAAGGCATGATGTCCAGATTTTCGATTTGTGTGGAACAGACTGTTTCTTCGAATTTGTCGTACCCAATGAGGTAGGTGCTCAGCCCTTTGTTATTTTCAACATTGAAGGTTTTGTGCAGTTTCGGATTACGCAAATCAGCGCCAATAATGAGTACCTTGTTGTCGTTCATGGCCAGAATGATAGCCAGGTTGGTGGTGGTGAACGATTTCCCTTCGTCCGGATTGGTCGAATGAATCGAGATTATCTTGGGCCCTTCACCCGGAAGCATAAACTCGAGATTGGTACGCAGGTCGCGAAACGCTTCGGCAAGGCTCGACTTCTGATCCTCGAAAACAGTTAATTCTATTTTGGAAAGACGGTGCATAATGTTTCCAAGAATAGGGAGTTGAGTATTGTTTTCGACATCTTCCTGAGTGCGGATCCGGTCATCGAAGAAGTTGATCAGCAGAATAAAAATGGCAGGTAACGATAGTCCCAGAATAAATCCGATCGGGAAAATCATTTTGTTGTTTAGTCCAATCCGGGTAGCTGTTTCGGGACTGGCAATCTCTATAATCTGTACATCCGAAATACTTGAAGCCAGTGAGATGTTTGTTTCGGCCTGTTTTTGCAGCAGAAAGGTGTAAATTTCGTTGGTCAGGGTAAATTGCCGCTGAATGTTAATCATCTGTTGTTCTTTCCTGGGCAGTTTATTGAGTTGTATACTGATACGTGATTGCCGGTCTTTCAGGCTGTTGATTGATTTGGTGGCATTCCCGATCAGGTTGCGCAGGTTTTCGTTCAACCGGGTACGGGTTTGCATCAGTTCCCTGTCGAGCAGCAAAAGCGTCGGGTTATTGGGTTTGGCGGTGAATGAAAGGATCTGCCGGCGGTTAAACAGTTCGCCCAACTTAATAACCAGCATATTGAGCGAAGCATCTTCGATTCCGACTACCGAAGGAGAAACGATCTTGGTCAGGTCGCCTGATTCTTCGAGGTAGGACAGTACATTCCGGAAATAATCGAGCTGAACCTGGCTTTTTGCCTGTTCGGTTTCAATGTCTTTCAGGTTATTCATCACCATTGTACCTTCGGTACCCAAATCAATGATGTCGTTTTTCGAACGGAACTCGGTAAATTTAGTGCCGGCCCGGTCGAGTGAATCGGACATTCCTAAAAGCTGCCGGTTAATGAAATCGAGCGACCGACGCAGTGCTTCATTTTGAATACTCATTTTCTGATCGATGTAAACACTTACCAGTTCATTCAGGAAGTCACCTTCTTTTTTCGGTTCTTCGCCCACGAGGGTGCAAAGTACAATATCGCTCTTCTCATCCTTCAAGGTGGCATTCAGTCGTTTCTGGTAAGCGAGGGTGTTCCGCTTCAGGTCGTTAAAAACGAAGTAGAATTCATCAGGACTGGGTTCCACCTTATTGACCTGTTTCAGCAAGGTAAAATTAAACGGTTCATTCCTGAACGGCTTTCCAAATTCACCCTGGCTTTCAAAGTTCACTTCGGTAATATTTCCATCGCGGCTCATTGTTCCTGACACTGAAATGGTGTAGGAGCTCTGGTCCGTGGGAGTAATGTAAATACGGATGCCTGCAGGATTGAGAAAACCCTGAGGTTCCTGCACATCAAAAGGTTCCTTCCGGTAGATTCCGTTCCAGAGAAACAGATTCTTTTTAAACCAGCTTGTACGCCAGTTGAGGTTAAGCAGGGTTTGGTTAATGGTGAACGATGATTTTAGAATTTCAATCTGGTTGTTGATCTTCGTGTTATTCTGATTAATCAGGGCGCCTTCGAATAAATCCTTCATATCCATTCCTTTGGATTTTTCAGGAATCAGCATGGAGCTGCTCACCGAATAGCTGGCTTTGGTTAGCCGCGTATAGGTATATGCCCCGCCAAGTCCAAGTGCACCAAAGAGTAAAAACCAATGCCATTGCCTGAGCAGTAAATAAATAATCCTTTTAATGTCAGGTCCTTCTTCCTCTATTAATACTTCGTAATTGTTATCCGTATTTTCCATGTTCGTGCAAAAAATTTCAATTTCGACTAAATAATTACTTTAAATGAGCATCCGGGTTTGTACCCTGGCTATTCTTTGACCTCTGCTTCAGCGTGAACTCAGTCGAAAGCTGTCGGCTAAACTGATGATTGAAACGAATGTAAAGACGCACGGCTGTGCGTCTCTAAAATGTATTGCGCCATTAAACATGAAGCCCCCTTCTTATTCCCCCAAGGGGGAAAGACTTGGGCAGTGATGCTCGAACAGTATCTATTTTAATTGAGCAGGAGTTTTCTGTTCCCAACTTTCCGAACCGCGCTTAATGGCATACATGTGTTGTCGTCCCTTCCTAATATCGTCCCCTCGGGTCTTCCGATGTTTAGAGCGTCATTATTAAAGAACAAATCCCAATACAGCAATCAATACCGACAACGAAGAAAGCACGAGTGAGTATGCCTGGCTGTTTAACTGGAAGTTTTTGTGCTTATCGGGCTGTACAATAATCATATCGTTAGAGTGCAGGTAAAATGCTTCGGACGAAAAGATGTCTATGGAACTTAAATCGAGCATATAGGACCTGTTTCCTGCTGCAGTTGGACGGACCACCATAACTTTTCTGATGGATGCAAAATCGGTGTTCCCATTGGCCATAGCCAGTGCTTCGATTACAGTCAGCGAATTGTTGTAGTTGTAATATACGCCAGGGCTGCGGACTTCGCCCATTACTGTAATTTTGAAATTTAACAGCTTAACTTTAACAATGGCATCTTTTATAAATTCATCGGCCTTTTTCTGAACAATGGATTCGACCTGAAAAACAGATACGTCGGCCACCTGAAGCTTACCCAACATGGGAAGTTTAATATTGCCATCCGAATCGATTTCAAATCCATACAGGTAAGCTCCGCTCGGACTGGTAAATTTCTGATAACCCTGACCGGTGTTGTTTTCCATGTTTGATTCCGGATTAAACAGGGCATTCACTTCAGCATTCATGGTTTTTATGCTGACATAAAGAATATCGCCTGATTTCAGGATGTGCCCGGTAGATTGTGCGGTTAATCCATTAATGATTTCATTAGGCACAGCATCTTTCAGATAAATCAACTCCTGGCTGCTTCGGCAGGAGTAAAAAGTTATCAATAAAAAAAGGAATAGAAATTTTATATTTTGGTTCATATGATGTTCTGTTATATTCATAACCATAAAAGGTTTGTGTGATGTATTTCTCAGAGATGCCACTCGGGAACAATCAGATTTTAAACATTTTTGAAGGTTTAAGAAGACTGTTGAACTCAAGGTTTTGTAAGGCAATGAATCGTATTTTTTTATTCACTTCCAGTTCAATTTCCGCAAGAGTCGTAGTGATTTGGTTATTGTCTAACTCCGGGCCTATTAGCACAAGATCAATGATGTTTGAGGTAATTCCCCGGGCATAACTCCCAATCACATATATTTCAGACAAGCCCAATACATCCCGGTACAACAAATGTTTAATTGAATCAAATCCAATGTCTTTAAGTAGCAGGTTACGGATGTCCGAAAAGAAAACATGCGAAGTATTTGCCTTATAAAATTTTCTGTTTCCTGACTTAAAGCTTATTAACAGCTCTATCTCTTCAAGTTTTAATAGTTCAATATGTATTGAATTGGTCGATTCATTAAACACATGTCCCAATTCACGCAAATAGCTACTGTTCTCTTTATTTAAAAAGAACATGAACAAAAGCTGAATTCTGGTCTTTGAGGTGATTAAATATTGAAGCATTCTTAACGAATGATTGTCTTTTTGTATCAAAACACGAGATAATTAGCATTATGAATGAACACTAAACGTCCATTCAACAGTACATAATGATGAAATTCAATTGGAATGATATTCAAATGGAGGCAAAAAGGATAAAGTATTAACTCACGAAGACGTATATCATTAAATTCAATATTGGCTTTAAATATTGGAATAGAATGCTTTTGAATATACCAAAACGAAAGAAGTCGGAGTCTGTTAATTTAGATAGAGATACAATCTGTTTCCCTGTACAAAAACGCTTATGAGTTATGGGTAATCATTTTTTCGATCATGCTAAAAATCGCATTAAGGTTTTATCGGACAAAACCTCGACCTCATTCTGGCCAAGATCCACTTGTATGGTATAACCCAGCTGTTCAAAACGCAGTATTAGGTAACGTTTCCCATGTAATTCCATAACTTCGCCAATAACATCCTTTAGCGGACCATTGATGATTTTCACTAAATTTCCTTTTCTTATTCGTTCAGCTGAAACTTCGATTTTGTCATTAAGATGTTCTACAAAAAGTTTCAAAAGGTCAATTTGATAGGCTGATACGATAGCAGGTTTATTCTCAAAACAAACGTACCTTAAAACGCCTTTAGTAACCAATACATCATAGTATTCCGACACACTGATTCGCACAAAAATATATCCGGTAAAAATAGGCTCATAGATAATTTTAACCCGATCGCTCCAAATTCGTTTTGATATTTTTTGAGGAAGATAGCATTCAACACCCTTGTTCAAAAATTCCTCATACACTTTTTGTTCAGTTCTGTATCTCAAATATACCGCATGCCAATGGTATATTTTTTTCGTATTAATATAATCCATCTTTATATGTTACGCAAAAAACAGGTTCCGATTTCTAATTGCACGACTAACTTTAACATGGCTACGCCAATTGACTCCCATCATATATATTGTGCAATTTAATTGTGCAATATTGAGTAAAAAAGATGGGAATCAGACAGGTCGGGCATGGACAAAACATGGACAGGAGGAAATAAACTATAATATATAAATTGAATTTCAGTCGATTTATTTGATTAAGTATTTCACTATAAACGTGTAGCAATCCAATGATCTGAAACCGTATTATGTATTTCATGCAGTCAGCAATTTGCATTATAATTAACATTCGCTATTCCAGAATCGCTTTCAGGTTATTTGTGTTATATCTTGCTTTGATAGTAAGCAATTACCTGAATATATCCGCGTTTTGTCAGCGCCCATCCGCTTATAGTTTTCGGATAAATGCTTTTTTCTGCATTCGGGTTTATTAAGTAATGAGAATTATTAAATGTCGTATTCTGGTTTTGACAATGTGCTTTTTTTCAAGCGAGATATCTGTAATTTACTTTACCACCGATTACTTAGATTACCACCGATTTAAAAGCTGAGCCCACTCCGAAAAATCTATTTTTTTTAGAACCCGTAATTCTCTAAATTCGAACCTTTTATTTTAATGGTTTAAACGATCAACTGCAGAACGAATAATTCAAATCAGGAAGCAACTATAGATTTAATCCATTCATAAATGTATTGATAGCTTGCAGTAGATGGTTGACTATGAAAAAAATACTATTTATCGACGATAACATAAGTTTACTTGAAGAAATATTAGAGGCACTAAAATTCGAAGGGTATCATGTTTTAGGTGCGAGTAAAGGTTTTGAGGGAATTGAAATCGCAAAAAAGGAAAAACCTGATTTGATCTTATGCGATATTCTTATGCCCGAAATGGATGGTTTTGAAATTTATAAAAAAATAAAAGACAATACTTCCACATCATTGATTCCATTTGTATTTTTAACTGCATTGGCTGAGCCAGACGAAATCAGAAAAGGGATGGAGCTTGGAGCAGATGATTATATCATAAAGCCAATTTTGCTGGAGGATTTATTGGAGGTTATCAGTATAATGCTTCAAAAATCAGTTGAGGAAAAGAACCAAATACAGGCTCAGTTAAGTACATAAACCAATATAATATCGTTTTTTCACTCACCCCCCTGCCTCACCGTCAGGCAGGGAATACCGAAGACTCGCTCTCCCACCCTCTCTGCACGTAGAGAGAAACGCATCGCAGATGCAACAAGGACATGTCCAGACCATGACAGTATGGGTCGGGACATGTCCAGACCCATACTTAAACCATACAAACCACACATTTTGGTTACCGAATTCACCAATTGAATAAAATAAATAGGGCACATGCACAACGTGTCCTGACCATACCTGGTCACAGAACTTCAGTAGCCGAAACTCCCTTCCCTTCGTTGGGGAACAATATTCATTATACCATAGAAGAAGTTTCACCTCAAGATGCAGAAAAACATGAGTGGCTTGATGATTTAATCATTAAATTAGCCGATGCAGAATTATTGATAAGTCACAATGGTATTGTATCTTTAATCAGAGAGTTAGTTGATAATTATTTCAAGTTTTCAAAGCAAAAATAAAAAGTAATGGTAATAATGAACAGCTGACAGCGATCTTGTAGAAATCAGTATAATTGATTAGGTGTTGGTTTTCGCATTGATAATATGTCAGAGATAGGTGCTTTTAACCAATTCAACTACAAAAAACAAAGCCAGCAAGTGTCTGGCATGGGACTTATTACATCCATTCTGATTTATCAAAGATACAAAGGCTCGATTCTGATTTCCAACAACAAATTGGGGACATCAGTTAAATTAAGCTTACCGGGCAAATCGAATATACTGCATCTTTAATGTAATACTGAATTATAACTTTAGGTCAACGGACAGATTGAAAAATAGTTGTTTGAAGAATTCTGAATAGTATTCTTCAAAGTTGAAATCGGTTGAATATGAATAGAACTATTAACTGCAGAAGTGAACAGAATCCAGATTCGCCTGACGAGTGTAAGAAACTCATTTATGAATTAAAGGCGCGGCAGCTCGAATTGGAATTGAGTAATCAAGAATTAATCAAAGACAACAATCGTTTAAAAAATCAACTACAAAAACAGGTTGATTTTCACAGCGATTATTTAGGTAGACTTATACTTAGCCAGGAAGGAATTATTCTTGAAGTGGGTCAAAATGTCTCTAATTTTATTGAAACACCGGTTGAGCAGCTGAAAGGTAACAGATTTGTTGATTTTCTGAATATAAACTCGTTAACAGATTTCGAAAACTTTCTGATAAATGTTTTCAAATTTCAACTAAATGATAGTTGTAAAGTTACACTTAATACTCCCTTCAATACTCCTGTAACAGTACAGATTTATGGGATCTTGTCATCAAATAGAGCCGAATGTTTTGTCAGTGAAGGCGATTTCACTATTCCCATAAAGAATTCATCTCTATTCCCTGAAAGTGAAATGAATTATAACTTACTTCACAATAACCTGAATGAGGGCATTGCGATAATTAAAAAGGATGAATCACTTATTTATATCAATTCTGCCGGGGAATTAATTTTCGGGGAGCCTTTTGGAAAGTTAAAAAACCGGAATTTGAAGGAGTATATTAATTCGGAACAAATTTTAGTTATTCAGAACAAATTAGATAACTGGAAAAAGGAAGAAAAAATATCCATCGAAATTAATATTTTAACTCCCCAGGGAGAAAATAAAGTTTTAAACGTTTCATGCTTACCCTATATCGATAGTAAAGGTATCCGATTGGGTACTCTGCTAATATTCATCGATAGAGTTGAGAAGAGGAAAACTCATAATAAGTTAAATGAAAAGTACTCAATCATTCATCGCGACTTAGGCTTTATTCTGGAGGCTAAAAATACCATTAATCAGGCTTTATTCCATATCATTCATTCAATGCTTCAGATCGAGGAGATACATGCCGCCGGAGTTTATTTGATTAGCCAACAAACAGGAGAGCTTGAACTTATTGAACACAATGGATTTTCTTCAAAATTTATTGATTCAATCCGGCAATCTATACTAAAGCAGGTTTATTCTCACAGCGTTTCTACCGGAGTGCCTGTTTATGGTTTGTATAGTGAAATATTTGAGGATTTCGAAACATTTATTCATGAAGATTTGAACCAATTTGGAATTATTCCAATCAAACATGAGGGGAAAATTATCGGTTCTGTCATCATCGCATCAAACGCAACGAAAAAACTAAAGCATATTTCGAAAGTAGCATTGGAAACAATTGCGGTACAGATAGGAGGAACGATCGCTCGTATGAAGTCAAAAAATGCATTGAAGTTGAGTCAGAAAAATTTCCAATTGATATTTGAAACCATTAATGACTTCACATTTATTTTAGATGCAGAAGGGAAAATAATTATTGCAAATCCAGTTGTTGAACAGAGTCTTGGCTATACTCAAAAAGAATTACAAAGAATGTTGGTTTTTGAGATTCATCCCCCAGAGCGACATAACGAAGTTGTTTCCATTTTCGACTGGATATTGACAGATAAATCATCGTTTTGTTCAGTACCTCTAAAAACAAAAAATGGTAGATTAATACCGGTTGAGACCAAAATTGTGAGGGGAAAGTGGGATGGAAAAGATGCTATATATTGTATCTCCCGGGATATTACCGAACGACAAAAAGCCGAGGCTAAACTAAAGATGCAAAGCATAGCTTTTGAAGCATTTACATTAGCTATTATTATTACTGATATCGATGGTAATATACAATGGGCCAATAGTAGCTTCTCCAGACTCTCGGACTACACAATGACGGAAATTATCGGAAAAAAACCAAGTCAACTTGTAAAATCGGGGAAACAGGACAGCGCATTTTACAAAAACATGTGGAATACAATCCTTAGCGGAAACGTTTGGAGTGGCGAATTGATTAACAAAAGGAAAAACGGAAGTTTTTTTCCTGAAGAACTGAGAATAACTCCCATTATCGATCATACTGGCGCAATTACTAGTTTTATAGCTATAAAAATTGATATTACCAGACGTAAAGAGATGGAAGTAGCTTTGAAATTAAGTGAAGAACGTTGGCATTTTGCGCTTGAAGCTTCAGGCGATAGTATGTGGGACTGGAATCTGCTAAATAATAAAATATTTTTCTCCGATCAAGGGAAGATCATGTTAGGCTATTCTGTTTCGGAAATTGAAAACAACTTAGGTGAATGGGAAAAACGCGTTCATCCTGATGACTTAAAGCCATATCTTGACAATTTAAATAAGTATTTGAATGATGAGGTTGGACTCTATATGTGTGAGTACCGAATGCGATGTAAAGAAGGAAACTATATATGGGTACATGATCGCGGTAAAATAATAGAGTGGACAACAAAGGGAAAACCTTTGCGAATAATCGGAACACATAAAGATATTACAGATCGCAAGCTCCGTGAAGAACAATTAAAAAGAGGAATAGAAAAAGAGAAAGAGCTTAATGATCTGAAATCGCGATTTGTTGCAACAACATCCCACGAGTTCAGAACTCCACTTGCTTCAATTCTTATGATTAGCGACACATTGATTATTTACAATCAAAAGATGAGCATTGCTCAAATATCGGCAAGGTTGGTAAGGTTGAAAAAACATGTACTTCATTTGACTGACATTGTGAACAATGTATTACAACTATCCAAAATTCAGGAAGGAAAAATCAGGTTCAATCCCCAAAAGGTTGATTTAATTGCCTTGTGTCACCATATTATTGATGGGTTTAATTCAGGAGAATCGCATAAAAATCAAATTAGGTTTAATACTTTCTTCAAATCTATAGTTGCCAATGTCGATGATATGCTTATAGTACAAGCCATTAATAATTTGATTTCAAATGCAATTAAATATTCCCCTGAAGATTCTTTGGTCAATATTGAAGTAACTCTTGGCAAAAATGAATTGCTATTATTGGTTCAGGATAATGGGATTGGAATTCCGGAGAAAGATCTTAAGCATTTATTTACGCCATTTTTCAGAGCCGGTAATGCTTCTACGATTCAAGGTAACGGACTTGGATTGAGTATTGTCCGTGAGTCACTATTATCGCATGGTGGAAAAGTTTCTTGTTCAACCAGTATTGATAAGGGATCAACATTTATTTTACATTTTCCGCTCGAATTGATCTCAACCTATAATTTTAAACAGGAAAATTGATGGATTAAATTTAATTTTGATCGGATGTGAAATATTCAGAACTCTGGAATTATTTGCAATTATCTGCTTAATTAAACTTTGAAAAATTAGAACACAAATGACTAAGATCCTGATTATAGAAGATACCGATGAACTAAGAGAAGATATTTCCGATGCCTTGGAACTAGAGGGATTTGAGGTGGTAAATGCATGCAATGGTGACACTGGAATACAAATGGCCAATAAACATTTGCCGGATCTTATTTTATGCGATATTATGATGCCTGGCATAAATGGCTTTGATGTGTTGCAATTGTTAAAAACGAATGAGGGAGAACTTCTATTTCCTTTTATATTCATTACCGCTTTATCTGAACGAGAGAATTTCAGGTCAGGCATGGAATTAGGTGCTGACGATTATCTGATTAAACCCTTTACGATCACCGAGCTCTTTAAAGCAATTGACACCAGGCTGACAAAACACAGGTCCAATGAGAAACGAATAAAATTACAGATTGAAAAGGAACAAAAATATAGAATTTCAGAGCTTAAACTACAGATCGAAAACCAAAAATCGGCTATTGATGACATTTCTACCACTAATGCTGAAGTTGTTGGACAACTAAACGAGAAACAAGCACAACTAATGCATGAGGCGCTTCGTTCAATTGAAACGAATACTACTTTGCAAGGCATTGCGAAACAATTGTCCGCAGAACTTCAAAAAAAAGGAATTTCAGAAGAGCAAAGGCGAATACTTGTTAATCTGAAGCATAAAATCCAGAAAAAATCAGCTTCATTAAACAGCCTGACAGCTTTTCAGCTAAAATTTAATCAAACCTATCCTAATTTTACCTCACATTTATTCATTCAGTTTCCTCAATTGACTCAACAGGATGTCATTCTCATTTCTGCTATATTTATTAATCTAAACACTAATCAGATAGCTGTTATACTTGGAATTTCACCTGAGAGTGTTAGGAAAAGCAAGTATCGATTGAAGAAGAAATTGGAAGCGGATAAAGATACTGATCTTGCTAAATTTATTCATGAATTAAACGGGATTGATTAGTTGCAGAATACCGCTTATTATTTATTGATTGGGTAGTTGGTTTTGATAAATGGGTTTGCTTTGGACTTTTTTAACTGAACACAAACTGTAACTCTCATTTTTTTTCAATTTAATAGTTAAAAAACTGGTCTCGATTCAATTTTAAAAATATCCTATCTGAAGCTCTTTTACAAGCATCAAAATGAGTCAATCTGAATAAATTCTTATTGAAATACAGATAGTTACACGATTTAGCGAGACCTATCCGCTAATTTTTGAAACAGGTCTCGATTTAGTCCCCTTTAATTTGATTTTAAATGAATAATTCGGTGTTTTTACCCAACAAAAAAAGCACTTAAATCATTGAATTTAAGTGCTTTTAGTTCATTTTGATATTCAAAAAGTGTGACCCAGCTGGGGTTCGAACCCAGGACCCCATCCTTAAAAGGGATGTGCTCTACCAACTGAGCTACTAGATCATCCTCATGTGCCTTTGTTTTTCAAAAGCGGTTGCAAAGGTAGAAGCTATTTCCTTTATTGCAAATGAAGCAGGCATTTAATCAGGAAAAAGCTGAATATTTTATAAACAAACGATTGTTAGCTTTCTTCTTGAGCGTCCTGTGAAAATTAAACTATTTTTGTTACCATAAAAAACAAATATTAAACTGTGAAAAACAAAGTAGTTGTTATAACCGGAGCTTCATCAGGAATTGGACGTGCTTTGGCGAAAGAATTCGCGTCCAAAGGTGCCAGGTTATCATTGGGTGCTCGCCGCTCTGAACTTCTGGAACAACTACAATCAGAACTTCCGGAGTCCGAAATTCTGATACAGCGGACTGACGTGAGTAAGCAAGATGATTGCCGTATGCTGATAGAAGAAACCATCAAACGTTTTGGACAAATTGATGTATTGATTAATAATGCAGGTATTTCCATGCGTGCGCTTTTTGAAGATGTCGATCTGAAAGTCATTCGCCAATTGATGGAAGTGAATTTTTACGGTACTGTTTATTGCAGCAAATATGCCTTACCCTATCTCCTGAAAACCAAGGGAAGTCTGGTCGGAGTGATATCCATTGCCGGTTATGTAGGCCTTCCGGGAAGAGCAGGATACTCGGCTTCCAAATTTGCTATTCGCGGATTTCTTGACACCGTGCGCATCGAAAATCTAAAAAAAGGCTTGCATGTACTGGTCGCCGCACCAGGATTTACAGCTTCTGAAGTACGAAAATCGGCTCTTACAGCCGATGGTTCAAAACAAGGCAAAACACCCCGCAACGAGAGTACTATGATGTCGTCGGAAGAATGCGCCCGGCACATTGTACACGCCATACAAAAACGCAAACGCGAACTAATACTGACTTTCACCGAAGGGAAACTGGCTGTTTTTCTGGGCAAGTATTTCCCTTCATGGCTCGATAAATTAAACTATCATCACATGGCTAAAGAACCCGATTCACCACTCAAATAAATCAATTCAATCAGATTCATACAATGATTATTACCGAAACTAAAATCAGGGTATACTACCAGGATACCGACAAGATGGGTGTTGTATATTATGGAAACTATGCCCGTTATTACGAGATTGGCCGAACCGAAATGATTCGCGACCTGGGATTTACCTATAAAAAGATGGAAGAGCTAAACATTATGCTTCCGGCCAGAAGTTTGAAAATGAATTTTCTAAAATCAGCCTATTACGATGATTTGATTACAATCAGAACAATTGTTGACACAATTCCTAAAGTCAGATTTCCGATTAAAACCGAAATTTACAACGATAAGGGAGAATTAATCAATTCAGGAGAAACAGTGCTGGTGTTTTTTAATGCTTTAACCAATAAACCTGCGGCCCCGCCCAAATACTTCATCGATGAATTGACCAGACATTTTAACGAATCAAAAGAAGAAAAGTGAAATACACTGAAAAACGAAGCTCCTGTTAGGACTGTTCCAATTTGAATCAGGATAAACCTCAACTATTTCCCAAACTTTTCTGAACGACAACAAAAACGGTTACCAAAACAAAAACAACGATAATTGCTCCCGCTGCTTTATTGATCCACCAAAGAATCCGAAGGTTTATTTTGTGTCTGAACAGACTCACGATTCCCGACAATGAAAACCACCAAAGAAAAGCCCCGGTAAAGATTCCGAGTATCACAAAAAACGAATGATAGGGTTTTTCAAGATTGATAGCAACACCAGAACTGGTAAAGACCGCCAGAAATACGAATACAGTCAGCGGATTTGAAACAGTGATCAGAAAACAGGAAATGATGTCCTGGAAATAGGTATTTCCGCGGTGACGGTTACGTCGTAAATCGGTTACCGGATTTTTAAAAAAGACATGAATACCTACGGCCAGAACCACCAATGCACCGATTGTTTGAAAAATTGTTTCATTTTCACGGATAAAGTCAATCACAAAGGTCAGACTAAAACCAGCCACAATTGCATAGAGTGTATCCGACAAAGCAGCACCCATTCCGGACCAGAAACCTGCAAGGCGACTTTTATTAACGGTTCGCTGAATAACCAAAACACCAATTGGCCCAAGGGGAATGGAAACCAATAATCCGATTAAAATTCCTTTTGCTAATAAGGTTAAAAACATAGCGCAAAAATAAACGTTTTTAGCAATAACCAACGTCTACTTTTTAAGTAGACAAAAGTTTAACATTCACGAAAGCGATTCAGCATAAATTAGTATTTTTAGAACTCATTAAAAGATCTAAAACCAACAAGGAAAACGATCATTCTTTGGCGCAAAATCTTAACTATTATGAAGACAACTTTACTAATTTTCACATCAGTCATCATCAGTTTATCAACTATGGCGCAGGATTTCAAACTTAAAGTGTGGCCAAGTGGTGCACCCGACAGTAACGGGATGACACAACCAGAAGAAACTTATGAAGGGAAACGTGTTCGGAATGTATCGGAAGCCGAAATTTACGTGTATTTACCTAAAATTGGAATTAATACAGGTGCAGCTGTCGTAATTTGTCCTGGCGGCGGATACATGATTGAAGCTATGGACCACGAAGGTTACAACATGGCTGAATGGCTTGCAGAACATGGAGTTGCCGGTATTGTCCTGAAATATCGCCTGCCTTATGGACACGATCAGATTCCGCTGGAAGATGCACAACGGGCTATTCGCCTGGTACGCCAGAAAGCTGCCGAATGGGGCATCAACCCGACCAAAATTGGCATTGCAGGATCTTCTGCCGGAGGTCATCTGGCCTCAACGGCTGGTACCCGATTTGATTCAGGAAATGCTGACGCTACTGATCCGGTTGAAAAAATCAGTTGCCGCCCTGATTTTATGCTTTTACTGTATCCGGTCATTACCTTTAACGAAGAGTTCAGTCACATAGGCTCGCGGGTCAACCTAATCGGCCCAGGGAACAAGTGGGAGCTGGTTGAGAAATATTCAAACGAGCTGCATGTTACAGCACAAACGCCACCCACATTTTTGGTTCTTGCCGATGACGATAATGCTGTTCCTCCTCGTAATTCAATCGAATTTTACCTGGCACTAAAGAAATTTAAAATACCTGCCGAAATGCATATTTTCAGAAATGGCGGTCATGGTTTTGGGATGAACAAAAAGAATTTACCGGTCGATCAATGGCCGAACCTATTTACACAGTGGATGAAAGCGATGGGAATCACTGCAAAATAAACTATCTCCATGAACTTAAATACTCAACCGGAAAATGTGCTGAAATTTTGTCCGCGTTGCGGCTCAGCGCATTTCACGGCAACAGGACGATCGTTCAGATGCGGCGACTGTTCGTTTAATTATTTTGTCAATTCATCGGCAGCAGTAGCGGTTTTGCTTTTTAACGATAAAGGCGAATTATTATTCACCCGCCGGGCCGTAGAACCACACCTCGGGAGACTCGATTTACCCGGTGGTTTTATTGATCCGATGGAGACCGGAGAACAGGCCGCCATCCGCGAGATTCAGGAAGAACTGGGAATACAGATTCATTCTCTTCGCTATTTCTGTTCGTATCCGAACGAATACATTTTCTCCGGATTTTCGGTATTCACACTCGATCTGGCTTTTCTGGCCCAAACCGAAAGTTTGCACCAAATGACTGCTATGGACGACATTTCATCCTTCGAATTCCGGAAACCAAAAGATCTTGATTTGGATGAATTACCATCCATTTCGATGAAAAATATTATTAAAGAACTCATTCAACGTGAAGGAACTTATTAGAAAACAAATCAATGATCTGCGTTCTGTGATGCAGAAAAAAGGCCTCGATGCCTATGTGATTTATGGAACTGACCCACATTTAAGCGAATATTTACCTGAACACTGGCAAACACGACCTTTTATTTCAGGCTTTACAGGTTCAGCAGGCATGGTCATTATCAGCCGAGAAAAGGCTGCACTGTGGACGGACTCCCGCTACTTTCTTCAAGCTGAAGAACAACTCGCCGGAACGGGAATTGAATTGGTTAAAATGCGTGTACCGGGACATCCGGAGCCGGCAGAATGGCTGAAAGCGAACCTCCAAAAGGGAGATTGTGCCGGCACCGACGAATGGTGTATTTCGGTCAGCCAGTTCAGGCAAATGCAAACCAGTTTAAACCAGTCAGGCATTATCCTGAAGGAAACCGGCGATTTACTGAACGAAATCTGGTCCAACCGCCCTACCCTTCCTGATTCTGAAGTTTACGAACATGAACTCCGGTTTGCCTGCACCGATCGTCAAACCAAAATTAAAACTGTTTGTACTGAACTGGAGAAATCAGGAGCCAGTATGCAGATCATTACTGCACTGGATGACCTGGCGTGGGCCTTCAACCTTCGCGGTAGCGATGTGGAATGCAATCCTGTTTTTATGGCGTACGCCAGTATTTCCAGAGAAAAAACCATTCTGTTCGTTGATGACAAAAAACTTTCTCCGGAACTAAAAAAGAAACTGGAATCAGAAGGAATTCAAATCGGGGAATACTCCGGACTTTTGAATTACCTGAAACAACTACCTGAAACAACTAAAATACTGCTTGATCCAGACCGTACCAACCAGGCTATCCGGAAGAATATTCCTGAACATTGCCAGATCATTGAGGTATTGTCAGTTCCCTGCAGACTAAAAGCGATCAAATCGGACGATGAAATCAGAAACATCCGGCATGCCATGCGAAAAGATGGCGTCGCGATGCTCGAATTTCTGTTTTGGCTGAAAAAAAACCTGGGAAAAATTCCGGTAACGGAATACACGGTGGCCGAAAAACTCATTGAATTTCGCGCCAGGCAAACCGATTACAAAGGAATCAGCTTCTTTCCCATTGTTGGATATAAAGAACATGGCGCCATCGTACATTTCCATGTTTCAGCAGAAAATGCACTTCCTGTCGGGAACGACGGTTTTCTGCTTTTCGATTCCGGAGGACAGTATTGCGATGGCACGACTGACATCACCCGGACGGTTGCTTTATCGGAATTAACTGCCCGTCAAAAAACCGATTACACACTGGTTCTGAAAGGAATGATTTCGCTGACACTGGCCAAATTCCCCATCAACACACGCGGTTATCATCTGGATATTCTGGCCCGGAAAGATTTATGGAAACATGGTGTGAACTACGGACATGGTACCGGGCATGGCGTTGGCTATTTCCTGAATGTCCACGAGGGACCCATGAGTATTCGTCAGGAATTCAACGATCGGGTAATCGAAGCAGGGATGGTCACGTCGAATGAACCAGCGATGTACCGGCCCGGAGAATATGGTATACGAACCGAAAATATGATGGTATGCGTCAAAGATCAATCGACCGAATTTGGAGATTTCTTACGCTTCGATACGCTCACGCTTTGTCCTATTGACACCAAAGCTATCGATAAAAGCCTGATGAATCCGGAAGAAATTGAATGGCTAAATGGCTATCATCACTGGGTTTTCGGCGAACTGGCGCCACTATTAAATGAGAAACTTACAGCATACCTGAAGGTACTAACCAGACCGGTTTAAGCAATCGGCTATTTCCAGCAAGGCATCGTGCAGAAATCGACATTCGGGGTAGAGACGCACGGCCATCTTTTGTAGAGACGCACGGCCGTGCGTCTTTACGAATGAAACCAACAAATTAAGATGTATTCTTCAAATTGGAATTCATGATGATCGAAGCAAGTGCAGAGGTTTTCAATACGCCCGGCATAAGATTTTGACAGGCATCCGATGAAGATTGGGGGTATTTTAGAGAATCTGTCAGGATAGAGACGCACGGCCATGCGTCTCCGAAGCTAAAAACACACGGCTCTGCGTCTCCGGACATTTCTGATTATTCAGACACACAGAGACGCACGGCCGTGCGTCTTTACAAATGAAACCAACAAATTAAAATGTTATTCTTCCAATTGGAATTCATGATGATCGAAGCGAGTGCAGAGGTTTTCAATACGCCCGGCATAAGATTTTGACAGGCATCCGATGAAGATTGGTGGTATTTTAGAGAATCTGTCAGGGTAGAGACGCACGGCCGTGCGTCTCCGGAGCTAAAAACACACGGCTCTGCGTCTCCGGACATTTCTGATTATTCAGACACACAGAGACGCACGGCCGTGCGTCTTTACAAACCCCGGTGTATCAGAAATGCCCGGAAATTCACAGCCACTAGTCGTTACAGCTGAAACCAACAAATTAAGATGTATTCTTCCAATTGTGAATTAGCTGAGTCAGCCATTCTCCTTTTGAATGTGGATGTTTGTTTCTTTTTTTCCTGCAAGTGGCCGGGATAATTGCCCTTCGGATCAATGCTGAAAAACACTCCTAACTATTTTGTAAAACCGATCATAACTAAACATAGGAAAACCTATATTTGATCAGCAGAAAACAAAATCGCTTGCCGGGAATCCGATGTTTTTCGATTCAAAAACTGCAGACAATTTCAGAAACGGATCATACGACAATCACTAAAAAATAAAACAAAATGGGAAAAGTAAATTGTACAAATTGCGGAACAGACAATCCGGAGAATTTCAGATACTGTTCCAGTTGCGGATTTGAACTGCCGAAAAACATGACGGAGAATACAGACAACACGATTCATGAACAGACAAGAGAAAAAACGAAAAAGAAAAAGAAAACATTAACGTTTATTATTTACATAGTTGTCTTTGGTCTTTCATACTTTACCGTTCAGCAACTATTCTTCAAAGTACCTGCTTTTGATAAAGCAATGATGGCCATTGCAAGCGAAATTAATAAAACCTGTCCCATAATGGTTGATGCTGAAACACGACTGGACAATACCGTTTCGCTTCCAAAAAACATTTTTCAATACAACTATACACTTATAAATATTGAAAAAGCAACGGCCGACACTTTAGGCATGAAAGATTATTTGGAGCCAACAATTACAAACTTTGTTAAGGCCAATCCGCAAATGAAAGCTCAGCGCGATCTCAAGACAACAATAAACTATTACTACAAGGACAAAGCAGGAAACTTTCTATTTTTAATTTCTGTGACCCCGGATAAATATGAATGATCAGGAATAATAAAACGTTGCTTACAATCGATGGATCAAACTGCTCCATTTAACGAATATCTGTGATCCGTTTCAATGCATCAGCAAGCTCCCGGGAAGCCTAGTTTCAGTGCTTCGTTCACAGGAAATAGATCCCGATATTCATCGGGATGACAAAAGCAGTACTTCGCAGGAAGTTCATCGGGAAAATAGCGCATTGTGTACACCTGAGGAATATTATCAGTAAAAGACCCCTCCGCATGAAAAATGCAGCCCATAAATGAATAACTGGGGGATGCAGAAGAAACGGTTGATGGTAGTTTGTGAATTTTGAACCTGAAATGTTTCGTACCCCCGTCTGCCAAGGCATGCCGGGCAGGTATGGCACTCCAGATTTTGCTGCTAGTTGTTGTTCTATAACTATTTCGTGCTTCTGGCACTAATTCATTCTAATCGGGCGAAACGTCTAATTGGCACTTGCTCCAGAGGAGCAAAATATTTATAGAAAGAATAAATAGATGAAGACAATCGTCCGAGAAACATAATCGATCAAGGCTTTGCCCTACTTTCGAACGTAACAGCATTGGCCTTAAAAAATGTAATTACATAAAAAAGAATCAACACACAGAAAAATTCTGTCGATTGACTCTTTTGTTTTCAGGAGATTTTGTAAATCTTATTTCATTCCGAATTCAATCAGTTCACCTAACTTCACATATCTGGCATATAAAGTCTGGTATTTGGCAGCATTCTCAGCAATCGGGGAATAGGTAGTTTCGAAACCACCACCCATTTTTTTCTGAGCTTCTGATGTATTGGGATAAATGCCAGCAACAACAGCAGCGGCCATCGCCGAACCCAAAGCACAAGCCTGTTCCGAACGAGCCACTTTGATAGGCATATTCAGCACATCGCAAACGATCTGCATGACGAATGGAGATTTTTTAGCCACACCACCCAAAGCAATTACACCGTCGATGCGCACTCCTTCACGGATAAAACGGTCGACAATCGCTTTCGAGCCAAATGCAGTAGCTTCAACCAAAGCACGGAAAATACGCGGAGCATCCGATCCCAGGTTTAATCCGGAAATAACACCTTTCAGGTTCTGATTGGCATCCGGGGTGCGACGGCCATTCATCCAGTCGAGGGCAACGATGCTGCTTTCTTCGATTGGAATCAATTCGGCAGCTTTGGTCAGTTCAGGAATAATGCGTGAAGAAATTTCACCAATCATTTTTCCCTTGGTAGCTTCGTCAATTAGTGTACTGCTGGAAATAATTTGTTCTGAAGGCCACAACAATACGTTTTTAAACCAGGCATAAATGTCGCCGAAAGCTGACTGGCCGGCTTCCATTCCCAACATTCCGGGAATAATCGAACCATCAACCTGTCCGCAAATTCCACTGATCAGTTTATCGCCGACTTCTTCCATCGGGGCAATCAGCATGTCGCAGGTCGAAGTTCCCATGACCTTACTCAGGTAATAGGGTTCAATTTCGGCACCCAAAGCTCCGAGGTGAGCATCAAAGGCCCCTACCCCAACCTTTACATTGCGCGGGAGCCCAAGTTTAGCAGCCCATTCCGGAGTTAATGTTCCGGCAGAAATATCACAGGTAAATGTTTCTTTAAAGAGGCGGTCTTTCAGTCCACTCAAAAGCGGGTCGAGTTTAACCAGAAACTCTTCGGTAGGTAATCCACCAAAAGCTTCGTGCCACATGGCTTTGTGGCCAGCTGCACAACGCGAACGTTTTAAGGTTTTTGGATTGGTATTCCCGGTCATAATAGCCGGAATCCAGTCACAATGTTCAACCCACGAATTAGCTGCACGATAAACACCCGCATCTTCGCGAATCACATGCAACAATTTGGCCCAAAACCATTCCGAAGAATAAACTCCACCTTCGAATTTGGTAAAATCGTTGGTCCATTCTTTGGCCAGTCGATTAATTTCATCAGCTTCCTTAACGCCTGTATGGTCTTTCCACAATACAAACATGGCATTTGGATTTTCTTCAAAGCCGGGAGTTAATGAAAGTGGTGTTCCTTTTTCATCAACAGCTACCGGTGTAGATCCGGTCGTATCAACAGAAATTCCGACTACATTTTCAGCGACACCAGCCGGAGCCAGTTTCAAGGCTTCAACGATGGTGTATTCCATCCCTTCGAGATAGTCTTTCGGGTGCTGACGAAACCTGTTATTAGGTGCATCGCAGTACAACTGTTTTTTCCAGCGGGGGTATTCAAAAACCACACTGGCCACTTCTTCTCCGTTTTCAACATTCACAATTAGAGAACGAACAGAATCGGTACCATAATCCAATCCGATCGTGTATTTTGCCTGAGTCATATTGATATAATTTAGTTTATATTTTGATTTAATATTTTGGATAAAAGTTCATCTCATTTTGATTAGAAACGCACGGATCTTCTGGTTAGAGACGCACGGCCGTGCGTCTCTACGGTCCATTAAAGAGGTACTGCACATTATCTATTTTTGTCCATAATACGCGTCCTTCCCGTGTTTCCGGAGAAAATGCTTATCCAGAAGAACCTGACTCATCGAAGTTGTCGGATTCAGTTGAAAACTCCGTAAAGTCATTTTGGCCACCTCTTCAAGAACAACGGCATTGTGCACGGCATCATCAGCATTCGTTCCCCATGAAAAGGGAGCATGATTATTGACCAACACACCTGGTATCATATCCGGATCAAGTTCACCGAAGCGTTCGATGATTACCCTTCCGGTTTCAAGTTCATATTCACCTGTGATTTCAGCTTCAGTCATTTTCCGTGTACAGGGAATTTCGCCGTAAAAATAATCAGCATGAGTTGTTCCAACAGCCGGAATTCCTTTGCCTGCCTGTGCCCAGCTTGTTGCCCATTCAGAATGAGTATGAACAATTCCTCCAATATTCAGAAATTGGCGGTACAAAATCAGGTGAGTAGGTGCATCGCTCGATGGCTTCAGTTTACCTTCAACCACTTTGCCAAACAAATCAAGAACAACCATATCCGACGGTTTCATTGTATCGTACGAAACTCCGCTGGGTTTGATCACCACCAATCCAAGCTGGCGGTCGATACCACTTACATTGCCCCAGGTAAAAATGACAAGGCCGTGTTTTACCAAATCGAGATTGGCTTTACAGACTTCTTCTTTTAATTTTTCAAGCATATTTATAAAGTTTCAAGTTCCAGGTTCCAGGTTCCAGGTTCCAAATTTCAAGTCTCGTTGCCATTGATCGTCATTTAACAGTTATTGAGTCCGGACAATGGCAAAAATAGTCAAGAGATAAATCATTGTTATAAGAAAATAATTTCATCTTTTGAAAGCTTAATTTTCGTCTGATCAGATCTATTGATAATCTGAATTTGTCGGTCCAGAAATATAAAACGTAAATTTAACACTTATCTTTACATCTCAAAACTCAATGATCTGTTTCGATTCGTTTTCTGATATTCATACACCAATTCCCAATATATAAAACTAACTTGTCCAACCCCGTATGCTTTTGACTATTGCAGTTAATAATGGCTGAAATTAACTGATTTAAATGGATTTTAAAGTTCAAACACCCCACAATTAGTTTCAGGATCAACAAACATTCGGGTCAGGATAAACGTTTAAAAGATGTCGTAAAACACAAAAAATCATGAACCGTCGGGTTCTCGCAAATAAAAAAAAACAGAAAATGCCAGTAAATATTCCGGAAACATCGCAAAAGAGAATAGTCATTTTAGGAGCAGGTTTTGGTGGCCTGAGATTAGCCCAAAAGCTGGTCGGATCAGGTTATCAAATTGTTCTGATCGATAAGAACAACTACCATCAGTTTCAGCCCTTATTCTATCAGGTTGCCAGCTCGGGCATCGAGCCAAGTTCGATACTCTTTCCACTCCGGAAAATATTTCAGAAACAGAAAGATGTGTATATCCGGGTAGCTGAGGTGCAATCGGTCGATCCGGGCGAAAAACAACTGTTAACGAGTTTGGGTACCGTTTGGTACGATTTTCTGGTCATTGCAACCGGTGTCAATTCCAATTTCTTTGGAATGAAAAACATGGAAGAATATGCTATTCCGATGAAATCGGTTTCCGAAGCCATGGCACTTCGGAACAGACTGCTACAAAGCTTTGAAAAGGCAGTTACACTTCGCGACCAAAACGAAAAAAAATCACTGTTAAATGTAGTCGTGGTGGGTGGCGGTCCAACAGGTGTTGAAGTTGCAGGAGCCATCGCCGAAATGAAAAATTTTGTTCTACCCAAAGATTATCCGGATCAGAATTTTGATTTGATGCAGATTAATCTAATTGAAGGTTCAGGAGAATTGTTGGGAGGGATGTCGCCACATGCTTCAAAAAAAGCACTATTTTACCTGAAAAGACTGGGTATAAATGTCAGCCTGAATTCGAGAGTAACCGGCTATGATGGAAGAATTCTAAGTTTGGACAGTGGCAAAATAATTAAAACGCAAATGGTGATCTGGGCAGCCGGAATCAGCGGCGAAGTTCCTTCAGGAATACCCGTAGAATCGATTGGTCGCGGCAAACGTCTGCTGGTCGACGAATTCAATAAACTGAAAGCATTCGAAGACATTTATGCCATTGGCGATGTTTCGGTGATGTCTACTCCCAAATATCCAAACGGACATCCTCAGGTCGCTCAGGTCGCTCTTCAGCAGGGAAAAAATCTGGCCAAAAATTTCATCTCCATGCAATCCGGCGCCCGCCTCAATCAGTTCAGATACATCGACCGGGGTTCAATGGCGACGATTGGCAGAAACCGGGCTGTTGCCGATTTACCTTTTCTGAAATTCAGCGGTTTTATTGCCTGGCTAACCTGGATGTTCGTGCATTTAATGTCGATCGTTGGAGTAAAAAACCGTCTGCTGATATTTGTTAACTGGATGTGGAGTTACATGACTTACGACCAGTCGCTGCGTTTAATTTTATGGGCAGCAAGAAAAACACCTCTTGTTCCAACCGTTCCTCCGGAAGAAAAATAAAAACAGAATGCCGGCCAAACCCCAAACAGGTTGACCGGCATTCTTTCATTTAGAATATGTCTGCAAGCTACCAGATTACTGCCCAGTCAGCTTTTTTCAGGTACATGTAATCATCCTCTTTGACATCAAAAGCTTTGTAAAACTCAGGCAAGTTGCGGAGTGGTCCCAAAACCCTCAGGCGCCCAAGTGAATGAACATCTTCCTTTGTCCGTCGCACAATTTCTTTGTCGCGAATATTTTGTGCCCACAGATGAGCATAAGCCAGAAAGAACCTCTGATCAGGAGTAAAACCGTCGATTGGCTTTTCGTTGCCTGTCAATACTTTTTGAAGGGCATTGTACGCTATATTCAAACCTCCCAAGTCAGCAATATTTTCGCCCAGCGACAACTCTCCGTTGGCTTTCAGTGTATCGAGTACGGTATAACTACTGAATTGATTAACTAACACGCTGGTACGCTCACCAAACAATTTAGCATCATCGGCAGTCCACCAGTCAGCCAGATTCCCCATCTTATCATACTGGCGTCCCTGATCATCAAATCCGTGAGTCATTTCGTGACCTATAACCACACCAATGGCGCCATAGTTTACAGCATCGTCGCCATCCATAAAAAAGAAAGGTGGCTGAAGTATTGCTGCCGGAAATACAATTTCATTCATGCTCGGGTTATAATAAGCATTAACCATTTGTGGAGGCATATGCCATTCAGCGCGATCGACCGGCTTATTCACTTTACCGATCATGTATTTAAAACTGAAGTTTCGGGCCCGCAAAACGTTTGCCACATACGAATCAGTTGAAACATCCAAAGCTGAATAATCGCGCCATTTGTCGGGATATCCGACTTTCACAGTAATAGCATCCAGTTTTTCAATTGCTTTAGCTTTGGTTTCATCGCTCATCCATGCCAACTGTTTGATGCGTTCTCCCAATGAAACTCTAAGGGTTCCAACCAGGTCAATCATCCGTTTTTTAGCTTCCGCCGGAAAGTATTTCTGAACATACATCTGTCCGATTGCTTCGCTCAGCGCATTGTTGGTTGAACCCTGAACTCTTTTCCAGCGCGGCCGCTGAGCCATCTGGCCTGAAAGCGTTTTTCCGTAGAAATCAAAATCCTGATCCACGATGTCTGAAGGCATGTAAGGACTCAGACTATTCACGACCTGCCACTTCAGGTAAATTTTCCAGTCATCAACCGATACTCCATTTATCATTTCCCCTAATTCAGCCATAAAATCGGGTTGACCAACAATAAATTCACCCGGATTCTGAAGACCAATACTTTCGAAATGCGCTGCCCAATTAATTTCAGGAGCAATTTTATCAATCCCGTCCAGTTTCATTTTATGATAGACCTTATGCGGATCGCGCATTTCGAGTTTAGTCATCGATGCAGCAGCCATACGTTTTTCCAGATCGTAAACAAGTGTTGCATCAGTATTGGAAGTAGCTTCGTCAGCACCGGTCAGCACAAACATTTTCTGAAGATGTACCAGATAGGCTGCCTGAATACTCTTGCTTCGCTCGTCATCTTTCATGTAATAATCGCGGTCAGGCATTCCCAATCCACCCTGATAAAGATAGGCAAGAACCATTTCCGAATTCATCTGATCTGCATCGGAAAATATTTTAAACATTGGATAAATGCCTTTGGTATGAAAATCAGCAACCACATTCATCACATCTTCCTTTGTTTGAATGGCACTGATTTGATCGAACAGTGGCTGAACAGGTGCCAATCCGTCGGACTCAATCTTAGCGGTATCCATACCCGTATTGTAGAAATCAGCAATCTTTTGTCCGATGGTTCCTGATTCCTGTTTTTTCGAAGCGATTCCGCTTATCAGCGATTGAACCTGAACTTCACCAGTATCAGCCAGCAGGTCAAATGATCCGAACCTGCTTTTTTCATCCGGAATAGGGAATCGTTTTTTCCAACCTCCGTTGGCATAATTGTCAAAATCGGCTGATGGACTAATACTTGTGTCCAGATCAGCCAAATCGATTGCCTTTGTTTTAGGCGCTTCCTGTGTACATGCCATACTACCCATGAATAAAAAGAAAATTACAAATCTGTTTAAACTTCCCATGATAAAACTATATATAGAATTAAATATTTACTCGAAAATGATCCAATGAAAAGCTGAACATGCCAGCATGACTTCAGCTCTAACAACATCTCATTTTTTCGCCACATCAGTTCAAATCAATTCAAGTTGTCTGTTCGTGTCATCCAAAATCGGCTCAAAATTAAAATTTATGAATCATTTGTAGCCCAATTGTAAAATGATTACAAAATAAATTAACAGAAAATGCAAATCCACTGGTAATCCAGATACCCTTCAGATCGTAGAATCAAGTCTTTTGGCATTTACAAACCGGTTAAAAAAAAAGACCGATTCATCAAACAATCAAGGACAAAGCCTAACATTTCAGTTTAAATACACGTAAATGACAATTATCTAACAATAAAAGTTCAAATGAAAATCCTATTTCTGTGCACCGGAGGCAATTCGTGCCGAAGTTTGATGGCTGAAGCATTTCTTCAGGAAATGGACAAATCGCTGGAAGTATATTCAGCAGGGCTTCATCCTGATAAACAAACCGATCCAATAGCCATACAGGTAATGCGTGAGATCAATATGGATATCAGCATGAAAAAGCCCAAAAGCCACACAGAATTTGAAGAAATCTTTGTCGATTACCTGATCACAATATGTGATGGAACAAAAGATAAAATAGCATCGGTTGATATTCAATCGAAACACAAAATTCATCTGGGATTTGAAGACCCCAGAAAAACTTACTGCGCCGATGCACAAATCACTAACCTATACCGTGATATCCGTGACGAAATCAAGAATGAACTCGATTATTTTTACACACAAGTTTTAGTCCATGAACTGATTCATTGAGCAGTTTCACATTTCATAAAAATGGCCTGAGCATCAACTACTCAGGCCATTTTTATGATCTAAAATTCAGGTTAAATGGCTTGTATCCAACACTTAGTGTCTGTTGAAAAACTCGATAAAGGTTAGTAAGGACCTCAGAGATGTCATATGTTTATAGAAAATGATGATTAGAATGCTGTACAACCCCAGCTGGGGTTGAATATCCGCTCGTATGATACATTTTCTATAAACATTTTATTCCTCTGGAATATTTTTTTGATTAACTAAAAATTTCAAGTGCAAGCTTTTATCGATGTTCCTTTTAAAATACTTGCACTTCGTTCTGGTGAATTGTTTTTATGCTATCCATTATCCGAATTTAAACCATTTTTCAGCAGACCATACTTAGCTCATGACTTGTTCAACCTCATCCGGAGTAACCGGAATTCGGTTGCCGATCAGTTCACTACCTGTTTCAGTAACCAGAATATCATCTTCCAGACGAATACCGCCAAAATCAAGATAACTTTCAAGGCGGTCAAAATTGATAAAATCAGTATTGATTTTTTCAGCTTTCCATTTTTCAATTAAGGCCGGAATAAAATAAATTCCAGGCTCATTGGTAATTACAAAACCAGGCTGAAGTTTTCTGCCCAGTCGCAGGTTTGCTGTTCCGAACTGAGCAACAGGCCTGATTTCATCATCGTAGCCCACGTTAATCTGCCCCAGATCTTCCATATCATGAACATCCAGTCCCAGCATATGCCCCAATCCATGTGGCATAAATAACGCATGAGCGCCATTCCGGACGGCTTCTTTCACATCACCTTTCATCAGACCAAGCGCTATTAATCCTGAAGCAATAACTTCAGCCGCAGCCAAATGAACTGACAAATAAGTTGAGCCTGGTTTGGTTAATTCGCGTCCGCGGTTATTCGCTGCTAAAACGACCTCATATATTTCGCGCTGTTTCTGAGTGAATTTACCACCAACAGGCATTGTTCGGGAAAAATCAGAAGCATAATGCGAATCAATCTCTGCTCCCGCATCGACGAGCAACAAACGTCCGTTTTGCAAAATTTTGGAATGATTGTTATTATGTAAAGTTTCGCCGTTTTGCGAAAGAATCACCGGGAAAGAAACCATACCTCCACCGGCATTGGCAATACCTTCAATAGTTCCTGCAATCGATTGTTCCCAGGTACCTGACTTGGCCATTTTCATAGCTGTAACGTGCATTTGGTAACCTACGCCACAGGCTTTCCTGATTTCGTCTATTTCCTGAGCTTCCTTAACCGATCGCAAGCTGACAATCGCTTTTACTAAATCAATTGAAGAATAGGCTTTTTGTTTCGAAACCGAAATGCCTAATAACTCCTGAAGTTGCAGTTTATTTTCGGCACGGTAAGCTGGTAAAAAATGAATTTTACGACCCGACAAAATCGCATTTTCAATTACTTCCTGAAGATTTTTATACGGTTCTATTCTTGCTACACCAACCTTTTCAGCCTTTTCTTTCAAAGCAACCTGAGGCCCCATCCAAATAATATCATCAATACTGACATCATCACCAAAAATAATTTCTTCTCCGGAATCTGTATCGATCACTCCGGCAAGATTATGAAAATCGAGTCCGAAGAAATACAAAAACGAACTATCCTGTCTGAAATAATAGGTATTATCTGCATAATTCATTGGCGAATCGACATTCCCCAACAGTAAAATAATACCATCCGAAATTTTATGGGTTAGTTGCTGACGGCGTGCAATATAGGTTTCACGATTAAACATCTGTCTCTTATTTTTAGATTATTCGGTGAAAGATAGGAAAAATGTATCTACTCATCATACTAATTCGGATCAAACACGGTACTATAACGATTCATTCTGACAGATTTTTTAATGATCTAAATAAAACCGGTAGAAATGAATGGCAATCCATATCCCAGTTGAACCAGGGACATTCACTTCAAAGTACTAAATGCGGTCATAAAAAGGCCGTCCCTAAATGAATAGCGACGGCCTTTAATATTTTAAACACGGTACAAACTATTCTACCGTAAGGAATTCGTCCACATTCATGGCAGCAATTTTACCAGCTTCAATGGCACGAACAACCAAAGTGGCACCAGCTTCAACGTCACCGCAGGCAAATATTTTAGCGTTCGAAGTTTGCTTTTTGACGTTCACCTTTACATTTCCTCGTGCATCGTATTCAATTTCAAGCTGATCGAGCAAACCGTTGTGAACTGGCTGAGTGAAACCCATCGACAGCAGAACCAGATCAACATCAATAATTTCAGAAGTTCCTGGCTTTTCAGTCATCACCCAACGTCCGGCTTCATCTTTTCCCCATTTTACAGTCACCAGTTCAACCTGTTTGATTTGTCCGTTTTCACCAATAAACCTTTTGGTTGAAAGGCTCCAGCGGCGTTCACAACCTTCCATGTGAGAACTCGATGTACGTAATGTATTGGGCCAATATGGCCAGGGATTATTTTCCGCACGTTGTTCTGAAGGTTTCGGAAGAATTTCAATCTGTGTTACACTTCTTGCCCTTTGACGGATTGAAGTACCCACGCAGTCGGAACCCGTATCACCACCGCCGATTACAAGTACTCTATTATTCTTTGCAAGAATATTTATATCTTCAGGAATAACTTCGCCTGAAGTCCGTTTATTCGATTGACTCAGAAACTCCATGGCATAATAAACGCCTTTCAAATCGCGGCCTTCAACAGGTAAATCACGGGCTTGTTCTGCACCATTAGCCAAAACAACCGCATCAAACTGAGCAAGCAATTCGTCACGGGTAATATCAACACCAACAGTAACATTGGTTTTAAAAATAATCCCTTCATCCAAAAAGATTGCAAGTCGACGATCGATAATCGTTTTACTCAGTTTGAAATCAGGAATACCAAAACGAAGCAAACCTCCAATCGCACCGTTTTTCTCAAAAACGGTAACTTCATGACCAGCCTGATTCAGAATATCAGCAGCCGACAAACCAGCAGGACCAGAGCCAACTACTGCAATTTTTTTACCCGTGCGAACTTCCGGAATACGTGGCAGAACAAATCCTAAGTTAAAGGCATGTTCAACCGTTGAAGCTTCGTTTTCGCGAATTGTAACGGCCTCATCATGAATGGCCAAGACACATGCTTTTTCGCATGGAGCAGGACATACACGACCAGTAAACTCCGGAAAACTATTGCTTGAATGCAGAACTTCGTAGGCAGCTTTCCAGTCTTTTTTGTAGATCAGATCCTGCCATTCCGGAATTTTACTTCCGACCGGGCATCCCCAGTGACAGAAAGGAATACCGCAATCCATACATCGTGCAGCCTGATCGATTCGGTCTTTGTCGTCGAGCGTTTGCTCAACTTCTCCGTAATCATATATTCTGTCGTTCAGTGGACGATAACCAGCATCTTTCCGTCCTATTGTCATGAAACCTTTTGGATTTCCCATGGGATTTATCTTTTTTATTTTTTTGATGCGATTTCAAATTGAATCCTCATCAGGATATTTTTCTTAATCTGTTTTTACTCTATTCCGTCCGATAACAGGAAATTAATTTGAATATCATTCCCTCGCGGACGGTTTGCTTATTCCTGTTCTGAACCCGGGGTTTCGCCCCGGGTTATTAAGATACTGCCCTTTCAGGGCAAAAAACATCTCAATTCACAGGGCAAAGCTTTCCCCCTTTGGGGGAACAGGAAGGGGGCTTTCTTATTCCTGATGTGCAGGATCGTCTTCCGTCAACTGAAGTTTTTTCTCCAATTCCTTAAGCTTCAATTCTTCCAGCACTTTCTTGTATTCAAACGGAATAACCTTCACAAATTTGGGCAGGTATTCATCCCAGTTTGTAAGAATTTTAGCAGCCATTGTACTTTGCGTGTACAACAGGTGTTTGTTAATCATGTCCTGTAATTCAATAATATCAGCTTTATCCTCAACCGGTCCAAGTTCAACCAGACCTTTGTTGCAGAAATATTCAAAATTACCTTCCTGATCAAGTACGTAAGCTATACCACCGCTCATACCAGCGGCAAAATTTCTTCCGGTAGTTCCCAAAACGACCACCCGGCCTCCGGTCATGTATTCACAGCAATGGTCGCCGCTTCCTTCAATAACAGCTCTGGCTCCGGAATTACGCACACAGAAACGTTCGCCGGCCACACCTCGGATGTAGGCTTCTCCGGAAGTTGCTCCATAGAAAGAGGTATTCCCGATGATGATATTTTCTTCAGGAGTAAATGTTGAACCTATTGGTGGAACTACGATAATACGACCACCCGACAAACCTTTTCCGATGTAGTCGTTGCTATCGCCCTCGAGCCTGAAACTAACCCCTTTAACCAGGAATGCGCCAAAGCTTTGTCCGGCAGTTCCTGTGAAATTTGCATTGATCGTGTTGTTTGGCAAACCAGCTTCGCCGTAACGTCTTGAAATTTCGCCCGACAACATGGCACCGATGGTGCGGTCAACGTTGCAAATCGAATGTGAAAGCCATACTTTCTCCTTGCTTTTGATGGCTATGTTAGCCTCACGAATCAAGGTATGATCCAGATGATCCTCAATCGATTTGATGTTCGGGTTAGTATTTCTGATATCGTATTTGTTAGCCTCTTTGGGCATAAATAGCAATTTTGAAAAATCCATATTTTTCATTTTCCAGTTCAGAACATCGTTGTTCTGCTCCAGTAAATCGGCACGACCAACAATCTCGTCGAAAGTAGTAAAACCTAATTCAGCCAGATGTTCTCGAACTTCTTCTGCTATAAACCTGAAAAAATTGATCACATATTCTGAACGGCCGATGAAGCGTTTGCGAAGTGTTTCATCCTGAGTGGCAATACCGGCTGGACAGGTATTCAGGTGACATTTCCTCATCATGACACATCCCAATGTGATCAATGCTGAAGTTGCGAATCCAAATTCCTCACCACCTAATAGTCCGAGTATCACCACATCGCGACCGGTTTTCAATTGTCCGTCAACCTGTAGTTTCACCCGGCCCCGCAGGTTATTCATCACCAATGTCTGTTGAGCTTCGGCAATACCCAACTCAACAGGTAGTCCGGCATATTTTATTGAACTGGCAGGACTTGCGCCTGTTCCGCCTTCACACCCTGAAATAATAATCAGATCGGAGAATGCTTTGGCCACACCGGCGGCAATAGTGCCAACCCCATTTTCAGCAACCAGTTTCACCGAGACTTTTGCCCGTGGATTGGTCACTTTCAGGTCATAGATCAACTGAGCCAAATCCTCAATAGAATAAATATCGTGATGCGGCGGAGGCGAAATCAGTGTAATACCCGGCGTTGAATTACGCAATTTGGCAATAATATTATTGACTTTAAATCCAGGTAACTGTCCACCTTCTCCAGGTTTTGCTCCCTGTGCAACTTTTATCTGCAACTCATCGGCATTCACCAGGTAATTATTGGTTACCCCAAAACGGCCCGATGCAATCTGTTTAATTGCGCTGCGTTTGTTCGAGTTAAAACGTTCGGCATCTTCACCACCTTCTCCGGTATTACTTCGTCCACCAACGGAATTCATTGCAACAGCCAACGCTTCGTGAGCTTCTTTACTGATTGATCCATAAGACATGGCCCCAGTAACAAACCGTTTCATAATGCTTTCGACAGGCTCAACCAGCGAAATATCAATCGGGTTAGGTTTGTATTTCAGACATCCGCGAATAAAAGTTGGTTTTGTATTTTCCTCATCAACTTTTTTACTGAATTCTTTAAATACGTTGTAATCATTGGTTCGGGTAGCCCATTGCAACAATCCCACAGTTTCGGGATTCCATGCATGATGTTCGCCGTACTTCCGGTAATGATATGTTCCGGCACTTTCAAAGTTATTCGTGAGCTGATGTTTATTTTTGCCATAAGCTTCCTTGTGAAACATGAGAGACTCCTGACAGATTTCGTCGAAACCGATTCCTCCAAATTTGGAAGAAGTTCCTGTGAAATATTTATCGATAATATCTTTGCCTACACCAATGGCTTCAAAGATCTGACTTCCCTGGTAACTGCGCAGTGTTGAAATACCCATTTTAGACATGATCTTCAGCAGCCCTTTATCAATAGACTTAATGTAGTTGTAACGGGCATCTGAATATTTCATTTCTATTTGTCCGGTCTTTACCATATCGTTGATGGCTGCAAAAGCCAGATAAGGATTCACCGCGCTGGCTCCATAGCCAAACAACAAAGCAAATTGAGGTATTTCACGTGCTTCGGCAGTTTCAACAATAATACCAATCTGCATCCTCTTCTCAGCCCGAATCAGGTGATGTTGAACTGCGGCCATGGCAAGCAATGAAGGAATTGGCGCATATTCTTCCGAAACATTCCGGTCGGACAGAATAATAAAATTTTTCTGGTCATCAACAGCTTTCTCTGCTTGTATCAGCATGTCATCAAAAGCTTTCTTAAATCCTTCAATACCATCTTTTTCCCGGAATACCATCGGAATGGTACTGTGTGAGAATTTTTCGTGCTTCAGCTCCTTAATTTTTCCGAGATCGGTATTGGTAATGATTGGATCGTCGAATTTGATCAGTTTACAATGTTCCTGAGATTCATCGAGAATATTGGAATGCAACGAGCCGATGTAATTAGCCAGAGACATTACCAGTCCTTCGCGAATAGAATCGATTGGCGGATTGGTAACCTGAGCAAATACCTGGCGGAAATAATTAAAGAATCGCTGTGGTTTTTCGGAAAAACAAGCCAAAGGGGTATCATTACCCATCGAGCTGGTTGGTTCAACGCCTGAAATAGCCATCGGTTTAATGATCATTTCCATATCTTCTTTCGAATAGCCAAATACTTTTGAATAAGTATTAAACTGATCGCCCATCGAAGAAGGTACGCGTTGTTTCACCTCAATATCATCCATAACCAGACGGTTCTCTTTCAACCAGTTCGCGTATGGATTACGGTGACTCAGCTGCGCCTTTACTTCCCTGTCAGGTATGATAATACCCAGTTTGGTATCAACCAGTAATATTTTCCCTGGACGTAAACGACCTTTCTCTTTTACTTCTTCCGGAGCAAAAGTCTGAACTCCTACTTCGGAGCCCATCACAACCAGGTCATTTTTGGTGATGATGTATCTTGAAGGACGCAAGCCATTACGGTCGAGTGTTCCGCCGATGTAACGACCATCGGAAAAAACCATAGAGGCCGGGCCATCCCATGGTTCCATAATGGTTGAGTGGTATTCATAGAATGCCTTCAGACTATCCGGAATCGGATTTTTCGAGTTGAACGACTCAGGGATCATCATACACAGGACATGAGGAATTGAACGTCCGGTCTGATGAAGGAATTCGAGTGTATTATCGAATGATGCAGAGTCGGATTTATTGGGTTCGATAACCGGAAACAGTTTGGACAGGTCATCACCAAAAACTTCAGATTTCAGAAGTCCCTCACGGGCTTTCATCCACATGCGGTTACCTTTCACTGTATTAATTTCACCGTTGTGTGCAATCATACGGAATGGCTGAGCCAAATCCCAGGTGGGGAATGTATTGGTACTGAATCGCGAATGCACTAAAGCAATTGCACTCGTAAATTTAGGGTGAGAAAGATCTTTAAAATAATCTCTCAACTGCCCCGGAGTAAGCATTCCTTTGTAAATAATCGTTTTCGATGATAAACTCGGGATATAGAATGCCTGACGATTCTTTAGTTTTGAATCTCTTATTTCTTTTTCGGCCTGTTTACGGGCCAGGTACAATTTCTTCTCAAGCACATCCTGTTCGAGATCTGCTTTAACGAATATTTGCCTGACAAATGGTTCTGTCAGCTTGGCAATTTCACCCGGAGCAGAACTGTCAACAGCCACATCACGGTACTCAATTAACTCAAGGCCTTCCTGAAGAATATATTTGGTTAAAATATCCTGGCACTGTTTTGCCTCCTTCCTGTCCTGAGGAAGAAATATTAATCCTGTTCCAAACTTACCGGAAGCAGGAATATTCACCTTCAACACTTCCTTTATATATTGATCAGGTATTTGCATTAATATACCTGCACCATCACCGGTTTTATTATCCGAACTGGTTGCACCACGGTGATCCATATTCTCCAGGACCTCTAATCCCCTTTCGATAATGTCGTGCGATTTTTGGCCCTTAATATGAGCGACAAAACCGATTCCGCAGTTATCGTGCTCATTGGCAGGATCGTACAACCCTTGCGCTTTTGGAAATCCTATTTTCATCATTTCTTGTTTTATATTTTTTTAGCCGCAAAGAAAATTTTCAGACGACAAATTACAATTCATTTCACACCAATCAATCGACAAAAACCGATAAATTATAAGTAAATCATTCATTTTTCTTACGAACTGATAGCGAAAATAGTTATTTTTATAGAAGTTTCAAATTCCTGAATGTTCATGGGAATGACAAGAAATATCGATTTCCTAAAAACCAGATAAATGAAATCACCCAACAAGCGACTATTCAACAGATTACCTTCAGCAACAAAAAAAGTATCCATTATATGTCAGAAATAAAAAATAACGATAAATTAACAGATGTAAAAGCTAACCAAGTAGTTCAGAATATGCTTTTTCGATGTGCTGAAATTTAAAAGTTTCAACAATTCGCTTCATCCGATCCGAAATCTGTTCCAAACACAAATTGCCAAGACTACCCTCGTGGGTATGATTCACATCACGACTTGGTTCATAAGTTCCTGCGTTGATTTGTCCGCCAACTACTTTATAGGCATCACGAAATGGAACTCCCTGCTGAACCAGTTTGTTGACATCTTCAACACTAAAAACGTATTTGTATTTTGGGTCGGCCAGAAGATTTGTATTGACAGTCATGTTGTCGATGGCAAACCCGGCAATACTGATGCAATCGAGCAATTCCTGAAACGATGGCAAAAAGACTTCTTTTACGATCTGAAGATCCCGAAAATATCCACTCGGCAGATTATTCGTCATCATACTAATCTGGTATGGAATCGCCTGTATTTTGTTGCAATGCGAACGGACGAGTTCAAAAACATCCGGATTTTTTTTGTGTGGCATAATACTCGATCCGGTAGTCAGTTCATCAGGAAGCGAAACAAATCCGAAATTCTGGCTCATGAACAAGCAAACATCGAAAGCAAATTTAGAGATGGTTGCGGCAATCGACGACATGGCAAAAGCCACTGTTTTCTCCATCTTTCCGCGCCCCATCTGCGCATAAATCACATTGTAATTCATCGATTCGAACCCCAGTAAATCGGTTGTCATTTGCCTGTCGAGCGGAAACGATGAACCGTAACCGGCAGCAGAACCCAATGGATTTTGATTGGTAATTTCCCAGGCAGCCTGAAGAAGAACCAGATCGTCGGCCAGACTTTCGGCATAGGCGCTAAACCACAATCCAAACGATGAAGGCATGGCAACCTGCAGGTGTGTATAACCCGGCATCAGATATTGTTTATTCGCTTCGGCTTTGGCTATTAATTTGTCAAACAATTCGCTGACGGCTCCAACCAGTTTCTGAATTTCAGACCGGGTATATAGTTTTAAATCGAGCAATACCTGATCGTTGCGTGAGCGTCCGCTATGAATTTTCTTACCGGTATCGCCCAGTTTCCGGGTCAACATCAGTTCAACCTGTGAATGAATATCCTCCACTCCTTCTTCGATCAGAAAATCCCCGTTTTCAATGACTCGATAAATTCCGACAAGTTCTGCCTGAAGTTCGGTAAGTTCACTTTCAGTAAGCAAATCGATGGATTGAAGCATCTTCGCATGAGCAATCGATCCCAGCACATCAAATCTGGCCAGATACAAATCCAACTCACGATCTTTCCCGACCGTAAACTTTTCGATGAGTTCGTTAACCGTGGTTCCTTTATCCCAAAGTTTCATAAGCATATTAAATTTTTGAAGTTTCAAAGATAAGTCAAAATAGGGGTTTATGCATTTCATCTGCATTTTTATTCAAATACAGGCTCATTTTTAATGTACCTCTAATTTATAATGATTTTTTGTCTCAATCGAAAATTCGGGAAGTGTAAAAATGATCGTAATTCATTTTAATGAGAATCAGTTTCAAAATGAAGTACCATAACGGATACTCATACTATCTTACTAATTTGAAACTGTCAATGAGTGTTTTATTGGTCCGATCGTTCGGAAATCAACAAGCCCGATGGAAGTTCTTTTTTTTTACAACCAAAGCATTAACTTTGTCCCAATAGGAACAAAATACAAATTCATATGTCAGGACACAGTAAATGGTCAACCATTAAACGCAAAAAAGGTGGCATCGATGCGAAACGATCCAAGGTTTTCTCCAAAATCGTCAAAGAAATTACTGTTGCCGTAAAGGAAGGTGGAACCGATCCTGACAGCAATCCACGCCTCAGGGTAGCCATTTCGAATGCCAAAGGAGTAAGTATGCCCAAGGATAATATTTTGCGTGCCATCAGTAAAGGAGCGGATAAAGATTCGGCCTCATTTGTCGAGTGTACCTTCGAAGGTTATGCCAGCGGCGGTGTAGCTATTTTCCTCGAATCAACTACCGATAACCAGCAACGGACCATTGCGAATGTCCGGAGTTATTTCAATAAACACAACGGAAACCTGGGAACCAATGGCTCGTTGAGTTTTATTTTTGACCGTAAAGGCATTTTTACCATTCCGCAGGGAGAGCTGGTTGCCGATGATTTTGAAATGGAAATGATTGAAGCCGGTGCCGAAGATATGCAGTTCGAAGAAGGTTATTTTACCGTTACCACGGCCATGGAAAACTTTGGCTCGATGATGAAAAGACTGGAAGCGCTGAATATTGAACCGGAAAGCTCCGGACTGCAGCGTATTCCGAAAGAAACCACGGTACTCGATCTTGAAAGTGCAAGGAAAGTCATGAAGCTCATCGATGTGTTTGAAGAAGACGATGATATACAAGCCGTTTATCACAACCTTGAGTTAACCGATGAGCTAATGGATTTACTTTAGGCAAGTCCGTTTATTCAGTGCATCATCCGGATGCTGATTGAACAGCGGTCGGGATTCTGTGGGGAAATGATCAAATCAGTTAGAATGATTCGAGCGAAGAGAGAGATTGAATTACTGGCGCCAGGTGGAGATATTGACTCGATAAAAGCTGCAATTGCAGCAGGGGCTGATGCTGTATATTGTGGTCTGGATCGGTTTAATGCCCGAAACAGTGCAGCAAATATAAGTTTTGACGATTTACAGGGGATTTTAAGACTTGCACACAAAAATCGTTGCGAAGTTTTTCTAACACTCAATATCATTATCGTAGAAAGCGAAATACCGGCTCTTATCGTTTTACTGAATAAATTGATGAATACCAGCATCGATGGCGTAATTATTCAGGATTTAGGACTGTTTTACATCCTGTCCAGCTATTTCAAAGGTCTGAAAATACATGCATCAACTCAGCTTACAACTCACAATGAAGGTCAGATCCGATTTTTAAACAAGCTCAATGCAAGCCGGATAAATCTGTCCAGAGAGTTAAATATTCAGGAGATCAAAGCATTAACAACAACCGCACATGAAAATAAGATATTAACTGAAGTATTTGTTCATGGGTCCAATTGCATCTGTTTTTCAGGAATTTGCTACTTCAGTTCTGTTCACGGAGGGAACTCCGGCAATCGCGGCAGATGCAGTCAACCCTGCAGAGATGAATATTTAACAACTCCTGAAGGCACCCATTTCCCCCTTAATCTGAAAGATAATTCAGCCTATCTTGATTTAAAGGAACTCGCGGAAACAGGAGTTGATTCAATCAAAATTGAAGGAAGAATAAAAAAGTTTCATTATGTATTTTCAGTGGTCGAATCGTGGAGAAAACAACTTCGGCGTTTTTACAATCAGGACAGCCTAAACACAGATAATAGTGAGCTCTACAAGGTTTTTAACCGCGACTTCTCCAACTCTTTTCTGAAGGCAAACATTCATAAAAACATGTTTATTGACAATCCAAGGGATCATTCAGCGCTACATTTATCAGAACTGAAAGGCTCTAGCACTGAAGAAAATCTGGACATCGCGAAAAAAGAAATTTACGATGAACGAACAGAACTGATCTCGCAGGTTAAAACTAAAATCGAACAATTAACTATCGCAAAAGCTCCTTTAATACTAAGCATTTCAGGAGAATGTGGCACTCCGTTAAAAGTAGAAGTAAAAACTCCCGACACTTCATTTGTTGTGCAATCAGAAATTAATCTGGTCAGTACCGGCACACAGGCACTAAACCATGAGATGCTGTTAAAACGGTTTAAGGCCATGAATGATACGGAATATTACATCGGGCAGCTCGACCTGGGAAATCTTCACACTGATCTTTTTATACCTTTTAAAGAGCTCACTTCGATAAAAAAAAGACTGTTATTCATCCTGAACGATTCAAAAGAAACTGTTGACCCCATCGATCTTCCCGTCTTAAAACAGCAAAATACACAAAAAACCAAACCCAATCTTTCGGTATTAATCTCCTCCCCAAAGGATGTATTCCTTTGCAAGGAAACTTCAGCCGATATCTATTTCCAACTTCCGGATAGTTTTAAAAATGAATGTGCTCTTTTTACCGCTCTCTTTGCAAAAAACAAAAAATTAATTCCCTGGTTCCCCTCCGTTTTAATCGACGAAGACTATACAGCTGCGGTAGAATTTCTTCGACAGCTAAAACCTGAATTAATTGTAACCAATAATACCGGGATAGCCTACGAAGCGTATCAACAGGGAATTTCATGGATCGCAGGACCCTATCTGAATCTGGTTAATTCCTATAGTCTGTTAGCTGTAAAAGAAATATTTAATTGTGCAGGCTCGTTTATCTCCAATGAAATCAGTAAAACTCAAATCAGAACAATTAAGAAACCTGCAGATTTCAAACTGTATTACAGCATTTACCACCCGATTACACTGATGACCAGCAGACAATGTCTGTTTCATCAGGTTACCGGATGCAAAAAAAATAAGATTGATGCTGCCTGTATTCATCAGTGCGATAAATCGGCTTCGATTACAAATTTAAAAGAGGACACTTTTTTCATTCAAAAAACAAAGGGAAACTATCCGAACATCTACAATGAGATTAATTTCCTGAATACAGAGATTGTGACAGATTTGCCAGATCTTTTTTCCAGCTTTTTTATTGATTTAAAGGATATAAAAACCGGAACTCAAACAGAGACCGATAAATCAGGAATTATTAAGCTTTTTGAAAATCTGCTAAATGGAAATTCCGATTCAAAAAAGGAACTCAAACACACTATTCATCCCACAATTGATACACAATATAAAAAGGGAATCTGATTCGATGTTGAAAAACGGTGAAATTGATTACCCATTTACAGTTTAAATAGACTTGCTGAAGCCATTTTCCATGACTGGTTTTTAACCGAATAGAACCTATCCAACCTGTTTTTGATTGAATTATTTATTTATGCAATCAATCTCAAAAAAAAAAAAAACCATGAATGACTGATATAAAGCAAAACACGAATGACAAACCAATGACATTCGTGTTTTTAGTGGAGATGGCGGGGACGGCGGGGACGGAACTCATCACCTATACCGCTAAATATCAAATATTTAACTCTCAAAAATCACTCAAACTCCCGAATTACCACCTCAAAAACGTACGGTTTTGAGTATCCGATTGCTTCCATTTGCAAGGTAAAGATAGAGATTTATATTACTCCATTTTAAAATACAAATGAATTTTTAAAATTGTTTTTCACTAATATCCATAAATAATAATCAGTTTTCACCACAGTTAATTGTTTTTCATCTATATTTGATGTAACCATTTTTTGCAGAAACAAATGAACAATAAGCCAATTTCACAAACGATAACTGTTTTTCACGGTAGAGTAGCACCGGAAGAAGGCTATCTTGTAGGTTATGGAGCAATCATTTCACAATACAATTTGCCTGTTCCAATTCCAAATAAATTAGCATTAATCAGCCAAAAAACAAGGCAATATCATACAACAGAATGGCAAGTCTTCACTCCCAGGCACCAGCCTGAAGATTCACTCTTTAAACAACTGGTTTTTGCACTAAAATATGAAGGAATCAATTTGCTCGTTTTGAAAAAGCTGTTTGATGTATTGGATATTGACACTATAACTGATCTAATACAAATTGAGCCGCTAAGTCAATATAGCCGAAGAATATGGTTTATTTATGAATGGCTATATAATCGTAAACTTGATATTCCGGATTTAAACAGTGGTAATTTTGTTCCTCTAATTGATGATAGAATTCAATTCAACATCGAAGGAAAACGTTCGTCCCGTCATCGCATCATTAATAATCTACCAGGGACACCCGATTTTTGTCCATTGATATATAAAACCAAAAAACTTCAAGAATATATTGAATCAAACTTTCAGGACAAAAAAAACACCTTTATTAATAGTATCCATAAAGAGGTCATGCAACGTGCTGCTTCATTTTTACTACTGAAAGACTCGAAAGCATCTTTTACCATTGAAGGAGAAAATCCTGGAACAAATCGGGCATTGCGTTGGGGAAAAGCAATTGGTGAAGCAGGCAGAAACCCATTAACCAAAGAAGAACTGTTGAGACTTCAGCAAATCATTATTGAAAGCAAACGATTTACAAAAATGGGGTTTCGCACTGAAGGTGGTTTTGTGGGTGATCGTGAAAGAACAACCGGTGAACCTATTCCAGATCATATTTCATCAAGGTGGCAAGATGTGGATCAACTTATTGAAGGATTAATTAATACATATCACCTTCTCGATAAAGAAAAATTCGATCCGGTATTGGCAGCAACATCAATTGCGTTTGGTTTTGTATTTATTCATCCTTTTACCGATGGAAACGGAAGAATCCACCGGTATTTAATTCATCATATCTTATCCAAACTAAACATCACTCAGCAAGGGATAATCTTTCCAATTTCGGCGGCTATTCTGGATAAAATTGATGACTACAGGGTAGTATTGGAATCCTACTCCCACCCTATTCTTGAATTGATTGAATGGGAAATTACACCCGATAACAATGTCGAAGTACTCAACGACACCATTGATTATTACCGGTATTTTGATGCGACCAAACAAGCTGAATTTCTATTTGATTGTGTAATGGATACCATCAACCGGATTATTCCGGAAGAAGTCAGCTACATTTATAAATACGACGAGTTCAAACGATTTATTGACAACCAATTTGAAATGCCGGATAAGTTAGTGTCAATGCTGGTTAGGTTTCTTGAACAAAATGGCGGAACCCTTTCCAAGAGAGCCAGTGACAAAGAATTTCCTGAATTAAAGGATGATGAAGTTGAAAAGATTGAAAGCGTTTTTCAGGCAATTTTTCTTTGATATTCTCAAAATTTGGAGGCAAATAAACATGCATCATGCGTTCAACATTCAGTGAACCAGAATGGTACAGCACCCGATCGACCCTTCCATGAGGTACATTTTTTTAAGCCAGAAACTCGGTTTCTGGCGAGGGCATATCGAAGAAATTGAACAATTAACTAGGGTTCTCCCTTAAATTCGGACTTTTGGTATTGAGGGTCATCAGGCCATCGATACTGAAATTATAGGTGTACGAATCAAGCGGGATTGGGTTGGAAGTAAACGACCAAACCCCATTATCGCTTTTCGTCAGTTTTGCAGTGGGACCCAAAAAAAGAAAATCGCCACGAACGGTCACTTCAGTAGCTTTTGTGGCAAAAATACTGAAAGCTACCCGGTAATCTTTACTTACCCTAATCGATTGCAGGGTATCGTTTATTGTTGGCGTACGAGTTGAAAACTGCCCCATAAGCGAAGTCAGGCTAAAACAACCAAATAAAAAAAAGCCCAAGTATTTTTCTATATTTTTTCATTGCGTATATTTTTATAGAACAGGCACATCGCTTGACTTATATCTTCAATGTGCCTGTTTTATACATTTACAGATTATTTATCGTATGGTACTGCCTTAAAATGAAAGATTGCAGGTTCCGATGGGAAAGTACGATAGGCTCCAATGCGGTATACCGGGTCGCCACTTCGTAAAAAGCCGGCTTCATCGCCATTGTGCAGCGCTATTGGATTCCATACGCCATCCACATAACTTCCTTCCCAGGCATCTTTTAACCAAACCTGTTTCTTGTCGCTTGTAGAATTGGCACTAACAGAAAGGTTATACCCAGCAACAATAAATTCATTTTCACCAGTTTGAATCATCAAACCATAAAATGCAGGAACTTTTGGACGACCGAAGAAATCTTTTTCCTTAGGCGCATTTCCAAACCGCCATGGTCGTTGATACTTAATTGAAACTGTTACATCGTTGTTAATTTTGATATCGCGGCCAATGGTATCGCCCTGACTTTTAAAGAATCCGTACATTTTGCCGCTACCCTGATACTTTGTAATTATTGGCATCAACTGGCTTAACATTCCGTATTCTTTCACCATCACCCCTCCTTGATTATCAATACCAAAGGGAGAAAAACAAATGGCATCTTCTTCGGCAAACGCATAAGTTCCGGGGCCATCTGTGGTATTGGTTTCAGGAATAAACAGTGGGTTATCGGCACGGTGGAAAAACTTAGCCTCGTCTTTAAAATCGCCACCATAAAGGTCAGGCGACAAAAAATCGATAGCTGGTGCGCCAGCTTTCCAAATATCGAGAACAGAGAGAATTGGACCACCACTTGGAAAATTTCCAGGTTTTCCCGGAGTTGGTCTTGGATTTGGCATCCAGGCGTTGGCATACATAGGAATATTATAAGCTTTCTTTCCAGCTTCGACAATGGCATTGATGTACCGGGAATAATTCCAGGCCATAAAAAACATGTCGGTATCGTCATTTTTTCCGAATAATTCAGCCCATGTACCTTTGGTTTTTGAGCCATTGCTTTCCCATGGTGTCTTCAACCTAAATTGAGCGATTTGAGTATACTAAAATAAAAGATAGCTTGCTTATTAAATTGATAATGAGTACCTTAGCAGTGACAAAACAAACAAAGAACCTTTCACCTTTTAGGTTCACAAGACTATCTT
>Ga0209386_1000033_pt1 | contig 76771 bp, 68 predicted proteins | sample NGEPertwo_FD_184510 | JGI IMG/M metagenome (GOLD analysis project Ga0209386, IMG submission 184510) | Arctic peat soil microbial communities from the Barrow Environmental Observatory site, Barrow, Alaska, USA - NGEE Permafrost154B-two... | ecosystem: Environmental > Terrestrial > Soil > Wetlands...
TTGAATAGTATTTCATACGTTCTTAACAGTTTGGAAACCATTAAGATAGCAAAATGAATTCAATTAAACAACTGATAGTCAATGTATTATACTAATATATTTTAAATTTAAACAGTCTCTTAGAAAAAAGTTTTGGAGACTGTTTATAATTCGTTATTAAATTCTGAAAAGTGAATATGGAAGTGGAAAACAGTTTTGTGGAATTCTTATGGTGCACTTCATAGTTCTGATGCATTTGGGGTTCAGCCGGTTTCTGATTTTTCGTTCAGCTAATGTAGAAATAAAAATGATTATGTGTATAAATTAAATGGAAATAGTTGCGATTTCTGCAGGCTGTATATTCTTCCTTTTAAACTTTCCTTCTGAAACTGAAATTTATCCCCTTATAATTGTAAAATCTGCTTATTTTTGCAGTGAACAAAACAGAATCAGATATGTACAGAACACATACATGCGGCGAAATCCGCATCAATCATCAGGGTTCGGAAGCAATCCTTGCCGGCTGGGTTCAGCGCATCAGGAACCTTGGCGGAATGACTTTTATCGATCTACGTGACCGTTATGGACTTACACAGTTGGTGTTTGATGAAAAAACAGATCAGACTGTTGCTGAAACAGCAAATCATTTAGGTCGTGAGTATGTGGTTCAGGCTGCAGGAGTTGTACGCGAACGCAGCAGCAAAAACAAAAATATGCCGACAGGTGAAGTCGAATTATATGTCACTTCACTGAATATTCTAAACAGTTCAGAAACTCCTCCGTTTACAATTGAAGACGAAAGTGATGGGGGTGACGAAATCCGGATGAAATACCGTTACCTCGATCTGCGCCGCACACCGGTTCGCGACACACTTATTCTGCGCTCGAAAATGGCATTTGCCACCCGAACCTATTTGGATGGACTGGATTTTATTGAAACGGAAACTCCGGTTCTGATAAAATCAACTCCGGAAGGAGCGCGCGATTTTGTCGTTCCTTCACGCATGAATCCCGGCGAATTTTACGCTTTGCCACAATCGCCACAGTCGCTCAAGCAGTTACTTATGGTAGCAGGTTTCGACCGTTACTACCAGATCGTGAAATGTTTCCGCGACGAAGATTTACGTGCCGACCGTCAGCCCGAATTCACACAGATTGACTGCGAAATGTCGTTTGTGGAACAGGAAGACATTCTGAATATGTTCGAAGGACTGACCAAATATTTATTCAAAGAAATTAAGGGAATTGATATCACAGAATTCCCACGCATGCCTTATTCCGAAGCGATGGAAAGCTTCGGATCGGACAAGCCGGACATTCGCTTTGGTATGAAAATCAAAGACCTGACATCGCTTGTCAAAGGAAAGGGATTTCCGGTGTTCGACGATGCTGAGTTTATCGGCGGAATCTGTGCCGAAGCTTGCTCTGAATATACCCGCAAGCAGTTGGATGCCTTGACAGAATGGGTGAAACGTCCTCAGGTTGGCGCCAAAGGTCTGGTCTATCTGAAATATAATACTGACGGAACCATGAAATCGTCAGTTGATAAGTTTTACGATGCAGATGAGCTGAAACAATGGGCTGAAATGTTTGGAGCAAAACCAGGCGATCTGATTTTACTTCTTTCAGGAGTAAAATCAAAAATGCTGAAAGCCATTGGCGACATGCGTTTAGAGATGGCTGGCCGTTTGGGATTACGCGATAAAAATGTGTTCCAGCCATTGTGGGTGGTCGATTTTCCGTTGCTTGAATGGGATGAAGATACGAGCCGTTTTTATGCGATGCATCATCCGTTTACTGCGCCTAAACCCGAAGATATCGCTTTGCTCGAGACCAATCCTGGAGCTGTTCGTGCCAATGCATACGATTTGGTTATCAACGGTGTAGAAATCGGCGGAGGTTCGGTTCGTATTTTCGATAAAACCCTTCAGGCAAAAATGTTTGGCTTACTTGGGTTTACTCCGGAACAGGCTGAATATCAGTTTGGATTTTTGATGAATGCCTTCAAGTTCGGAGCACCTCCTCATGCCGGTATCGCTTTTGGATTTGATCGTCTGACTTCGATGTTCGCTGGGCTGGAAAGTATCCGTGATACCATCGCCTTCCCTAAAAACAATTCTGGCCGCGATGTGATGATGGATAGCCCTTCAATTATTTCGCAGGTACAACTGGACGAACTAAACCTGTTGGTGAATGTGAAAAATCAGAAGTAGCCATAGCACTATAAATTACAGATGGCGGTCATGTTAAAATATGACCGCCATCTGAATTGAATTTTATCGGTAAAATTAGGTCATGACATCCTTAAATGATCGTATTTATTGCAGATCGTGAAATTTTCAGTACTTTTCATTATTCATAAAGTTACAATAATCCAATTATCAGGTGATTAATTTGATGCGAATTTGGTTATTTGTTTTTCTGGTAATTGCTTCAATTACCAACTCCTGGGGTATTGAGGTGCCGGTAAAAACAAAAAATATTCTGGTTATTAATTCCTATCATCAGGGGTATAGCTGGACAGACAGTATGACTGTAGGCATTATTCAAGAGTTTAGAAAACATCCTGAAATCACCCTGTATATTGAAAGTTTAAATTCCAAGCAATTCGGGCAAACCTTCTTCGAACTCACCAAACAATATTTTCAGAATAAATATGCCAGCAAACATTTTGACGGGGTTTTGGTGACCGATAACGATGCTCTTAATTTTGCCTTTCAATATGATCAGGACCTGTTTCCTAATGTTCCGGTTGTTTTTGCAGGAATTTCGAATCCAGAAGATTATCCGCTTGAAAATTCACAATACTATGGATTAAAGGAAACGTCCAACTCCAACCTTGCCCTGGGGTTTGTTCAGAAAATATTGCCTGAAGCAAAACGGTTATTGGTGCTGACCGACTTCACAACCACCGGTCTGATTTATCGGAAAGAGTTAACTGAGGAAGCAGCTCGATTAGATGATTTTTCAGTCGTTTTTCCTGAAGTGATTGATGAGGATTCAATATTCAGGATGGCAAGTTCAGGGAAAGCGTGTGATGCGATTTTTTACATTGGTATTAATCAGGATGAAAATGGCCAATTGGTCGATTTTATGTCCTTTCTTGATAAAGTTATTCAGGTGTCAAAAGTACCTGTATTCAACAATGACCCGTTTTTTATGGGGAGAGGAGTTGTCGGCGGCCTGTATCAGAGTGGCAAAAAGCATGGAAGTGTAGCTGCTGGCTTGCTCGTTCAGTTAATGGATTCAACAGTTCAAAAGCCCGCCAAAAGATTCAATACAACGGGTAACGATTTTTATTTTGACAGGAAACTGCTGGACAAATACCAAATTCCGGTAAGCAGAATACCGGAAGGATCGTTAGTGATTAACAACCCTTCCTTTCCGAATAAGGAATATTTCATTGTATTGATAGGAGCGCTTGCTGTCCTTATTTTTATCGTATTTCATCTATACTATACCAATCGAAAGGCTAAAGAAGCCGAACGGAAAATCAGAAAACAGTTTAATCAGATTCATAATCAAAATAAAGAGCTTGAAGAGGCTTATGGTCAGCTGAGTGGAGTTATCTCAGAACTGGAAAAAACCAATATACATTTAAAGAGAATAAATATCGACATGGCAGAAGCCAAGAAAAAGGCTGAAGAATCGGATAATCTGAAGTCCGCTTTTTTGGCCAATGTGTCGCATGAAATTCGCACTCCGCTGAATTCTATTGTTGGCTTTTCTTCTCTTTTGAGTGAAGATGATTTAAGTCTGGAAACACGAAATTCGTACATCGAACTCATCGAATCAAATACGGAATCGTTGCTTGTCCTGATTGATGAAATCATCGATCTTTCGAAGATTGAAGCGCAGCAACTGATCATTAAAAAGCAGAATTTCAGCATAAATTCCCTGATGGAAGAATTGTTCCATATTTTTAACCAGGGACATAAAAACCCGAAGGTGGAATTGCGGATGAGTAAAATTTCTGACGCCAGTGAATTGTTTGTTTATTCAGATCGGATTCGGGTCAAACAGGTATTTATTAATTTATTGTCCAATGCCTTGAAATTCACCGAATCAGGTTTTATCGAGTTTGGTTACCTCGAAGCCGGAAATCATAAAATTCAGTTGTATGTCAGAGATTCAGGAATCGGAATCAGCGAAGAATATCACGAGTTGGTTTTTGAGCGTTTCAGAAAACTAAACAATGAAGGAAATAAATTTTATCGGGGTACTGGACTAGGTCTTTCAATTACCAAAAAACTGGTTGAATTGCTGGGAGGGAAAATCTGGATTGAATCAGAACCCGGGAAGGGAACTGTGTTTTTTTATACGCTGGAAGGTCTCGAATTAAAAGACAGCCCGAGCTGATCTTATCCCAAAAACAATTTTTTAAAAAAATCCAAGTTCCAGTCGGGCTTCTTCGCTCATCATCGATTTGTCCCATGGCGGATCAAAAGTAAGTTCTATATCAGCTTCCTTCACATTTTCGACAGCCAGTGCAGCCTGTTTGACATCTTCGACCAACATGTCAGCAACAGGACATCCCGGAGAAGTCAAAGTCATAATGATATTCGCCTTGTTTGTATCGTCAATGTCAACATTGTAGATTAATCCCAAATCGTAAATGTTTACAGGTATTTCCGGATCATATACGTCTTTCAGACGTTCGATTATCAAATCTATTCTTGTATCCATCACTCATTCTCCTTTTTCTGAAATTCTCTTATATGCAACAGCGTAAAGTTTAATTTGTTTGATCATCGACAGCAATCCGTTCGACCGGGTAGGAGAGAGATGCTGTTTCAGACCAATCTCATCAACAAAAAACAATTCGTTTTCAATGATTTCGGCAGGTGTTCGGTTCGAAACAACTCTTAACAAAAGAGCTACCAAACCTTTTACAATAACGGCATCACTTTCACCCCTGAAGACGATCTTCCCGTCAACAAATTCAGAAACCAGCCAAACTCTCGACTGACAACCTTTGATCAGGTGTTGATCGGTTTTGTCTTTCGGGTCAAGATCTTTGAGGTCGTTCCCCAATTCAATCAGGTAACCGTATTTATCCATCCAGTCTTCGTAAATCGAAAACTCTTCAATGATCTCTTTTTGTATTTCGTTTATGGTCATGAACTAAAGCTTAAAGGATGCAAATGTCGTTAATTTTTGTCTCCCTTCAAAAAGAATATAGACTGACCTTTCGAATCCTGATGAAATCTTAACAAATTACTCCGTTTTTGAAACTTCCGGAAGTAAGAATTGGAGGGTATCTCCTTCCTTTTAATACTTTTGAATGAATCTAAATTACCCTGATTTCATCTTCTACCTCATTAAATTTATACCTTTATGAAATTGTTTTTAGATTAAAACCCAAGTTTCAATAAAATCATTTACCATGGAATCAATAGCCGGATCACAAACCGAAAAAAATCTACTGAAAGCTTTTGCTGGAGAATCACAGGCTCGTAACCGATACGAATTTTTCGCAAAAGAAGCCCGTAAAGAAGGATTAGAGCAGATTGCTTCGCTTTTCGAAGAAACAGCCCTGAACGAACGCTCACATGCCAAGCAGTTTTTCAAACACCTCGAAGGTGGACCTGTTGAAATTACAGCTACCTATCCTGCCGGTAAAATCGGAACAACTCTTGAAAACCTCAAGGCTGCTGCCGATGGTGAAAATGAAGAATGGACCGAGTTGTATCCTGAATTTGGACGTATTGCCGATGAAGAAGGATTCAAAAGGATTGGACTGCTTTTCAGAACAATTGCTAAAGTTGAAAAAGCCCACGAAGAACGCTACCGGAAATTGTATCAGAATCTGGAAGAAGGCAAGGTGTTTGAACGTGAAGGTAAAGTGGTGTGGAAATGTCGTGTGTGTGGATTCCTGCACGAATCGACCAAACCACCATTAAAATGCCCTGTTTGCGATCATCCTCAGGCTTATTTTGAAATTGAAGTTGTCAATTATTAACCGGAAAATTTCGAAACTTTTAATAGAAACAAAAAGGCCGTCTCCAAACTTATTGGGGACGGCTTTTTTATGCCTATTAGTTCGTTAGCTTGTTCCTGAATGACAACTCACAAATGGTTTAATCAATCTGACGTTTGGTAAACCATTTGTCCCACAGGTTAAAGCTACAATTCAGTTTTACAAATTTTTCCTGAACAAGGCTGTTTTTTGTTGTCCCGCGTGAACCCAGTTCTACCGAGAAGTTTGCATAACTACGATCTTTCTTGATCGGAATCCCAATACCAAATGATACCGCTTGCTCATGAATCTGATTACTGTATATGTTCAGATAGCCGCTTTCATATCGGAATCCTAAGCGATATTTGGTTGCCTGACGGAAAAGGCTTGGATCGTTTTTTGGGGAAAACTCAAGACCTCCACGGTAACTGTTATTTATGCTTAATTTGTTTGAACTGAAGTCTAAAGTGGCGTCTCTCCAGTCACATCGTCTATAGTCTGCCGTAGCAATCCATTTATTTCCATATAAATAGCTCAGTCCGACACCAATGTCCAGCGGAAGTTTCATTGATCCGGTGGTCTTAACATCGCTGGAGATCGTTTCGGAAGTGCTGCTGTATGTTTTTGTTATTGTTGTCGATATTTCTGAATTTAACCTGCTGCTTATTCCCGCGATTCCTCCTAAAACGAAACTCGATTTGGTAGAAACAGGGATGCTTATTTGTGTTCCAATATTGAAATAACTACCTGAGTAACGAACATCATCTTCTTTCGTAATTGTATAAATGGTTGAAGAAACCGCAATGCTTTCGTCCAAAGTCTGTGCTACATTACCCCAGAGATAACCTGCTTTTGCGCCGAATGAAATATTTTTTGTTAGTTTCCAGGCCAGCATTCCAGCGGCTTCGCTCAGCCCACCGGTACCTTCATAAATTGACGGGTATGTTGTTGAAGTTCCGTCGATTGATTTTGTAGTGAAAATATTATAGCCTACGCTACTTTTGGGGTTTAACGAAATTCCGCCAAACAGTTTTTTTGAGATCGGAAACGCCATCTGTAGCCAGCTTAAATTCCCATCTGTAGCATCTGCTGTTTTTGTGGAGTTTTTTAGTTGAGTATATTCGAAATTCACGCCCAGATCAAAAATGAAACTTTGAGGGGAAATCGCTGTTAATGAGGCCGGGTTTGAAGTATTCAAAAACAGGTCTGAACGGAGTGCAATCCCTGTTTGTCCCATGGCCGTATTTCTTCCACCGGAAGTCATTTCGAGTTCGCCAATTCCAAATGCGGAATAGGGTGAGCTTGTACTGTTCTGAGCCAAGAGTGTGATTCCCTGAAATATAATTAGAAGGGCGACAATTATTTTCTTTATATTCATTCTGGTTCTTTTACTTTTAGTTGTGGAAATAATAAACATTCAGTTCCGGAGCGAATTTTCCTGAATTTGGACCACCAAAAATAACATGGTCAATCGTCGTTTTTGCATCTGTTGTTCCGTATCCGATCATTATCGAACGGTCTGTCAGCAGTTCTTCGTTTAGCTCGGTATTCAAAAACGTGGTGATGTCAACTTCGTAGTATACGGTTTCTTCAACATCGGTTACTATCGTTAGTTGAGCATAGGCATAGTCGCTGGTGCTGCCGGGAAGATAGAATTGCCCGCTTATTACATTTTTCCGGTCGGCGCTGTACACATACAATGATGTGGGTAAATCATCGGTGTTGGTGTATGTTCCTTTTACCGGATATAACCGTAAAGTTGCAGCAATGAAAGCTGAATTTTCTGCTGTTAGTAATAAGTTTTCGAGATATGGAATCTTGATTTTCGAGAAAATCTGAATACCTGATTGTACGAAAAGATAGTTGTTGGTAAGTTTTGAACTTCGTTCGTTATCTGTATCTGAAATGCCATCAATCAGGCTGTTTGATTCGTCACTCGAGATTTGATTGAAATAGATTCCGTCGCTGTTAAATGAAAATTTATAATATAAATCAGATAAGTTTTCCGGATTGGGTTTTAAATGGTAATACAATCTGATTTCCGGTTTGGTTATATCGCTGCTTGATGTTGTTGATGTTGTGCTTTCGGTATCAGTTGTATAAAACCCGACAGCAGCTCCTTTGATGTCGGATTGTGATTTGACGACCAGACCTTTGAAAAACGTATTGAATAAAACAGATGAAGTTATTGTATCTCTTTTCAGTCTAATCATTTCAGAGAGGCGATTCCCAAATTTGTCAGAGAGCCGGATGCTTACTTTTTTATGCGAATTAGGTTTTGGCTTCAGGCTGATTGTTCCAAGTGGTGTTTCTTCGTATGCAAACTGACTGGTCGTGTATAAATAATTGTCGTCATCAAGTTCCATTTCCTTCTTCAGCTGATGTACGCTAAACGTTTGTGTAACTGTTGTGTCTCCAAAAGAGTATGTGTCATAGTCCATTACGAGGCATAAGGAGTCGAATACGAATTCGGTATAAGAAATGTCGTCGTCAAAAGTCATCTCCAGAAACATATTTGAATTTTTATAACCAGAGACCGAATTGTAATTACTTCCAAGGAGGAAACGATCGCTGGAGTTTGATGCAATTGAATCGTATTTGACTAAAGAGCTACTAATTGTTAAGGTGTCAACCATCACAATGCCTGTTTTGTTTTTAATAAAGTTCTCTCCTACTACAAAGTCCTCAATCGAAGATTCAGTACACGATACGAATAATATGGCAAGGAGGAAAATTAGAATTTGGTATGTTTTCATTCAGCTTTCATGGTTTTAAGTGTATTAACAGACGAATTTACCTTGAATTGACCAGAAGGAAATTACTCGAAATCTCTCGGGAGAAAGCATTCGTTTTAACTCGTGGCTTTTAAATTTTCAGCGAATGTAGACCGGAATCTTAATTTCAGGAATTAAAATATACCTATTCCCCAAAATGCTCGATATAAACTTATTCTGAATTTGTACTTATTGAGTGTAAGTATCATATAATCAGTAGCTAATGGGCTGTTTGTTTTTTGTTGTTACAGTCAGTTTAATCGATAAGCACGATCTGTCGATCAAAGAAGCCTATTCGTCGATTAATAAGCTTTGTCTGTATGAATTTACTTTTTATCCTCTCTGAAGGCAACTAGTTTTGATGTTTAAATTTGAAAAACAGAAAGCTATGAGAAAGTTGTTGACAATAGTGTTAGGGCTGTTCCTTTTGGTCGGGTGCAATAATGATGATGATGACCCACTTGGAAACTGGATTGAAAAATCAAGTTTTGAAGGACTACCCCGGGGTTCTGCAGTCAGTTTTGTTATTGATGATTATGCTTATGTGGGCTTGGGTTACAATGACGATCAGGATGATGGTTATCAATATCTGAAAGACTTCTGGAAGTACAATCCATCTACAGACCGATGGGATCGAATGGCTGATTTCCCGGGCAAAGGACGTACTGCAGCAGTCGCTTTTGCAATTAACGGTAAAGGTTATATAGGTACAGGTTATGATGGAGATTACAAATTGAAAGATTTTTGGGAATATGATCCGACAACTGATATGTGGACTCAAAAAGATGATTTTCTTGGCGAGGCGCGCTATAAGGCGGTTGGATTCTCACTTCTTAATTATGGATATCTAGGTACAGGCTATCTCGATGGTTTAGTTGATATCAATGATTTCTATCGTTTTGATCCAACAAAAGACGCTGGCAGTCAATGGGTAAAGGTACAAAGTATTGGTGGCCAAAAAAGGCACGGGTCAACAGCGTTTACTTATAATGACAAAGCATACGTTTGTACTGGTGTCAGCAACGGTGTTTACCTGACTGATATGTGGGAATATGATCCTACAGCAGACACGTGGACTAAAAAAATAGAGTTGGATGATGACGATAATTGGACTATCATTCGTCAGAATGCCAGTTCTTTTGTCCTGGACGGGAAAGCTTACGTTATGCTTGGTGATAAATCCACCAGTACCTTGAGCAGTGTTTGGGAATATAGTTTCACCGGAGACACCTGGGTTGAGAAAACGGATTTTGAGGGATATGCCCGCACCAATCCTGTTGCTTTTACCGTTGGTGGAAAAGGATTTGTAGCTACAGGTGAAACCGGAAGTTATTACCTGTACGATGTGTGGAATTTTAGACCATTCGAAACATACGATGAAGATGATTGATCTGAGCCAATGAGCAATTGACTCGTACTTAATTTTAAAAATTTTCAAAAGGCTGTTTCTTAAAAGGAACAGCCTTTTTTATGCGAATTATTGTCTGTTCTTGTCTTTATTATTATTTAACTTTTTTGTGTATGTATTAACTAGTCCGGTTTATGCTTATTGCTGATATTTGCAGCATTAACAGATTAGTTCCCGCTTGCACCGAAATCTGGTAAACTTGTTTCCAGGTGTACTAAACTTAAAAACAGAAAGAAGCAACTAATATTGTATTTCTGCATCTTAATAATTGGAAAGTTGCCTGGGACATTGAATAAAACTTATGATGCAAATATTTAAACGGTTACGGTTTATCAAAAATATCAGGCAGGAACAATGGGTGTTGTTTTTTGTGCATTTGTCTGTTTGGATGATGCTGTTTGTTGCTTTTTATCTCTTTTCGCTTCTCAGTAATGAAAGTTTACCTGTTTTTATTGTTCTGCTGTACTTCTATGGATTTATTCTTTTTTACCTGAATTATTTTTTCCTGACCCCAATTTATTTATTGCCGAAAAAATATCTTTTTTTTGCTGTTTCTATTTTAGTCGTTAGTCTGTTTTCGTTTTTGGTGGTTGATCCATTGATTCACCAATTGTCGGTAAATGATTTTATCCGGAACGCACCACATGGCTTCAGGGTTCCGCCACCATTCGAGAAAATGCCAGGTGTATTTCCCCACAGCAACAAGTTTTCGCCACCCAGAGTTCCGATGGGAATGTCCTTCCTGTTATTTGTATTCCTGATATTCTCTTCGTCAGTGCGGATTTTTCAGAAATTGAAGCGTGAAGAAGATATTAATCAGAGATACCAGCATGAAAAACTGAATGCCGAACTGATGTTGCTGAGGCAGCAGGTTAATCCGCATTTCCTGTTTAACTCACTGAATAACATTTATTCACTGGCCAACCGGAAGTCGGATCTGACATCGGAAGCCATCATGAAACTTTCAAGTATCCTGCGGTATATGCTAAGCGAAAATCCAAGCAAAGAAATACCTGTAAGCCGCGAAATTTTCATGATTGAAAACTACATCGACCTTCAGAAATTATGGATGAAAGATTCGGTTGCAGTTGATTTTGTTGTCGAAAACATAAATGAAACCCGTTACATTGAACCTTTCATACTAAACCCTCTGGTTGAGAATGCCTTTAAATACGGTGCATTACCGGGTGTTGAATCAACCATATCCATCCATTTAAGTATGGTTGGCGACTGGTTACATCTAAAAATATCGAATCCGATTGTGCGCGAAAAACTTAGCGAAGTTGGGAGTCTCGGAATTGGAGTAAACAACGTGATCAGGCGGTTGGAATTGTGCTATCCCGGAAACTATAAATTAGAAAATGCCCGAATAGGGGATAATTATCTGATCAATCTTTCAATGAAACTCAAAAACAATGAACTGCATAGCAATCGATGATGAGCCTCTGGCTCTTGACCTTTTAAAAGATTATATTGAAAAAATTCCTTTTCTGAAGTTGGAAAAGACGTTTATCAACCCGATTGAAGCCTTGGGCTATCTTCAGGAAAATAAAGTGGACCTGATTTTTCTGGATGTCGAGCTTCCTTATTTAAGTGGGATAGAGTTTGTGAAGTGCTTGCAATCCAAACCGCTTGTTATCTTCACTACCGCTTTCGAAAAATATGCGCTGAGCGGTTATGACCTTGAAATCACTGATTATCTGGTTAAACCAATCGTATTTGAACGTTTTATGAAGGCCGCATCCAAAGCTTATAGCTTGAATAAACTAAATAAAAAAGGGACTGATCGTATAGAGACTGCTTCGGAGAAAGAAAATTACTCCGATTTCATCATGGTCAAAACAGGTTACAGCACCATCAATATTAACCTGAGCGAAATTCTGTATATTGAAGGATTAAAAGATTACATCAAAATACACCTGCCTGGGAAAACAATTCTGACGCTTAACAGCCTAAAGAAACTTCAGGAAATATTGCCTGAAAACCGTTTTGTGAGGGTTCACCGTTCATTCATTGTGTCATTGCCCAAAATCGATTCGATACAGCGGAACCGGATTGTGATCGGAAAGACTTTTGTGCCTGTTGGCGAAAACTACAAAAGTGCATTTAAAGATAGTATTGCTTCAATAAATTTGTAATCAGAACATCGCAATTACCTTTTTCAGAGCTTCAATGAATACATCTATTTCTTCCCTGGTATTGTAAAATGCAAACGAAGCGCGCACGGTTCCCTGTATATTAAAATGATCCATCAATGGGTCGGCACAATGATGTCCGGTGCGGACGGCAATTCCAAACTTGTCGAGCATAGTTCCCAGATCAAAGAAATGAACACCTGCCACGTTGAATGAAATCACACCTGATTTTTCGGGCTGCATGCCGTAAATGCGTATTCCCGGTATTTTTTTCAATCCGGAAGTCGCATAATTCAGTAAGTCAGTTTCACGCAAAGCTGCGTTTTCAATACCAATGTTTTCGAGGTAATCGATGGCTGCACCAAAAGCAATCACACCGCTTATGTTTGGTGTTCCGGCCTCAAACTTATAAGGCAATTCGTTAAAGGTTGTTCCTGAAAAGCGGACTTCCGAGATCATTTCTCCTCCGCCTTGATAAGGCGGCATTTGTTCAAGTAATTCCTTTTTCCCGTAGAGAACACCAACACCATTTGGACCGTACATTTTATGGGCTGAAAATGCATAAAAATCAACATCCAGATCCTGGACATCAATACGCAGATGCGCCGCTGCCTGTGCTCCGTCAACAAAAATACGGATGCCTTTGGAGTGTGCAATCTTTGCGATCTGTTTGATTGGGTTTATCGTGCCCAGAACATTTGAAACATGGGCAATTGTGATGAGTTTGGTGCGTTCTGAAATTAAAGTATCCAGTTGTTCAATCAGCAAACGGCCTTCGTCGTCAATCGGAAGCATGATTATTTTTGCACCTTTCCGTTCAGCCATCAGTTGCCACGGAACGATGTTCGAATGGTGTTCCATTTCCGAAACAATAATTTCATCGCCTTCCTGAATAAATGCTTCACCGAACGAAAATGCTGCCAGGTTAATGCTTTCGGTGGTGCCTTTGGTGAAAATAATCTGTTCCTGCGTTTCAGCGTTGATGAGTGAACTTATTTTTTTGCGTGTTTCTTCATAGGCCTCAGTCGCTTTATCTGCTAAAAAGTGAGCACCCCGGTGAATGTTCCCGTAATATTCGGTATAGGTTCTGTTCAGCGCGTCGATAACTTGTTGAGGACGTTGCGTGGTGGCAGCGTTGTCGAAATAAATCAGTGGCCGGTTATAGATGTTTTGTTTAAGGATCGGAAAATCTTCTCGTATTTGATCAAGGTCAAAATTCATAATTATTTGTTTTTTCAGGAATAACTAAATTGAAAGTCATGTTGTTCCTTTTTTTTCGATCCAAAGATAAAAGAATTAATCATTGCTTTTATTTCGGGTAACATCTCAGATGAAAGTATGTTCTTCAACCAGTCCCGCTATTGGATAGTTAATTTTTTGACTGCACCGTACTCAATCTTTTTCAATAAACAATCGTCTCAATCTGGATTAATGGTTAATTTTATGGCGGTTAAAATAAATAAATTCAAATATAAATGAAGTTACTTTTATTTTTAGTTGGTTTTATGGCCGCAGGATCGCTGTTGGCTCAGAATCTTTCGAAGGAAGAATTGAATCAGATTCAATCAGGTTTCAAAAAAGATGTTTACACGAAGGCGATGCAGAACGCCCTTTCATCGAATGATATTACGCAGCTGGCCTGGAATCGTGATAATGTCGGGACAACTGATCAGATATTTACTTACCGTGTTGATGTTTCGGGTATTACCGATCAGAAAAAATCAGGACGTTGCTGGATGTTCACTTCCCTCAATATTTTCAGGCCAATGGTGATGAAACAGTTTAATCTGGCCGAATTTGAATTTTCAGAAAACTACCTGTATTTCTGGGACCTTCTGGAAAAATCGAACCTTTTCCTGGACAACATGATGAATTCCGCAAGTCTTCCGATCGACGATCAGAAAGTGAAATGGTATCTGCGTTCACCAGTTGACGATGGTGGCCAGTGGATCAATTTTGTCAATCTGGCTAAAAAATACGGGATGGTTCCTAAAGAAACGATGGGAGAGACCAACTCCAGCGAAAATACGTCGTGGATGGTTAAATTGATTAACACCAAATTACGTGAAGATGCACTTGAACTTCGGGGAATGAAAGCTGCGAAGTCTGATCAGAAGAAGCTGGCCGGGCGAAAAGTGGTGATGCTTTCAGAAGTTTACCGGATGCTGGCACTTAACCTGGGCGAGCCACCAAGTGAATTTCAGTGGCGGTACAAAACCAAAGACAAAACCATAAGCGATTACAAAACCTATACACCACAAAGTTTTATGGCTGAAATATTCGGCGAAATCAAACTCGATGATTATGTGATGTTGATGAACGATCCTTCGCGGCCCTACTGGAAACATTATGAAATTGAGAACTACCGGAATACACAGGAAGGTGAAAACTGGCATTATGTAAATCTTCCGAATGAAGTCATCAAGGAATTTTGCATGACATCCATCAAAAACAACGAAGCGATGTATGCTTCGTGTGATGTGGGGAAACAATTGCGACGTGATGTGGGTATTCTGGATGTCGATAATTTTGACTTCGAATCGGTTTACGGGGTGAAATTCGGAATGAACAAGGCTCAACGCATCCAAACAGGTGAAAGTGGTTCGAGTCATGGAATGTCGCTCATTGCTGTTGATGTCGATGATCAGGAAAAACCGGTCAAATGGCAGTTCGAAAACAGCTGGGGTCCGACCGCAGGAGAAAAAGGCTATCTCACGTTTACCGACGACTGGTTCAATGAATACATGTTTCGGTTTGTCGTAAACAAAAAATACATCAGCGAAAAGGTGATTGAAATTTATCAGCAAAAAGCTGAAATGCTTCCTCCCTGGGATCCGATGTTTTAAACATTATTTCAGCTCAACCGATCTGATGACTTTAAGACATCGGATCGGTATATTTTAACAATCAGAAAAACTAAAATAGTATGCAAAACTTTTTTGTCAAATCACACGGACTCGGAAACGATTATTTTGTGCTTAATGAGGCTGAGCTTTCTTTCAGCCTGAATGAAAAGAATATCCAAAAACTTTGCGATGTGCATTATGGCATCGGTTCTGATGGTATTCTGCTGAAAGTGTCTTCAGAAAAGGCCGATTTTGGTCTGAAAATTTATAATCCCGATGGTTCGGAAGCTGAAAAAAGCGGTAACGGTCTGCGTATTTTCGCCAAATATCTTTACGATTACGGCCATACTTCAGGAAAAATATTTACGATTGAAACAATGGGCGGATTGGTAACTGCCGAAGTAACCCGCGAAACCAACGGAAAGGCAAATCAGGTAAAGATTGATATGGGGAAAGCCATTTTCAGTTCGCGACAGGTTCCTGTGATGTGCGACGAATCCGAATGTTTGGATCATCCGCTGAATATTGTTGATGAAACCTACCTGATTAACTGTGTGTCAGTCGGAAACCCTCACTGTGTCATCGTATGTAATAAGCTTACAAAGGCTGAAATTATTAAACATGGTTCGGAAATCGAGAATCATCCGATGTTTCCAAATCGAATCAATGTACAGTTTGCCAAAGTGATCTCACGCAACGAAGTGGAAATCCTTATCTGGGAACGTGGTGCCGGTTATACCTTAGCTTCCGGAAGTTCGTCGTGCGCGGTAGCAGCTATGATGGTTAAAAAGGGACTTACTGACCGGAAATTAAGCGTGAAAATGCCTGGAGGAACTCTTCAGATTGAAATCGATGAAGCCTGGAATATCCGTATGGAAGGCGAAGTCAGAGAGATTGCTTCCGGCTATTTGAGTGATGAACTCATAGCGGATGTGCTTTGTTATTAAAAAGTTGTAAATTTGCATCCTTGTTTAAATTTTTATTGAAATGACTACGAAACAAATCCCATTTTCGAAACCACAGATAGAGAAAATAATCGAAAAATATCCAACGCCTTTTCATATTTATGATGAAAAAGGAATTCGTGAATATGCCCGAAAATTTACCAAAGCCTATTCCTGGAATCCAGGGTTCAAAGAGTATTATGCCATCAAATCGGCGCCAAACCCGTTTCTGATGAAAATCATGCGTGAAGAAGGATTTGGTATCGACTGCAGTTCGTATGCAGAATTGGTGATAGCCGAAAAACTTGGAATGTCGGGCGAAGAAATCATGTTTACCTCCAATGATACACCTGTTTACGAATACAAGAAAGCAATTGAACTTGGAGCAATTATTAACCTCGACGATATTTCGCACATCGAGTTCCTTGAAAAGAATGTCGGAATTCCTGAGATGGTTTGTTTTCGGTACAATCCCGGTGCGCTCAAGGAAGGTAATTCCATTATTGGTCATCCGGAAGAAGCCAAATACGGATTTACCCGTGAACAATTGTTCGAAGGTTACCAGATGTTGATCGACAAAGGAGTCAAACGCTTTGGACTGCATACCATGGTCGCTTCCAACGAACTCGACCCGGCTTATTTTGTTGAAACGGCCGAGATTCTCTTCGACCTCATTGTCGATCTTAACCAAAAATTAGGTATCCGGATTGAATTCGCCAATCTGGGCGGAGGTATCGGAATTCCTTATCGCCCTACAGAACAGCCTGTCGATTTGGATTTTATGAGCCAGGGAATTAAAAAATTATATCACGAAAAAATTGAAGCTAACGGATTGGCTCCACTCCGCATTTATTTCGAATCAGGACGTGCAATAACCGGCCCGTTTGGATTCCTTGTTTCGGAGGTGCTACACATCAAAAAAACATACAAACAATACGCCGGACTTGATTCCAGCATGGCTAACCTGATGCGTCCCGCGCTTTACGGTTCTTATCATCACATTACAGTCATGGGTAAAGAGTATGATCCGCTCGATGAGGTTTACGATGTTACTGGCTCTCTTTGCGAGAACAACGACAAATTCGCGATCAACCGAAAACTGCCGGTGATTGAGCCCGGCGATCTGGTTGTGATTCACGATGCCGGTGCTCACGGACACTCCATGGGATTCAACTACAACGGTAAATTGCGTTCAGCCGAGCTGCTGCTTCGCGAGAACGGAGAAGTGGTTGAGATTCGCCGTGCCGAAACACTGGACGACTATTTTATCACCCTGGATTTTGACGGATTAAAGGATTTTAATGTGTAATAAAATACGAACCTTCTGATTTATTGGAGAAAGGATGTCAAAAATATAATTTGGCATCCTTTCTCTGATTTTTAGAATGTACTTTTGTTGAAACTAAATTGGGAAAATGAAAATAGGATTCGATGCCAAACGTGCTTTTAATAATGCTGCAGGATTGGGAAACTTCAGCCGCAACAGCATCACTGCGCTTGCACGTCAATTTCCTGACGATAAGTATTTCCTGTTTCACCCCGGATATAAGAAATCGCTCTTCGTTACTCCTGAAAGTTTAACGGAGGTAAAACCTAAACATTTTTGGTGGAAAACGCTGAAAAGTGTCTGGAGGCGTATATTGATTTCCAGACTATCCAAAGAAAATGAACTGGATATCTATCACGGATTAAGTCATGAATTACCTGCAGGTATTGAAAAAACAGCTGTCAAAACGGTGGTTACCATTCATGACCTGATTTATATCCGGCATCCTGAATATTTTCATAAAATTGACCGGCATATTTATGATTTGAAATTCAGACATGCCTGTCGGGTGGCCGATCGGATTCATGCCATTTCAGAACAGACCAAACGTGATTTAATCACTTACTTTGCTGTTCCTGAAGAAAAAATAGAAGTCATTTATCAGGCTGTCAATCCGATTTTTTCTGAAAGATTTGATGAGTCAGCCAAACAGCGAATCAGAGAAAAATTTACGCTTCCGGAGAAATTTATAATGACCGTAGGAACCGTTGAACCACGTAAGAACCTGATGGCTTTGCTCGAAGGAATGGTTTCCGGAAAAATTAATTTACCATTGGTGGTGGTGGGAGCACCAACCAATTATCAGATCAAAGTGCAGACTTTTATCGAGACCAATCAGAACCTGTTGAATGTGATTTTTTTATATGAAATTTCGGATTCGGAACTGGCCATTTTGTATCAGATGGCTGAGGTGATGGTTTATCCATCAGTATTCGAGGGTTTTGGGCTTCCGGTTGCAGAGGCTGAGGCTTCGGGCTGTCCGGTAATTACTTCGAATACAAGCAGTTTGCCTGAAGCCGGTGGTGATGCTGCGATTTACATCAATCCGGAGAAACCCATAGAAATTGGTCAGGCACTGGCAACTTTACTTGCCGATAAAGATCTGCAGAAATCAATGATTGCCAAAGGGAAAATAAATGCGCAACGGTTTACTCCGGAAATTTTTGCCAAACAATTAAAACAACTCTATAATTATCTGTTGAATGAATAACGATATCAAAGCAGCGCTTGAAGTGCTGCAAAGCGGTGGTGTGATTTTATACCCGACTGATACCATTTGGGGACTTGGGTGCGATGCCGCAAACGAAGAAGCAGTGAAGCGGATTTATTCGATCAAAAACCGTGTCGATTCGAAAAGCATGCTTATTCTGATGGAAAATGTCGGACTTTTGGATCGCTATGTAGATGAAGTTCCTGAAATCGCTTTCGATCTGATTGAAGTAACTGACAAACCTCTCACAATTATTTTCGACGGAGCAAAAAATATGGCGAAGAATCTAATCGCTGACGATGGAAGCATCGGGATCCGGATTACAACTGAAGCTTTCAGCAGTGAGCTGATCCGTCGGTTTAAACGACCGATAGTCTCGACTTCGGCCAACATTAGTGGAAAACCATCACCTGCCTGTTTTGACGAAATTGATCAAAAAATAATTGATTCGGTCGACTATGTTGTAATATACAGACAGGATGATACACAGAAAGCTGTTCCTTCGAGTATCATGAAACTTGGACGAAGCGGTGAAATAAAGATTATAAGACCATAAACAGAACCATTTGGTTTATGGCCAATTCGGGATTTTGTAGAGACGCACGGCCGTGTGTATCTAATCTCGGCTGAGCAATTCAATTTTTAAAATTATACTTGAAACAATATCAATGAAGCGCCCACAGAAAAAAACGGAATTTCGTCCGGATAAAATAAAAGAGATTGCGGTAAAGGTTACTGAACCTAACGAACTGATGAAATTCCTGATTGAGAAATTTCCGGAGAAGAGTCGTACAACGATCAAATCGATGCTGGCGCATAAGCAGATTACGGTTGACGATATGGTAACTGCCAAATTCGATTTTCCGCTAAAACGCGGACAGGTAGTTTTTTTCAACAAAGAAAAGACGAAGGAAAAACCAAAATTCAGAGGCTTACGAATTGTGCATGAGGATGCTGATCTTATTGTGATAGAGAAGGGTAGTGGTTTGCTTTCGATGGCTTCCGATAAGGAAAAAAACAAAACGGCTTACAGCATGTTGAGCGAATATGTAAAGAGGTTCGATCCCAAGAACCTGATTTTTATTGTGCACCGGCTCGATCGGGATACTTCAGGATTAATGATGTTTGCGAAAAGTAAAAACGTTCAGGAATTGATGCAAAAGGCATGGACTGAAGCGATTGTTGAGCGCTCTTATGTTGTCATTGTTGAGGGAGTTGTCGAGAAGACAGAAGGAACCATCACTTCCTGGCTGAAGGAAAATAAAGCATTGGTCATGTATTCGAGCCTGACTCCGGAGGAAGGACAAAAATCTATTACTCATTACAAAGTGCTGAAAACCAACAGTCAATTTTCATTACTTGAGGTGAAGCTTGAGACGGGTCGTAAAAATCAAATTCGCGTTCACATGAAAGATATTGGTCATCCGGTGACAGGAGACAAGAAATACGGAGCAAAACTCAATCCGATTGGCCAGATGGGGCTTCATGCAAGGGTCTTGTCATTTCGGCATCCAATCACCGGAAGACCCTTCCGGTTTGATACGCCGATTCCAATTAAATTTCAACATCTGTTCAGGTAATTCGGGAGGAATAATTCTTTCTGAAAAACTTCGATCGCTTTATTGCTTTTATGGTATTCTTTTGAGCTATCCGTCAGTTGGCGGATCAGCTGATTAGTTGCTCTTTATGCGGGAAACATTTTTTTTATAGTTTTGTCGCTCAATTTTATTAGGATGGACTTAGTAACAATCTTTCTGCTGGCGATTGGTTTATCTTTCGATTCATTTGCCGTGTCGGTTTGCAGCGGACTGAATCTTCCTCGAATCCGATTTTTTCAGGCAGTAAAAATTGCCATTTTTCTTGCCTTATTTCAGGCTTGTATGCCATTGGTCGGGTGGCTGGTTGGCAACAGCATTAAATCGCTGATCGAACCGGTTGATCACTGGATTGTATTTGGACTTCTCAGCCTCATTGGTGGAAAAATGATTATAGAGAGTTTAATCAGTTCCGAAGCACGTGTAATCAAAAATCCTTTAAATATCAGGGTCATTCTTATGCTCTCGCTGGCAACAAGTATCGATGCTTTGGCGGTTGGATTCAGCTTTGCGACTTTGCTTGATCAGATAATGATTGCAGTTCTGATTATTGGTGCTGTCACTTTTATTGCTTCGATGCTTGGTATTCTGCTCGGGAAGAAAATTGGTCCGAAAATCAACCGGTATGCTGAAATAGCCGGAGGACTCATATTAATACTTATCGGAACGAAAATATTAATTGAGCATTTGTTGATCAGGTAGTTCAGTCGCAGTTTTTACTTTCCGGTGATTAAGCGTTTTTGAATACTTCACACAGGCTTTGTTATTATTATCTGAATAAATCCATGTAAATTGCAACTATGGAACTGAACATTCTAATTGATATCGTTATCATTTTCGCGTTTGCCACTGCGGTAAACTATTTGTTTACGAAAATTAAAATACCAACAATCATCGGGTATTTACTAACCGGAATTGTTGTTGGTCCCTCTTTGCTGGGAATTATCCGGTCGCCACACGATATCGAATTTATGGCCGAAATCGGCATCATCTTGCTGATGTTCACTATTGGGCTTGAATTCTCATTGAACCATCTGATCAAAATCAGGAACATCGTTTTTTTTGGTGGTTTTATTCAACTGCTATTTACTGCCGGAATCACCATGTTGATTGCCAGAATGTATGGCTTGAGCTGGGAAGCAGCTTTGTTTATCGGTTTTCTGACAGCATTGAGTAGTACCGCTCTGGTATTGAAAATTCTCCAGGAAAGGGGTGAGATCAGCTCGAATTATGGACGGACGGTGGTGGGAATTCTCATCTTTCAGGATATCATTCTTATTCCGTTGATTTTATTGACTCCGATGCTGGGAGGCAAAACCACCGATATCGGATCAGAAATGTTTATTCTTGGTCTGAAAACAATCGGGATTGTCGCTTTGGTTTATGTGGGCAACCGCTGGGTTATGCCCAAAGTGCTGCATTTGATTGCCCTGACCAAAAACAGGGAGTTGTTCCTGATGAGTATCCTTTTGGTTTGTCTGGCCGTAGCACTCCTGACTTCCGAATTGGGAATGTCGCTCGCCTTTGGAGCCTTTCTTGGAGGATTGATGATCTCCCGGTCGGAATACAGTCAGGATGCCTTCAGTCATCTGACTCCGTTTAAAGATACGTTTACCAGTTTCTTTTTTGTATCTATTGGTATGCTTCTCGACCTGAGTTTTGTGTTCGATCATATCGTACTGGTATTAGCTACCGTATTGCTGGTGATCGTTATCAAGACCTTTGTGGCCGGAGGAACAGCTTTTGTTCTCGGGCATACTTTCCGTGGAACCATTGTCGTTGGTTTGGCCATGGCACAAATCGGCGAATTCTCTTTTATACTGGCTAAAACCGGACAGGACTATCATATTCTTACCGATTATTATTACCAGCTTTTTCTTGCCGTAACAATTGTTTCAATGGCGGCTTCCCCATTCCTGATCATGATTTCAAGACCTGTCGCCAATCTGATGTTAAAACTACCTGTTCCTCAGCTCCTGATCAACGGATTGTTCCCGCTTCAGGAAATTGAAGTGCCCGAAATGCAAAACCACATCGTACTGATCGGCAAGGATTCGCGTTCGCTGAACTTGTCACGAATGTCCAGCCGCATGAAACTGCCATACGTCTCCATCGTTTTTGATCCGGCTGAGGTGAAAGAACGACAATTGAAAGGCGAATCGGTAATCTACGGGGATGCCATGAACGAGCCTATCCTCCGGAAAGCTCATACCGAAACAGCCGAAATTGTCGTAATCAGCATCGGTGAAACCATTACGGCGTTAGGAATCATCGAAAGGGTTAGGAATCTGAATCAGCACGCCTACATCATTGTCAGGTCCAAATATGTTTCCAATATTGAAGATTTTTATCAAATGGGAGCAAATCAGGTTATTCCTGAAGAGTTTGAAACGGCCATTGATTTGTTTGAACGGGTACTGAAAAAACTGCTGATTCCGAAAGGAGAAATTGATGAAGCCATCTCACTCATCAGAGATGACAACTATGGGATTTTCAGGGAAAAAGTTGATGATAGTGCATTTTCATTGACCGATATGATTCCTGATGTTGAAATTGTTGCATTAAAAGCTGGCAACTATCAGTTATTCCCGGGAAATTCGCTGAAAGAAATTCATTTACGCAAGCTATACGGACTCACCGTAGTCGCAGTAAAAAGAGGAGAAAAGATTTTTGAGAATCCTGGTGCAGGATTCGTTTTTCAACCAGATGACATTGCCTATATTCTGGGTAGGCCTGAAAAAATTGCACACTTAACTCAGACAAGAGAATAGCAAAATGTGACGGGATTCAGGTAAAAGTGAATGGACCCGAAGTAATCTCTGGTCTTTGGATGCGGTCGGGAAATTCGTTGTAACTTACATTACCCATTCAATCAGAGTGAAATTTCTGACGACATATTGAAGGCCCTATATTATAGAAAAGCCATCTCTGAATAAGTTCGGAGATGGCTTTTGTATGGTCGTTTTGATTTACTTTTTCCGGATATAAATCTGAATAGGAACACCTGTGAAATCAAAATTGTCACGGATCTGGTTTTCGAGATACCGACGGTAGGCTTCCTTTACATACTGCGGAAGATTGGCGAAAAACGCAAAACTAGGCGTTTGGCTTGGAAGCTGAGTGATATACTTAATCTTCACAAATTTACCTTTGATCGCTGGTGGCGGATAAGATTCAATTGCCTTGAGCATCACTTCGTTGAGTTCAGAAGTTTTGATCTTTCTGCTTCTGTTTTTAAATACCTCGACGGCAGTTTCCAGTGCTTTCAGTACACGTTGTTTGGAAAGTGCTGAAATAAAAACGATTGGGACATCAACAAACGGTGAAATTTTTTCTTTGATCTTCTGAGTAAATTCATTGGTGCTTGAATTGTCTTTTTCAACTAAATCCCATTTATTAACCAGAATCACCAGCCCTTTTTTATTGCGGTCAATCAGGTGGAAAATGGAAACGTCCTGAGACTCCATGCCGCGTGTGGCGTCAATAATGAGCAAACAAACATCTGAATCTTCAATGGTTCTCACCGAGCGCATGGTCGAGTAAAACTCAACATCTTCTTTTACTTTGGTCCGTTTGCGTAATCCGGCGGTATCGACCAGGTAAAAGTCGTGCCCAAATTTAGTGTATCGGGTATGAATGGCATCGCGGGTGGTTCCAGCGATCTCGGTCACAATGTTCCGATCTTCACCGGTTAATGCGTTGATGAAGGATGATTTTCCAACATTTGGACGGCCAATGATTGCGAAACGTGGAATATCCCCGTCCATTTCGTCAATGATATCCTTTGGAAATACTTTTACGATGTCATCGAGTAATTCTCCCGTTCCACTTCCTGTCATGGAAGAGATGCAATACAATTCGCCTAATCCGAGCGAATGAAACTCGTGAGAATCAATAATTCGTTTATTGTTATCGACTTTGTTAACAGCAATGAAAACTTTTTTTGATGAGCGGCGCAGTACTGCAGCTACTTCTTCATCCATGTCGGTAATGCCATTTTCAACATCAACTACAAACAAAATCACATCGGCTTCATCTATCGCCAACATAACCTGTTTGCGGATTTCCCCTTCAAAAACATCGTCCGAATTGAGGGCATATCCTCCGGTATCAATCACCGAAAAGTCGATCCCGTTCCAAACACCTTTTCCATACTGACGATCACGTGTTACTCCGGGCGATTCGTCAACGATGGCTTTTCTCGATTCGGTAAACCGGTTAAAGAGGGTTGATTTACCGACGTTTGGCCTTCCTACTATTGCTATAATGTTACTCATCTTTATCTCCTTAAAACCTTCCCCAAACCCCATCAAGAAGGAGGGGCGAAAGAACGGCTTTTAAATTTCGATTTATAAAAATAATTTGTGCTCCTTTTACTCCATATTGTAACCAAAACTGCCTAAAGCGCGGTCTTTATCGCGCCAGTCTTTATTCACTTTTACGAATAACTGAAGGAATACTTTCTTCTGAAAAAATTCTTCCATATCCAAACGGGCTTCAGTTCCAACGCGTTTGAGCGCCTGTCCCTGATGCCCGATAATAATTCCTTTCTGACTATCTCTGGCCACGTGAATGACACACATCAGGTTCAGTATTTTATCTTCTTCCTTAAAATCTTCCACTTCCACTTCCACCGAATAAGGAACTTCCTTGTCGTAATAAAGCAGAATTTTTTCGCGGATGATCTCGCTCACAAAAAACCGATCATTTCTATCGGTCAGTTCATCTTTTGGGAAATAGGCAGGGGCTTCCGGAAGTAATTCCAGAATATGGTCAAAAATTTCTGCAATATTGAATTTTTCAGTAGCAGAAATGGCATAAACATGTGCCAGTGGCAATTTTTTGCGCCAGTACTCGTAGAGCGACATTACTTTTGCCTGATCGGAAAGGTCAATCTTGTTGATCAGCACAATTACCGCAGCCTCAGAGCTTTTTATCCGTTCAATATATTCTTCATTCTTTGCCGGTGATTCAATTACGTCGGTAACATATAGAATTACATCAGCATCAATCAGGGCAGTATTTACAAACTTCATCATCGTTTCCTGAAGTTTGTAATTCGGCTTCAGAATTCCGGGCGTGTCAGAATATACAATCTGGAAATCTTCGCCATTCACAATACCTTTGATGCGGTGACGTGTGGTTTGCATTTTCGAGGTAATGATCGACAAGCGTTCTCCCACCAATACGTTCATGATGGTTGATTTCCCAACGTTGGGATTTCCGATGATGTTTACAAATCCTGATTTATGTGCCATTTATTTCTGAATGAAGGTTTTAAAAATCTGCGCAAAGGTAATCATTTAATTAGTTTATTCGCTTAAGCATGAATGCATGCCTTCCGAATTAACAAATTGATTGAATGTGAAATTCCTTCCTGTTTGATGTTCAGAAAAACAATGCGGAAAGTCTTTAATTTTCATTGAAAATATTGATGCTGGTCACCCTTTAAAATGGATATTCTCAAATGTGCTGGTAAAGTTTAGCATTTCTATTGTTCCAGAATATTTTTCAGGTTGTTTAATCCATTTTCCAAATCAGGAGCAAGCATTTTCTCCATATTCATAAATATCAGCATCAGGTTCATGGGGTATTTCATTTTTCCGTTAAATCCCCATTCTACTTTGGTTTTATTTTCTGAAACTGTTTTCGTGCTCATGTAGGCAAAGTCGGTTGATTCAAAGGGTTCAATGAAATGAAGTTCATAATCAATTCGTTCGCCGTTGGTCAAGCCAATAATTTTTTGTTCGCCTTTTCCCACATCCGGATTTTCACTGTCCCAAGCCGAAACGAAGCCAACTGTTCCGTCTTCTCCCCGAAATTCTGTTTTCATGACCGGGTCAATTTTTGCCCAGACACTGAAATTCCTCTGATTTTTCAAGTACTTCACGTAGTCAAAAACTTCCTGTTTCGACTTATTTATGGTTACTTCACGTACAACGGCATATTTGCCATTTACGAATAGTCCGGTTATTAGAATCAAAGCGATGATTCCTGCCAATGTCAGTCCAATGATTTTAAGTGCTTTCATAAGTTTAAGTTTTAGTGATTATTATTTGATTAAGTTAGATTCATACAAATGTATCCAAACGGTCATTTCCATTTTTTTTACCAACTCGCCAATAAGTTCGGATGGAATCTGGTTCACATTTTTAAACCGGATACAGCTTTTCCCCATATCGAGTTTCAGCTTGCTGTGCTTCGGAAATTCATCGGTAACCCAGTTCAATAGCTTGGGATTGGCGTAAATACCCATGTGGTAAAGTGCAATGAAGTTTTTTTTTCGACGCAATACCCATGAAAGGCAAGGGTAATTTTGGATTGCAATGATACCCATTGGGATAAAGACTGTGAGGAACAACATAGCCGATCATTCCGTAGTTCATTTCCTCTTCAAAACCATTGGGCAGATTTTCAAGAATAGTTTTCCGGAGCAAGCCGAATGATTCACCCCTATTTTTGGAATCTGACTGATATGTTCTTCTGCTGTTTCTGCTTTTGATTGCATAATGGCAGGTTTATTTTGGTGGCATTTCATTAACAAACTGGTATTTTTAAAAGTTCACTTTTTAGTTAAAGAGTTGTTAATGATGAAGGTGAAATTGTTTTATATTTTTAAAAATGTAGAGAAAAACGTTGGATAAGTTACTGTTAGATTTGAGTAATATTTTTGACATCCTAGCGCAACCTTTTTTTGAGTCAATACGTCTTCATATTATCCATTTTCTAAAAACGGTCAGTATGAAAAAATATTTACTTTTTGTACTAATGTTATCGGGTCTTATGACCAGCGCTCAAACCAGCATTTCTTACGGTAATTGCAAAGCTCAATTCAAATATGTGGTGAACGATAAAATTATGACACTGGTTCCTGCCACTGCCATTGATTTCCACGACCGGTCGGAAGGCGATGTAACTGCATGGTTTTGGGATTTTGGTGAAGGAGTTACCAGTCAGGAACAGAATCCAACCTATATTTTTAACCATCCGCTCCCTGGCACAATGGTGAAAATTAATCCTTACCGAACTGTTAACCTAACCATATTAACTTCGGATGGCTGTAAAAGCTTGTATTCCGAAGTGATTAATATTATGGATGGAACTCCATACCAACCTTCGCAGTGTATGGCAAGATTTAAATATTATCAGATGGCTTACGATTCAATTGGCGGAACTGCTTCTTTCCAATTAACAAACCTTTCTGAAGGCGATTCGCTGACTTACCTCTGGCAGTTCGATAATGGTAAAACAAGTACCGAATATGAACCCACAGTAAGCTTCGACGTTAAACAAACAGAGAACAAAGTTTGTCTGACAGTTACTGGAAAAAACAATATCACGGATACTTTTTGTGATGCCGTTTATATTGACAATCCTGATAAACCAATAATTTATCCGGCAGAATGTAAAACGCAGTTCAAATATTCAGTTAATTACGACATCAAAACTTTTGCTCCTGCTTTGGTTTTAGATTTTCATTCCGATACTTATCCTGAAGCGGTTGAATGGAAATGGGATTTTGATGATGGAACGTCAAGCGAAGAATCCAATCCAACTCATATTTTTAATTTCCCTCTGGCAACAGACAATGTTCTGGCCGATCCAAATCCATTCAGGAAAGTTTGCCTTTCAGTTAAAACAGCTTCAGGATGTATTGCTACCTGGTGCGAAACCATCAACATTTATCTTGAAAATGTGAATCCGGTTGTTGAACCAGAACCAACTTGTCATGCCTGGTTTAAATACTATAAACCTCTTGATGTAATTTCTGTTACGGAAGTAGTTCCCTATAAGTTGGTTGATGTTTCGGAAGGAAAGGTAATCAGGCGTTTATGGCAACTCGAAGACGGGACAATTAGTACTGACCCGGAACCACTGGTAAGTTTCGATTTTAGGAAACTTACCCAGAAAGTTTGTCTGACTGTATATACAGCCGATAGTTGCATGAGCACCTGGTGTGAAACTATCTATGTTACAGATGAGTTTCCTGACACAATTAAAACGTCGGAATGGAATTATACCATGAAATATACCTCAAGTTTCCCTATCCAAATGTCATCGTGTGCCGGATATGCAAAAGCACAGGTTTACCTGAAAGATTCGCTGATTAATGCTACCGATTATTCGTGGTCAAACGGTGTTCTTGTTCAGGAAACTAAAGGGCTTTGTCCTACTCAGAGCTACAGTGTAAAAGCAAAAACTCCTGATGGAACAATCGTTTCGGGTACTTTTATTTTTAACTCTGATGGTACGGTTACCGAAACACCTATAAACTGGTGGGTTTCCGGAGTACGCGATAATCCCCTTATTCAATACCGGGTTAGTGATGTGAACTACACGGTAGAATGGCGGCTTTGCGATGGCACCATAGTTAAAGGCGACAGCATCCCGTTTAACTCCATCAACTGCGGAACAAATGAGTCGAATCTAATTCTGAAAGATGCTGCCGGAAATGTAATTTACTCCGAAAATATTTCGATGAAAACCATTGCGACATATTTTAATCCTGAATTGACCTTGCCATCGGTTAAATTTTACCCAAATCCTGTATCTGATGTGCTTAATATAAATTACTCCGGAAATGCCCTGGATGAAATAAATGTTGAAATTGGCGATGTTTCCGGAAAAATAATCCTGATTCAAAAGTTTAATCGGATTGAATCGGGACAGACACTAAGCCTGAATGTGAATTCGCTTCGGAAAGGGATTTATGTTTGCAGAATGATTTCAGGAAAGAAGATTCTGGGCACTGAGAAGTTCGTTAAATGAAAAGTGATTAATAAGTTAGAATGAAAATAGCCGAATGAAGCATTTGCGTCATCCGGCTATTTCCGTTCTGGGAATTGATGTTTTTATTTTTTGAATTCAACTTTAAGAGTAACTACTTGCCATTCAGGTAATTTTGCCGGTTTATTAATAACCAGTGCATCGCCTTCCTGTTTCCAGGTCAGTTTTTCGTTACTGCCCAATATTTTAATCGAAGCAATCGTTTTGCTGTTCACCTTGGAGTCTTTACCGAGCGAATTTATTTTTATATCGCCAGATGGTTTGCTCATGCAAAATGCATATAATGTTTCTCCTTTGGTGGTGAAACGAATATCGGCTGAACCGTATGGTCTTACATCTTTAACACCACCAAATTGTCCTTTTTCCTGATTCTTTTCAGTTGTTGGTCCTTCTCCATATATTTTCCACGGGCGGGTGCCATAAATTGCTTCGCCGTTAACCGGTGTCCATTTGGCAATCTCATCCAGAATATTCAATACATCAGGCTCCAAATCACCTTCAGGAGTTTGAACCACATTGAGCAGAAGATTTCCGTTTTTGCTGACAATATCAATCAACATTTGAATGACTTCGGTACCGGTCATGTATTTTTGGCCGGTACGGTAAAACCAATCACCAATAGAGGTGTCGGTTTGCCATGGAAACGGGCTGATTGAATCCAGTGCGCCGCGTTCAACATCCTGCACCCAGCGTCCTTCCGAAGGGCGTAATTTGCAGGTGTAAACCGCTTCCATATTACCGCCATTCTTGGCAATATCCTGATTGTAATAATGAGCCAGCATGGTACGTCCAACTTCACCAAAAGGAAGTTCGCTATCAGAATAAAGCAAGTCTGGATGGTACATATCAATCAATTCGGTGATTTTGGCCAGCCAGTCTTTCTGATTTTCAGGATCGTTGGTTAACCATTTCTTATCATCAGGAGCCGTCTTTTTATGGTACAAATCAGCGTATTGTTCGTCGTTACCATCGTAGGGAATTCCTGCCATAGGTCCGGTTTTGTCGGCGCCATGGGAGGCCTGAAACCAGGTGTAGCTGGCGGCAAGATGTTCAGAAACTCCAAAACGCAAACCTTCTTTTTTAGCAGCTTTTTGCCACAAGCCAACTACATCTTTCTTTGGCCCCATATTCACCGAATTCCATTTGTGAAGTTTTGAGTTCCACAGGAAAAAGTTGTCATGGTGTGTTCCCATGCTGACAAAGTATTTGGCACCTACTTTTTTATAAAGGGCCATTAATTTTGCTGGATCCCAGCGTTCGGCTTTCCATAGGGGGATAATGTCTTTGTATCCAAATTTAGATGGATGTCCATAGTGTTCAACATGATATTTGTAATCGTCGCTACCTTCTTCGTACATTTTTCTGGCATACCAGTCGCCCTGGCGCGGAACAGCCTGTGGACCCCAATGTGCCCATATACCGAATTTGGCATCGCGAAACCATTCAGGGTATTTGTACTCTTTGAACGATTCATCGGTCGGCTTAAATGGTCCTTCCTGACTTTTTGCCGGTTGTGCTGAAACTGAAATGGATAACACTGCAAATAACATGCACACGAATCCAAAGTGTTTGATTTGTTTGGTTTTCATTGATTTAGATTTATTGATTTCTAATGCAAATTTATAAAGATGCTGAAACACGTTCAGTGTGTCATTCCAAACACAAACACATTTTCCGGTTTAATTCCACCCTGTATTTTTTTCAAGGTATATCAAAAAAGGAAAGTGAATAAACTGTTTAGAGATACTGATCGAGTTTACGTTTGGTAATTTCGCCAACCACTTGTTTAATTTCTTCTGCACGATCTCGTTTACAAACCAGAATGGTATCACCTTCCTGCACAACAATCACATCATCCAGGCCTACAATTGCAACCAGACTGTTTGGCGCATAAACGTATGAGTTATTTGTATCAAGAAGAATCGATTCACCGGTGGTTGCATTTCCATTTTCATCTTTAGTGTCGTATTTGTATACTTCTTCCCAGCTTCCCAGGTCGTTCCAGACAAAGTCGCCCTGCACCAAAAATACATTGTCGGCCTTTTCCAGAATTCCATAATCGATTGAAATGGATTCCACTTCGTTGTATATCCGGTCGAGCGCTTCCTCATAACCATCGGTTCCAATGTATTCTTTGATCCGGAGCAAGTCAGCATATAATTTTGGAGCGTACTTCTGAACAGAATCCAGAAAGACAGAAACTTTAAAAACAAAAATACCACTGTTCCAGAAAAATCCGCTACTTTTTAAGTAACCCGTTGCCACTTCCAAATTGGGTTTTTCAACAAACTTATTTACAGCGAACGATTTAATTGACTGGCCAATCTTCACTTCTTCAGCCGTTTTTACATATCCGTAACCGGTTGCCGGGTATTTTGGAGTAATTCCAATGGTCACAATACCTTCTTTTTCTTCGGCAATCTGAGCTGCAGATTCAATCGTTTGCCGGAAAAGTGTGTCATTCTGGATCAGATGATCAGAAGGCGAAACAATCAGAATTCCTTCGGGATCCTTTTCTGCAATAAATAAAGCTGCCAGACCAATTGCCGGAAGAGTGTTTTTCCCGACAGGCTCAAAAATCAGATTGTCTTTTGGCAGATTGGTTGTTTGTTCTTCCAGAACCGATTGTTGACTTTTTGCTGAGACAACATAAATACAATCTTCAGCAATAAAATTGGAGAACCGCTGAACTGATTCCTGAATAAGCGATCGATCTCCAAAAAGGCTTAAATACTGTTTGGGTTTTAGAACCCGGCTTCTGGGCCAAAATCGCGTTCCGGAACCTCCGGCCATAATCAGACAATACTTTTTACTCATCTTGAATCGGTTTTTAGATAAAGATTTACGTTTTTTAGTTGAGCGTCAGGAGGGAAAAACTGAAATTATTCCTGAATCGTTTTCTCACTTCAAAAATAAGCACATCTTTTTAAACTATCACGCATTAAACTGAACCAATATTTTTAATATTTGACCCGTATTTTCCGACCAGATTTTCATTGCTTCAGGTGCTTCTTCCGGAGATACAACTTTTGAAATAAGTAATTTTTCATCCAGCGTGCTGTTTCTGAGGTATTTAATGACGGCAGCAAAATCAGAAGGATTGGCATTTCTTGAACCCATTATTTCCAATTCTTTTTGAACCCAAAGTTTTGTAGGGAAAGCAATATCATCTTTTGCATATCCGATACAAACCACACGGCCTGCAAATGCAACTTCTTCGATTGCTGCTTTATAGGTTATTGGATTACCGGCGGCTTCAATAATTACCGTGGGGCCATCTCCTTTTGTTATTTTATCCAGCTCATCATGCAGGTTTTGTTTCTTCGAATTGATTGTATATTGAGCGCCAAGGATTTTGGCAACTTCCAGTTTGGAGTCGTCGATGTCGACCGCAATTACAGTTGCACCGCGCAGGTTCGCCCGCACAATGGCACCACTTCCAATCATTCCACAGCCAAACACAACTACTGTATCCAAATCGGTTACTTTCCCGTTGTCAACAGCATGAAATCCAACCGTCATGGGTTCCACCAGGGCCAGTTTAACCGCGGATAATTCATTGTCGGCAAGTACTTTTTGCCAGGGGATGCTGATGTATTCAGACATTGCACCTTCACGCTGAACTCCCAGTGTCTGATTATACTGGCAGGCATTGAACCGTTTTTGCCGGCAGGAAGTACATTGCCCGCAATTGGTATAGGGAACAACTGTTGCACGTTGTCCTATCTGAAATTCTTTGGGAACATCAGCGCCCATCTCTTGTATGGTTGCCGAAATCTCGTGACCCGGAATCCGGGGATACTGCACCATTGGATTCTTACCCAAATAGGTGCTCAAATCTGATCCGCAAAATCCAACGTAGTTCAATTTCAACAGAATATCATTAAGTCCAACAGGTGGCATGTTACGTTCCACCATCTTCATTTTGCCTGCCTGTGTTATCTCTATTGCTTTCATGCTGTATCTTTGTTAAAGTTGATATATTGTTAATGCATTTTTATAAAAAATCTGCTTTTGTTCCTCAATGCTCATTTTTAAAACTACCTTTTTTACCAGATTCAGCCAATCCTGATAGCTTGTGGCGACCAGGCAAACCGGCCAGTCGGAACCAAACATCAGTCTTGATGGTCCAAAAGCTTCCAGTACAACATCGAAATAAGGTTGTAATTGCTCTTCTGTCCAGTTTTTGTAGTTGGCTTCGGTGACCATTCCGCTGATTTTACAAGATACATTTTCCAGACGAGCCAACTTTTTTATATTTCGACTCCAGGCTCCAATCTCGTTTGTTTTGATCTTTGGCTTAGCGATGTGATCTAAAACAAATTGCTGAGCAGGATGTTGTGTGGCAAATTCGATTGTATTTGGTAACTGTTCTTCTGTAATCAGAATGTCGTAAACCAAATTATATTCTTTCAATATGGAAATTCCGCGATTGAAGTCCTTCCCCAAAATGAAATCCGGGTCAGGTTCGCCCTGTATCACATGCCTGATACCTTTCAACCATTTGTTCTGAGAATATTTATTCAGGATTTCGTCTGTATTGGGATCTGCCAGCGGAATCCATCCAACGACTCCTTTGATCAGATCATTTTCGGAAGCCATTTGCAACAGCCAGTCTGTTTCTTCCATACTTTGACGGGCCTGAACCGACACCACGCCCTGAACTTCGGTTTGAGCCAAGGCTGATTTTAATTGTTCAGGCAAAAAACTTTTTCGAATGACAGACATTTCGTCTTCTATCCAATCAAATTCAACCGGATTGTAATTCCAAAAATGATGATGTGTATCAATAATCATAATTTGAAATTTAGAGATACGGATAATTTATATCGATTATTCCTTCTGATTTCAATTCCTGCCAGAAGCTTTTATGAAATTCATTTGCAAGCACCATCTTATTATGCAGAATCCGTTTGGGCTTGCTTGGGTTCAGTGCCACTGCATTGACCTGAGGAGCTGAAAGGGCAAATTTCAGACAGGCATCTCCAGGCTCAATGTGATGTTTTTCGCATACAGAAAAGAATTTCTCGCGCCATACAAATAATGGCCTGTCCGACTCATTCTCCGGACTGGTCATCCGATAATCGAAATAATCGCCGCCGGTTAAAAAGCCTGCATTGAAAATGGCTGAATTAATAATTGCTACCCCATTATTTTGAAGTTGGCTGAAGAAGTCAAGAATTTCTTTTGGATGATGGTAAATCGTGAATTTGTTGGCAATCATTACCCAGTCAAATTTCACACTGGCAAATAATTCCTTAATCACGAACCAATCTTTCGACCCTACACCAACCGCTTTTACTTCTCCTTTTTCTTTCAGTTCGAATAAGGCTTTGTAGGCTCCACGAATATCTTCCAGCCGGTCTTCCCGGTCCTCTGAACTGGTGGCGGCCATCAGGTATTCATCGGGATCGTGCACCGAAACTACCTCCGGTTTGTATTTTCCACCAAGCAATTCACAACCCTGTTGCCAACATTCCAGAATTCCCTGATAGCTGATTTTCTGAACAGCATCGTATTTTAAATTGGCCCAGGCACCGGGTTCAAAAGTGGGTTCATTGGTTGTTAAAGGAACACGATACCAGCCTAACTTATTGCTTATCGTGATCTGATCAGCTGAAATTCCAAGTTTTTCCAATCCCCAGCCAATGACTTCAAGAGCTAATCCGGCGCCATATTTCCCTGCCGTATCAATCATCACCTTTCCCTGATTTACTTTAAACCATTCCTGCATCAAGCTAAGTTTCTCCGATTCGGACAGCTCACGGTACAGGTTGCCCAAATAACTTGTTCCATAAATTATTCGGGGATATTCAATTCCTTTATATTCAACTGTTTCATTCATATACCTATTCCAGTTAATGCGATTTTAGTCAAACAAAAATCCATTAAATCAATCAATTATGCAAGTGCTCATCTTCAATATTCCTCATGCAAAGGTTTGCGCAAAGGTTTGCAAGGAGAAAAGAATGTTGTCAAACACACACTCGCGTTTTCTTGTGTGTGTTTGACAATTAAAAAACATAAATTTGCAGAAGATACTTTATCTATGGGCAACCGGCATATTTCATTAAAAGATCTGGCGCGTGAAATCGGGGTTTCTATCTCTACGGTTTCAAGAGCGCTAAACAATCATCCCGACATTAGTCCTGAGATGACAAAAAAAGTTAAGAAGCTGGCTGCGGAACTGAATTATACTCCAAATCCGTTGGCCATGGGATTACTGAAACAAGCTACACGGATGATCGGCGTAATTGTTCCTGATTTGGTAACCCATTTTTATTCTTCCATCATCTCCGGAATTGAGCAGGTGGCAGAAGAAAGAGGCTATTATATCCTGATTGCTTCTTCGAACGAAACACTTCAGAAAGAAATTAAAGCCGTTGAAAATTTAATGAAAACCCGTGTTGAAGGATTGATTGTTTGCCTGAGTCAGGAGACGAAAAATTACGATCATTTCGACAGGCTGATTAACAACAATATTCCTCTCGTGTTTTTCGACCGTGTTTGCCGAACCGATAAAGTTCCTTCGGTAGTAGTTGACAATGTGGATGCTGCCCGGAAAATAACCAGACATTTTTATAAAAACGGATTTCGCCGTATCGCCTACATTGCCGGACCCGACCACCTGAATATTTCGCAGCAGCGAACTCAGGGATATCTTTCTGGTTTAAAAAAATGCGGATTGGAATTTCAGGCTGAATTACTTGAAAAATGTAACCTAAGTTCGAAAGATGCCATGAAAGCAACAGTACGGCTTCTTGATTTACCTAACAGGCCCGATGCCATTTTCGGGATAAACGACACCATCGCTTTCGCAGCGATGAAGGAGATAAAACGCCGTGGACTCCGTATTCCGGACGATGTGGCGATAGTGGGTTTTACCGACGAATTCCATTCAACAGTTGTTGATCCGGCTCTTACATCAATTACACATCCAACATTCGAAATTGGCCAGGAAGCTGCCCGATTATTCTTTAACTTAATTGATCATACGGAAGCAGAACCTGAACAGGTTGTTCTTAACACTAAGCTTGTAATCAGGAAATCGTCGGTGAAATAATCAGGAAGAAAAATCATCAACAAAATCCAACAGCATTTAAATTATTCCTGAGATTAGAAATAAACAACAGTAAATTAATATCAGCGATGAAATAGCTTGGTCAACATATTGGGTACTCGAATGTTTCAATCAAATGCACACTGATGATTTTCAAATATTAAAAATATATGTCCAAACTCTTATCTCCAATTACAATAAAAGATATCACGTTTAAAAACCGGATTACGATTTCGCCCATGTGCCAGTATTCTGCCATGGATGGGTTTGCAAACGACTGGCATCTGGTGCATTTAGGCAGCCGTGCTGTTGGCGGGGCTTCTTTAATTATTCAGGAAGCAACAGCCGTTTCTGCTGAAGGACGAATTACCCCTTCGGATCTGGGTTTATACAAAGATGAGCACATCGAAAAATTGCAAAGTATAACTACGTTCATTCATCAGCAAGGGGGCGTTGCTGGCATACAGCTGGCGCATGCCGGAAGAAAGGCAAGTTGCGCAAGTCCATGGAAAGGTGGAGCAAAACTCAATGAAAAGGAAGGTGGCTGGACAATTTTTTCTCCATCGGCTATCGCTTTTAATCCGAAAGATGATGCTCCGCAGGCCTTAGATGAAGATGGAATTAAAAAAGTGATTGCCGATTTTAAAGCTGCAGCAAAAAGGGCTGTTAAGGCCGGTTATAAACTCATTGAGATTCATGCAGCTCATGGCTATTTAATTCATCAGTTTCTTTCTCCATTAAGCAATCAACGTGAGGATAGCTACGGAGGAAGTTTTGAAAACCGGGTTCGGCTACTGGTGGAAATTGTAAAGGCAGTACAAACAGTCTGGCCACAAAATCTTCCTCTTTTTGTAAGAATATCTGCTACCGACTGGGAAGCAGGAGGTTGGGACATCGATGAAGCTATAAAACTTTCATCCATCCTGAAATTGGAAGGAGTTGATCTGATTGACTGTTCTTCCGGCGGATTGGTGCCTTATGCGAAAATTCCGTTGGCTCCGGGCTATCAGGTTACTTTTGCTGAAAGAATAAAAAAAGAAACAGGCAGCTTAACCGGTGCTGTTGGATTGATAACTGAAGCGAAGCAGGCTGAAGAGATTCTGGCAAAAGGTGCAGCAGACCTTATCCTGATGGCAAGGGAATCACTTCGGGAACCCTATTTTACACTACATGCTGCACGGACTTTAGGGGACGACGTCGAATGGCCATTACAATATCAAAGAGCTAAATTGTAATTACAGATTTAGGTTTAATTTAAAGCCAACAATGGTTTTAAAGTTCTAAAAACAGATAGGAGGTAGAAAATGGAACTTAACGATCTGACTATTTCAATTTTTCTCATTTATTGTAATAATCTTTTATACCCTTTTTGAATAAATGCCGTATAACAAAATCCAAACTGCATTACAAATAATTAAATATCGCTACAAGCAACGCGGATAGTTCTGTAGAAGATATTTGCCGCAACATTGAATCATTGAATTTATTAGGTCTGTTTGTTTTTAAATGAGTCTTATTTTTAAGTTAGGACAATTACAAAACAATTTACGTCATGAGACACAGATTACACGATGTTTTGGTTTTGGTTCCTCTGACTGACGAAGGGAAAATTGTACTTAAACAAGCCATGTGTTTTCGTAATGTGCTGGGGTGTAGGGTTTTCGTACTAAATGTAATTTCACCAGTCTCGTTTTTTAAACGCCAGTTTAATCCACTGAAAGTCAAAGGATTAATAGATGAAGCTTTGCTCAAGCTGACTGAGTTTGTTCAGGATTTTTTCGAAGGGAAAATTCCGGAAGAGGTGATCCTAAAAGTTTCAATGGGTAATTTGGTTTCAACTCTGATTAAACAGGCCCGAAGTGATGATTTCTTATTTCTTATCCTGAAACGAAGTATGCATCGGAAAGGTGTCTCAAACCTTCTGGAACAAAATGAAATTGATAAAATTATTGGTCATTCATACTGTCCGGTGTTGTCAATTAACGAAGATTCAACTCAAAGAGACCTGAAAACCATTTTAATTCCTGTCGATATTGCCGAAGGTGCCACGAAGAAGTTGTTGTGGGCCAGTATGTTTGCAAAAAAGGCCCATGCGAAAATCCTGATTATTTCAGCCCTGAATATCAACATCGATGAGCAAAAAAGTTTGGCATTAAAAAATGCAGAAAAAATGAAATTTATGCTTTCGGAAAGAGGAATTGAATGCGATTTGGAAATACTTAAAGTATATGGCCAGGTCAAACACGAAATGGTTTTATCCTATATCGCAACACAAAAACCTGATTTAATTATCATTAGGAAACATCATGTCGCATCTTCCTTAAAAACCACTATCGGTGATTTCGCAAAAGAAATAATCCACGGCTCGAACGTTCCTGTGTTTACTGTCAGTCAAACCCAAATTGACATTGCGGATATATTATCCTAGTGGTCTGCTACCTGATTATACAACCGATTATAAACACCTTACGATCATGACTAATTCAATCCGTGAACTAACAGAAAAAATATACAACGAAGGAGTTGTAAAAGCAAACAGGGAGTCCGAACTAATTCTTGCAGAAGCCAAAAAGGAGGCTGGGGAAATTATCAATTCTGCGAAGCAGGAAAAAGCATATATTCTTGATCAAGCTGCAAAAGAAGCCAGTGAGGTGAAACTAAAAGCTGATTCAGAAATAAAACTTGCCACACAAAAGTTGATTAGTAACTTAAAGCAAAAAATCTCTAATGAAATCATATCCAGTCAGGTAGCTTCTTTCACGAAAGAGGCATTTGGTGATGAGGAATATGTAAAAAAAATGATTCTACTTGTGATACAAAACTGGGCACAAAGAGATATGGAAGAATCAGATTTGAGTCTGCTTATCCCTAAAGATGAGGAGAAAAAATTAACCGCTTTTTTTGAAGGCAAACTATTTGGCGAACTCAACAAAGGCATTGAAATCAAGATTGATCCTACGATTAAAAATGGCTTCAAAATTGGGCCTAAAGGGGGCAATTATATTATAAGTTTCACCGAAGAGGATTTTGAAAACTATTTTAGAAGTTACCTGAAAGTGAAAACCTGGAATTTGATTTTTGGTTCTGCCGAAACAGATACGATATAAATGGGATTTAGGAGAAATGTGCTGATCGATAAGGTTTTGGTTCATACCAAATTTAACTTTTCAACAATCGGAACATGTATACAAACAACTATTATTGCCTGATTGCCGGGCTCCCTGATCTGATACTGAATGAGAACCCGAAAGATCTGACAAGTTTTCAGTTCAGACTTGAACTGGCCGAACATCTGGCCCTAAAAGATCATAATCTTCTTGAATTGATTTACAGGCCATACGATAATAACAACCTGCTAAACCTGCTTTTGCAAAAGGATTTTCAATACGATATTTTAGGAAATTACACAGAAGATTATTTGAAAGCCCAGATTATTGAGCCAACCGATATTGTCAGATACCTGAAGCTGTTTATTACTGATTTTAATTCAGAAACTTTTGACACTTCGCCGCTTTTCCTTGAAAACAAATTGCAGGAACTTTTTTACGACTACGTCCTGAATACAAATAATGATTTCATTAAAGAATGGTTCACATTCGACAGGAATATAAAAAATATATTAACTGCTGTAAATTGTCACCAATACGGATATTCTACCGAAAAACAGCTAATTCCTGATCACATCTCAGACGGCCTGTATGAGTCATTAATTCGGAAAATTCCCATGCCTGAGCTTTTCGCTGACGAGGAACTTCCATATCTTGAACAAATACTGCAAATAGCAGAGATGGCTATTGACGCTTCGGAAAAAGAAAAAGCAACAGACAATATAAAATGGTCGTTTCTGGATGAAATTACAGTTTTCCATTATTTCACCATTGAGAAAATACTGAGTTTCGTGATTAAACTAACAATGGTCGACCGTTGGCGCGAACTTGATTCTGATACTGGTAAAAAGCTTTTGAAAAGACTGATATCAGATTTGGAGATGAGTTATTCATTTGCCGAATAATTTAGCTTAACACATAGAAGATGAGCACAAAAGGAAAGGTTTCAGGTATAATCTCAAATCTCGTAATTGTTGAGTTTGACGGAGTGGTCTCGCAAAACGAAATCTGTTATATTATTTTGCAGGATGTAAAGCTTATGTCCGAAGTTATCCGCATTGGAAAGGGGTATGCTTATGTACAGGTGTTTGAAAGTACCCGAGGGCTGAAAACAGGAACAGAGGTTGAGTTTACCGGACATATGCTTGAAGCCACACTGGGCCCGGGGATCTTGTCTAAAAATTTTGATGGACTGCAGCATGACCTGGATAAGATGGAAGGCTTATTCCTGAAAAAAGGGGACTATGCTCCTCCTCTTGAGGATGATAAGCTCTGGATGTTTAAACCTTTGGGAAAACCGGGTGAAATGGTGGCTGCCGGTTCGTGGCTGGGTGAAGTTCAGGAAAACTGGATTTCGCATAAAATAATGGTGCCTTTTAAATTTGAAGGGACCTTCATCGTAAAAAGCATTGCTGGTCAGGGAGAATATACCATTAACGATGTAATTGCGGTTTTGTCCGACGCTGAAAATAATGAGGTTCAGGTTACTATGGTTCAGAAATGGCCGGTTAAAATCCCCATTAAGGTTTACAAAGAGAAACCACGACCATTTGAATTCATGGAAACCGGCATCCGAATCATTGATAGTTTAAATCCGATTGTGAGAGGCGGCACCGGATTTATTCCCGGAGCATTTGGAACAGGCAAAACGGTATTGCAGCATGCACTCTCGAAACAGTCCGATGCCGATATGATTATTATCGCGGCCTGTGGAGAACGTGCCAATGAAGTTGTGGAGCTGTTTGCTGAATTCCCTGAACTCATTGATCCACGCACAGGTAGGAAATTAATGGAACGGACCACCTTTATAGCGAATACATCGAATATGCCGGTTGCCGCACGCGAAGCTTCCATCTACACTGCGATGACCCTTGCCGAGTATTACCGTTCCATGGGCTTAAAAATTTTATTACTTGCTGATTCAACCTCTCGGTGGGCACAGGCACTACGTGAAATTTCGAACAGGATGGAAGAGTTGCCCGGGCCCGATGCATTCCCGATGGATTTGCAGGCTATTATTTCCAATTATTATGCCCGGGCAGGCTATGTTTATCTGAATAATGGTCAAACGGGTTCTGTTACGTTTATCGGAACAGTCTCTCCTGCTGGTGGAAACCTGAAAGAACCGGTAACTGAAGCCACAAAAAAAACGGCACGCTGCTATTATGCGCTCTCCCAGGATCGCGCTGATAGCAAAAGGTACCCGGCGATCGATGCGTTGGATAGTTATTCAAAATACCTGGAGTATCCCGAATTTCAGGAGTATATAAAGACTGAAATCTCGGATGACTGGGTAGATAAAATATTGCTCGCTAAAAATTACCTACTGAAAGGACGGGAGGTTTATGAACAGATAAACATTTTGGGTGACGATGGTGTGCCTATTGATTATCATCTGCAATTCTGGAAAGCTGAAGTTATCGATTTTGTAATCCTTCAACAAGATGGATTCGATGCAATTGACTGCAATACACCGATTCAACGGCAATACTACATGATGAACCTTGTACTGAAACTCATTAATTCAGATTTTAAGTTTGAAACTTTTGAAGAAGTAAATCCTTATTTTAAAGGAATAATTAATGTCTTAAAACAGATGAATTACTCCCGGTTTAAGTCGGACGATTTTGTCAGGTTCGAAGAAAAACTGAAGGAAATTATTCAGGAAAGAGTTGTTGGGCAACCTCAGGTAGAACCCGACACCACATTTGTAGCCAATTAATTCATGTACCATGGAAACCACTGCTTTTCAAAAAATTTACATCAAGCTTTCTCACATCACAAAAGCAACATGCTCCCTGTATGCCAGCAATGTAGGATATGAAGAAATGGCAACGGTAAACGGAAGGTTGGCACAAGTCATTAAAATTCAGGAAGATTTGGTGACTCTTCAGGTGTTTTCGGGTACAGAAGGAATTCCTACCAATGCTGAAGTCATATTTCTGGGGCACCCGCCAACTTTGCGAATAAGCGATGAATTAAACGGAAGATTTTTTAATGCTTACGGGATTCCGATTGACGGAGGGCCACCAGTAAATGGAAAAGTAACAGAAACAGGAAGCCCGTCTGTAAATCCTGTCCGGCGGGAACAGCCTTCGGAACTTATTGCAACTGGGATTGCTGGTATCGACCTGAACAACACGATTGTAACAGGACAAAAGATCCCGTTCTTTGCGGATCCTGATCAACCGTTTAATCAAGTCATGGCGATGGTGGCCATGCGTGCCAAAGCCGATAAAATTATTTTAGGCGGAATGGGACTTTCGAATGACGACTACCTGTTCTTTAAGAATATATTCGAAAATGAAGGGGAACTTGATCGCATCATCAGTTTTGTAAATACCAATGAAGATCCGCCTGTAGAGCGGCTTCTTGTTCCGGAAATGGCCTTAACTGCTGCCGAATATTTTGCTGCTGAAAAAAACCAAAAAGTGCTGGTACTTTTAACTGATATGACACTTTATGCTGATGCCTTGAGTATTGTATCAAACCGGATGGACCAGATTCCTTCCAAAGATTCTATGCCCGGCTCGTTGTACAGCGATTTGGCCCGGATTTATGAAAAAGCAGTGCAATTTCCTGATGGCGGATCAATAACCATAATCGCTGTTACAACTTTATCAGGAGGCGACATTACTCATGCAATCCCCGACAATACCGGATACATTACTGAAGGTCAGTTGTTTCTTCGCAAAGATTCCGATATTGGAAAGGTGATTATTGATCCGTTCCGAAGTTTGTCCCGCCTGAAACAGCTTGTTATCGGAAAAAAAACGAGAGAAGATCATCCTCAGGTAATGAATGCAGCAATACGGCTCTATGCCGATGCTGCAAATGCAAAAACCAAACTCGAGAATGGATTCGATTTGACTGATTACGATGAAAGAACATTAAAATATGCTAAAGAATACTCAACCCGCTTGCTGGCCATTGACGTAAATTTGGATATAGATACGATGCTTAACACGGCCTGGGAGCTTTTCGGTAAATATTTCTCCATAAACGAAGCAGGAATAAAAGCAGCGTTCGTGGAAAAATACGGAAAATGGTAAATACAACATCCTGAAAAATTACTGCCATGAATAGTCAACTCATAACCATTATGAAATTTACAAAACTGTATGCCGTCCGTTTTGTAAAGGAAAAGCTTGAATCTGAAGGGATTGAATGCTTTCTGACTGATGAAGGATTTGACAGCTCCGGCGAGGGACTTTCGCTTAGATGGAATTTGAAAGTCAGGCCAAACGATGTTGAACAAATGGTGAAAATACTCCTGCAAATCAATAAAGAATATGATCTGGCCGGGATTGAGGAAGACAGCACCATAAAATACTTCAAAAAAATTCTAGTACCGGTTGACCTTCGGAAATATTCGGTCAATACCTGTAAATATGCCTTTGAAATCGCCGATTTGATTCATGCAGAAATCAAATTTCTTTATATCCTTGATGATCCAAATCTGTTTGCACCTATACAGTACCGGACTTCATGGGAAGAACATGAGAAAATTGAACGCGAGGAAGTTTATCAAACCGCTCACGCCATGCTGCTGGAATTTAGTGATGATTTGAAAAAACAAATTAATAAATCTTTACAGGGAAGGGTGAAATTCCATTTTGCAATGCACACCGGAAGGCTGGAAAATACCCTTGCCGACTTAAGCCAAAGGTATAAACCTGACCTTATTCTGATAGAGCAAAAAAACAGGGAACCCAAAGAAAAGGCACATCTTTCGCAGGTCATTCATTTTATCACCGAGCACACCAGTTTCCCAGTCTTAACCATCCCGGAGTCCATTGAATACCACTATACGGGTAAAATGAAAATTATGCATGTCACTGATTTTCACCAATCAGATTATACCGTACTGAACAAGTTGATTGACACCGTGAAACCTTTTGATACAAAAATACATTGTATTCATCTGGATATTGGGCATAATCCAGTTTCTCTGAATAATGTTGAGCGGATAAACCAATTTCTGAAAAAAGAATACGACAGTTACGATATTCAGGCCGATTGGTATGAAAACACTGATTTCCCTACGGGGATTGAGGAATTTATTGAAAAAAATCAGATCGACTGGATTTCACTGTCCTCCCACAGAAGAAATTTTATCGATAAATTTTTTCATCCTGATATCATTCATAAAATGATACTGGCAAGCAAGGTGCCTTTGCTTATTTTTCCGGTAGACTGAAACACATGAATGAATAAATCAATAAACTGAAATTTTAATATGACAATAAAATTTCAATACAACAAAATAGCCTTGCAGAGCCTCAATAAACAATTAAATATCAGGCTGCGGACACTTCCAACTTTAAAGAATAAGGAAGCAACTTTGCGTTTCGAGGTTGAAAAGGCCAGAAAAATAATTAAAGAACTGGACGATAATTTAGCAATGAAATTCGCAGATTATACTAAAAATCCGGCAATCTGGGGGAAATTCATTCCAGACCTGATAACTGTTGGAGAGGTAAAAACAACAATAAAGACCATTGCAGGACTCAAGACTCCGCAATTGGATGAAATTATCTTCCGGATAGAGGAGTTTAGTTTATTTAACAAACCCAAATGGTTTCCTGACGGGATATCAAAGATAAAAGTACTGGTAAGCATTGCAATCGAAAGGGATGTTATTAAACGAAAGACGGAATTGCTTAACCATGCCAGAAGGAAAACAACTCAGAAGGTGAACTTATACGAAAAGGTTCAGATTCCAGCTTATGAAGATGCAATCATGAAAATAAAGCGTTTTATGGAAGATGAAGAGAATCTTTCCAAATCAGCACAGAAAATTCTAAAAAAGCGGCAGCAACAACTCTCAGAGATAGACACATGATTATACCCATGTATAAATATGGCTTCCTCATTTATCATCAGGAATATGAAAGTTTTCTGAATGATCTTCAACAGCTTGGAGTTCTCCACGTCATCGAAAAAGATTACGCGGGAAGTGAAGATATAAGGCATAAAACGGGATTGGTAAACCAACTGGAAAAAACAATTCAGTTTCTGGAGAAGCGCGAAAAAGAGCAAAATGATCACATCACTGCTGGTGATGCATTACGAATGGTGGAAGAGATCATTCAAAAACAGGAAATGTTGGAGTCGCTTAATCAGGAATTAAACGCTAAGCGGAAAGAATTACAGAAAGTAATTCCGTGGGGCGATTTCTCCATAGAGATTATCTCAAGGTTAAAAGCAGAAGATCTTCATGTCAGGTTTTTTATGGCCAGCAAAAAGAAATTTACCAGTCAAATTCAGGAGAAATATCAGGCTGAACTAATTAGCGAAAGTCAACACTCTGTCTATTTCATCATCATTCAAAAAGGTAAGGAACAACTGCGTTTTGACGCAGAGGAGCTTACGACACCAGAACATTCATTGGTAGAATTGGAAACAGAAATTAGTACTGTTGAGAATAAAATAACGGACATTAATAGTGAACTCAACTCTTTGGCCAATTCGCTACCCGTGTTAAAAGAAGAAAAAGAGACCATTCAAACATCTTTGGAATTTAATCAGGTCATTCTAAATACACAAAAAGAGTTTGGCGACAAACTGATGATCCTTGAAGGATGGGTTCCGGCAACAATGAAAAAGCAAATCGATCAATTTCTAAATACAAACAAAGTCTTATTCATTGCTGAAAAAGCTACACCAAAAGACAAAGCGCCAATTCTGCTTCAAAACGGCAGGTTTAGCAAGTTGTTTGAACCTATCGGTAAAATTTTCTCGTTGCCTGCCTATTGTGAACTTGATTTGACTGTGTTCTTTGCACCGTTTTTTATGCTGTTTTTTGGCTTTTGTCTGGGCGATGCAGGCTATGGTTTTCTCTTTATTATTGGAGCAGGTGTTTATAAATTGAAAGCTTCGAAAATCCTAAAGCCTTATCTTACACTCATCCAGTTTCTTGGCTTTGCTACAGTCATCTTTGGAATTGTTTCGGGTACTTTTTTTGGTATTAATTTAATTGAGTCGGACTTCAATCTTACCATAACTATACGAAGTCTGTTTCTTAAGCCCGCCAGCATGTTTAATCTTGCAATCCTTTTGGGCGCAGTCCAGATTATTTTCGGGATGTGTTTAAAAGCCGTCAATCAAATTAAGCAATATGGGTTTGCATACGGGTTGAGCACTTTGGGATGGCTTTTTATTATCGCGGGTGTTTTGATTTATATGCTGTTGATTGATCAAAATATAATTGTGCATAACAACCTTATTCTATATGTTATTCTTTTCCTGGGAGGTTTCTTTATTCTGTTTTTCAGCGATCCTGAAGCCGGAGTTTTCACTCGGGTAGGGAAAGGAATTTGGGATATTTATTCAACCGTAACGGGAATATTTGGCGATTTATTGTCGTACATCCGACTGTTTGCTATTGGATTATCAAGTTCAATTCTTGGTTATGTGGTCAATGATATTGGCTTAACCATCCTTCACTCTTCACCAATTATTGGCCCGATATTGTTTGTGACATTCCTCCTGTTGGGTCATACTCTAAATATTATGATTTCAACACTCGGTTCGTTTGTTCACCCGATGCGTCTCACATTTGTCGAATTTTATAAAAATGCCGGGTTTATCGGAGGCGGAAAAGAATATAAACCATTTCTGAAATACAACAAAAGATAATAATAACTAAAACCAACTTATCATGACAACAGCATTAATAATTGCTTACATCGGATTGGCGTTTATGCTGATCCTTCCTGGTATCGGAAGTGTAATAGGTGTTGTAAAAGGTGGAAATTCAACGATTGGTGCGCTTAAAAAAAATCCGGATGCATTCGGCAGCTACCTTATTCTAAGTGCATTGCCAGGCACTCAGGGTTTATACGGTTTCGCTGGATTCTTTATTATTAATAACCAGGGAGTAATAACAGATCAAATGACCATGTTACAGGGGATGGCAATTCTTGCAGCCGGATTAATGCTTGGCTTTGTCGGGCTTTTTTCTGCCATCTTTCAGGGACTTGTTATTGCCAATGGCATTGTAGGAATTGGTGCAGGTCACGACATCTTTGGTAAAACAATGGTGCTTGCCGTATATCCTGAATTATATGCCATCGTTGCATTTGCCGCAACATTTTTAATCAGTACAGGATTATAAATGAATCAATTCATTTTCATTATAGTCGTTTCATTAACAATCAAACAATCAAGGTCTTGCTTCTATTCTTTCGGATTGCCCAGAGGGGAAGTATATTTCAGAATAGAAATAATCCTTACGTTTTTTTTCGAAACTCTTCTAAGGCAAGAGTAGCCAACTTAAAGCTGGGTTTATATTGTTTATTCCGGATCAATCCGGATGACATTTTTTGCAGATCTTCGTGAATATTCTCCAATGATTTGGTTATGGTTGAGCAAAAAAGCTTAGCGCATTTGCTGCAGGAAGACTCCTGTAATTCGGCAGCCTTATAAAAGGCACTTTTTAATGCTTCAATTGAACTTGGGTAATCTTTGTTTAACAGAAACCTGCGTGATGCGAGAAAATTTTCGTTAATTATCAAACGATGCTCTGTGCATTCTTTTCCTAATTGGAAACAAGCTACCAACTCAATTTTATCCTCTTTGTCGTTAAAATATTTACTATCTTTTACTGATAGTGAAAATAGTCTGCTCCTCTTATCTTTCATGCTCCATGCTTTTTACGTGTCAAATCTAAATGATTTTTTTTTATAATAGAAATTAATATAGCCTTTTTGCTGAATAATACAGAGTTTTAGAATCAGGTCTCAGTTGCTTCTTTTAAAATTAGTTCGCCATTCCTTTGTTTCTTTGATTTATTCCTGGTGCGAAAGTGATTATTGATTTTTTTTAAAAAAGTGTATGTACAATCGCAAATGGTCACCATACCAGTTTCGACTACGAATACGACTGATTACTGATTGTCGTACTTTTTTTGAATAGAAAGATTTGATGAGCTGACCTATATATTCTTTTACAATATGTTGAAAGAGAAATCTTATATTTCGATTAGTGTTGTAAAAAGTAGCTGAACTCAGATTTAGTGAATGTTTTTTTAAAAGTATCCTGAAAGAAAGGTTCTTTTTGAAGTAGAATGATTCATCTAATCCAAGAATTAAGCGTGCCAGGGCAAAATACGCGATAGCTTTTTGTTTGTTTCTATTTTTTGGGGTGGTTTCTACTATTGAGGATCTTTTTGAAAGCAGGTATAAATCATAGAGATCCCGGAGCGATACTATCCCGGCTGCATGTCCGCTATTGCTTAGTTGACTATGAATGAAATTGTGTGTGATTTTATGATGATTGGAGAGGATGTAACAACCTTTAATCGCGGCAATAGTTCTTTTTTCCTGATCAATTATCGTGGAATTAAACCAACTCAGATAATTTTCTCTAACAGGAATCCTATGTATTTCGATCACCGCAGCAAAATCTGGATGTGATAGTCTGGGATAATGTTTTGAATTTTTGATGTCGGTATAATCAGGGGTGATCAATACTTTTGAATACCCCTCGCTTTCCATAAGTTTTGCAGAAATGAGGTAATCTTTTTCGGGAACCAAAAAATCAATATCGCCAAGAATACGTTCACCTATATCAGCGTAGAGTCCATCCAGCAAATTGCCGGCTCCCTTTAGAAATACCGGATAGATGTTGCTTTTATTTAGAGTTTTGGTTAAAGAATGAAGCTGTTTCAGAATTCGGTTGTTTCTTATGAAATTTAATTCATAAACTTCAACTAAATGTTCCGACAATTCCTCTGGTAAATACTCAATAATTCCATGTGATTTAAATTTCAGGTAGATTACAGGCAGAATTAAATGATTACTGCAAAGAAAAACAAATTGTTGCCAATCAATTTGATCCGATTTGCACCTGTCAATAATTTCCGTTCTGAATTCTGGATGTTCATCAAGCGTCAGACATTTTCCTGTAAAATAGAAGATTTCCTTATTATTCATTTTCAAATAGTTGAGTTATGGCATCCAACGCCTTTTGATTGTTGGAATAGGTGAGTTGGAAGAATGGATTTTGCAATACTTTTTCGAGAAAAATAGCTGTATTCCCTTTTGTAGGCGCCACCCATGTCTGCTCAAGCAGAAGCGTTATACCTCTAACTTCATCCAGTTTCTCCAATATGAAATCAACGGTATTATCATATTTAACAAATATGAACCCCTGAACTGGAAATATCATATTCATCATTTTATTCTCAACGGGTAAGTATCTTACGCTTTTTTCGGAAGTAATATAATTCAATTGCTTTTTTTCTAAGGCAGGGTAATGAGAAGTCAAAACTTCCATTGAACCTTCCTTGACCGACATGGCAATAGGAAAGGGGTAGGCATGAAATGATTCTTGGTCGATGGGCACAAAATCATCGGAAATGAGCTGATATCCATTCGCTTGCAATAGTGCTGCAAGGGTAGTTTTCCCACTGCCTGGAGGTGCTGAAAGCAGTATTGTTTTCTGCCCATTGGTAATTGCAGAAGCATGTACTGTCATGAGCCAATCCGCGTCTGTTTTGTTGTGTAGCACATTAATCAGCTCCATAAAGATTTTCCCTTTCACTAAATTACTTTCATCACTAGCCCAACTCCCCTTTACAACGTTGTTAAATCTAAAAACGACTCTATCCTGAAAAGCAAATAATTCAAAATAAGGTTTTTCATCAATATCTTCTCTCGTTTCCAGATGATTGATCAATGGGTGAATGTAATTTTCAAGCCATTGGGTTCCGTAGGAGAATTCTATTATTTTATTTCCCAGAAGGTATCGATGGATTGAATATGCGGTGGAAATATATTGGTCTAATCCCTCTAAAGTCTGTAAGGTATTGTTTTTCGGTTTCTCAGGCTGGTTTATTTCTTCAATTTTCAAGCGAATTTCAGAAACAAAAGCTAAACTCTCTTCAAAACTATAACTATATCGAGTAGAAAACTCTTTGGCAATTGTTTCTGTTTTGTATTGTTTTATTAGTTTTCTGAACACAAACCAGGCAGGTTTCTCCAATTGAAAGTATAAATTGCTGTTTTGAAACCAGATCAGGTACGATTGTCCGATCTTTCTCTTTAGGAATGGAATGTTAGCCATTTGAATACGATTAAATAAAATGCAAGAGATTGAAATGATTTTTTAAATATAAAAACTATTTATAAAAATTCATCTGGTCATACTGGATGAAAAATGACGAGATTAAATATTACACTACTGCAGTAGAAAAGTTTAAAATTGATACAAAGCAATTAGAATAATTGATATTTTGTTTGATTGTTGCAAACAATTTTTTAAAAACCTTGTTTGATCAAATAGAATTAATATATTTATACACGAATATTTATGCATCTGCGATTTCAAAATGGGCGTTAAATGTTTCAATTTTGTTTCTTCAAATTGCATCTTGCCGGATCCTGAAAATAGTGCTACTTCAATTAAATTGTGGGTAACAGTAGGTTTTCCTGTATTAATTTCCGCGTTGTTTTAACATAAAATAATGGAATAGTTCAGCACATCGCTAATATTTCTACAACCGGATCTTCCTGATAAATTCTGTTTAGTTTTTTCATTTACTCGCTTAATGGCTATGTAAATGACTCACGCTTAAATTTCAGCCATTGGAGAAATGATCTTCTTCATTGGGATCAATAATATGGTATAATCAAATGTTTACATCATATATCTTTCTGTTGAAATTCGTGTCAAAAATCCCAGAACCCGAAAATGTAATTGCAATGATTTAATTATCATGGGAATGATTTTTCTAATTTAGAAATTAAGACATTGTGTTTTATTATAAACCATTAAAAATAAGTTTATTATGAATGAAAAAATCGTAGGGATTGCCAAAAAGGAAGTTGCAGATTTCGCAGGCAAAAAGATTTCCCGTAAAGAAGCCATCAAGAAAACAGGTTACGTAGCTCTTTCGGCTGCGACGATGATGGTTCTGCTTAACAGCCCAAAAGCGCAGGCTTGTTCACCGGGTGAGGAACGGTATCCGGACAAAGGAAACCATCATGGTGGTGGAAACAATCATGGTGGTGGAAACAATCATGGTGGCGGAAACAATCATGGCGGTGGAAACAATAATGGCGGCGGAAACAATAATGGTGGCTGGAACAATAATGGCGGTGGAAACGGTCATTAGAGATTGTATCCTTTGACACTAAATGGCCTGAGATCAATTTATTGAGCTCAGGCCATTTTTTTTGAAAAGATCAAAAGTTATTCTAGAATTCGGCGTTTTTAGGAGTTCTCGGGAAGGCAATCACATCGCGAATGTTGCCCATGCCGGTAACGAAAAGGATGAAACGTTCGAAGCCAAGGCCAAAACCACTGTGAGGAACAGATCCAAAACGGCGGGTATCCAGATACCAATCCATTTCATGAACCGGAACGCTCATTTCTTCCATCCGCCTGACGAGTTTGTCGTAATCTTCTTCGCGTTGCGAACCTCCTATGATTTCGCCAATTCCGGGGAATAGAACATCCATGGCCGCAACAGTTTTCCCATCGGTGTTCTGTTTCATATAGAATGCTTTTATTTCCTTCGGATAGTTGATCAGGATTACTGGTTTTTTGAAATGTTTTTCTACCAGGTAGCGTTCGTGTTCGCTTTGCAAGTCGGTTCCCCAATCAACCGGAAACTGGAATTTGCCTTTTTTATACGGTTTTGAATTTTTCAGAATGTCAACTGCTTCAGTATATGGCAGTCGGATAAAGTCGTTCGCCAAAACGAAACGGAGTTTCTCGACCAACTCCATCGAACGGTCATCCACAGGCTTATTTTTTTCTTCCTCCAGAAGTCGTTTACTCAGGAATTCCAGATCATCCATGCAATTTTCGAGTGCATAGCTGATCAGGCTTTTCAGAAAATCTTCAGCCAGATCCATATTATCCTGAAGTTCATAAAATGCCATTTCAGGTTCAATCATCCAGAATTCGGCGAGGTGACGGGTTGTATTTGAGTTTTCAGCCCTAAAGGTTGGGCCGAAGGTGTAAACTTCACCCAGTGCTGTCGCTCCCAGTTCACCTTCCAGCTGGCCCGAAACGGTCAGGTTGGTTGGTTTCCCGAAGAAATCCTGCGAGTAATCAATGCTTCCGTCTTCCAGCAAAGGCGGATTTTTTGCATCCAGCGTGGTAACCCGAAACATTTGTCCGGCACCTTCCGCATCCGAAGCGGTAATGATAGGGGTATGCAGATAAACAAAACCCTTACTGTTGAAATAATTATTGATGGCAAAAGCCATGGAATGGCGAATACGGAAAATTGCACTGAAAGTGGCAGTCCGAAAGCGTAAATGGGCATTCTCACGTAAAAATTCGAGACTGTGTTTCTTGGGCTGAATCGGGTATTTGTCCGGATCAGCTTTTCCATATATTACAATTTCAGTTGCATTCAGTTCAACAGCCTGTCCGCTACCCTGAGAGGCAATCAGATTTCCTGTAATTCCAAGAGCAGTACTGGTATTAATATCTCTCAGTAATTCTTCACCAAACTTTTCAACATCAGCAACAACCTGAAGATTATGGATGGTTGACCCGTCATTTAATGCAATGAAATTAACGTTTTTACTTCCTCTTTTGGTTCGTACCCATCCTTTAACAACTATTTGTTGTCCAATTAGTTCTCCTTTTAGAATTTCCTTAATTTTCAGTCGCTTCATGCTGTATGATGTTTACTGATTATGAGTTATTTATTTGCTGATTTTCAAAGTGTACAAAAGTATGCTTTTCTGTCTTAAATCACTGCCGTGGCTGGTAAAAATGAATTCATCGGTTTAAAACTTAAGATTATTTCTCAGGAATGATCAACCCTGTTTAATCGTTTCAATCAGAGGACGCAGTCTCTCCCATGTTTCTTCAGGAATTTTGGCCCCCATGATTTCCACTACATTTCCGGCAAGCAATGAACCGATTTCCCCGGCGATTTCGAGATCGAGGCCTTCGGACAATGCATAAAGAAAACCAGCAGCATAAATATCGCCTGCTCCGGTGGTGTCAATACTTTTAGCGGAAATTGCATCAATCCGAACAACCCACTTATCCGATTGAATGATTGAGCCCATTGCACCCAGCTTTACTATCGCGATATTGCACATACCGGCAATTACGGAACATGCTTCTTCCGGATTTTTTCCGGTTAGTGCGTATGACTCTTCTTCGTTGGCAAAAACAATATCGACATAGTCGCGGATGATGCGATGCAGAAAATCGAGATTGGCTTCTACTATATTAAAGCTTGCCATATCGATCGAAACCAATAGCCCATTTGCTTTGGCCGCTTTCATGGCCGCTTCAATTAGTGCATGGTTTTGGACCAGATATCCCTCGATATGCATAATGCCATAATTGCAGAAAATTTCCGAAGTCATTTCTTCGGCTGTTAATTCCATCGCTGCTCCCAGATAGGTTCCAAAAGTTCGCTCCGAATCCGGGCTGATTAATCCAGTTGCATGTCCGGTTCCGGTTTCGCTGTAGAAAAAATGAGTGTTGATCTGATTTCTTTTGAAATCTTCCAAAAAGAAATTGCCCATTTCGTCGTCCGAAATTTTGCCGATGTAACCGCATTGACCGCCCAGTTTTGCAATTCCGTGTACTGTATTCGCTGCTGAACCCCCAGTTTGAATAGTTCGGTGATTATTCTTTGTTTCTTTTTTTATTTCGGCTGAAAGAATTGCGTCAACTAAAGTCATACTCCCTTTTGGGAGGCCAAATTTTTGTAAAACAGTATCATCCGTGATATTAATAAGAACATCGATGAGCGCATTTCCGATTCCAAGAACCGATTTTTGCCCGTTTGTAGTGCTATTTAATGATTTCATGAAAATATTTTTTACAAAAATATTTTTTCTTTTCGGAAAAGCTACTACTTTTGCAACGCTTTAAAGGAAACGGTTACACAATATCCAGAAAGCCATCATAAAAATTCCCTAGTAGCTCAGTTGGTTAGAGCGGCGGACTGTTAATCCGTAGGTCGTAGGTTCAAGTCCTACCTGGGGAGCCAAAAGAGAAAAGAGATCAATTGATCTCTTTTCTCTTTTTTTTGCATTTTAAAAAGCCTTGCAAGGGATCCGTGGATCAATTTCGATTTTAGGTGAGTTCGTTTGGGGATAAATTAGATTAAGACCGAATAACAAAAAAATCGCATGATGCATACTTAATAAAATACGCGGATTGCTTTTATTTTAGGTTAAGATGTTGCTGAGAAACAAAATCTGCTTTACTTTCTGATTTCTTCTAATACGGTGCAAACTAATTGATAGCTTGACGCATACTTTTGGGATCTGAGAAACCCGCTGCCCATTTTCTGAAGATCTTCCTGGATCACTTCCAGAGATTGAATAATGGTTGACCGAAATACTTCAGCGCACTTGCTGCAATACGCTAAGTCCAAATTATTTATTCTGGTATATGTTATTTTTAATTCTTCAATAGACCTGAGGTAGTCTTTATTCTGGATGTATTTTTGTGAGATGCGGTAACTCTTGTTGAAGGACGAAAGATTTATCTGGCAATTTTCGATCATTTGTTGGCAATTTTCGATAACAATTTTGTTCTGCTTATTATTGAAATATACGCTATCTAATTGAGCTAAATGGAATAACCCTCTCTGCTTATCTTTCATCTTATCTAATTATTTGCCTCGTAAAAATAATCGAAATAATTTTAAAAATGGAATCAATATACTTTTATTATTTTATAAGTATTTGTTTGTTTGTTGTTTGTGTGCATAGTGTTTTTTGTAATTAGAATACAATTAGAATTAGTTTCCATTTGAACATAAAACCATAGATAAATTCAGGTTTTCTAACAGATAGTATGGGTAAGCATTAATCCTGAATTTTTTCGTCCTGAATGTACAGTTTAATCCAGCACAGGGCCAACGTTGAAGGAGTGTCGTGCAGGCTTGGTAGGAAACGATGAAATCGTTCGCTCTAAAATAATTTCGGAGGAAAAAGAACGATTAAATGTCGTATTCTAGTTTTGACAATATGTTTTTTCAAGCGAGATTCTACCTGTAATTGATTTTACCACAGATTACTCAGATAACCACAGATTTAAAAGCAACTTTATATCTTAATCTGTGGTGTTCCTTTTTACTCGTAGAAGCAGCAGAGCGGCAAAACGAGTATTTCTAACTCTGTTTGAAAAACACGACATTGTATTGTTCTCATTACTTATGGTTTGCTGAAAAACTCAATTTATTGTGTTTCTTAAAACTGTCAATAAAACCTGACTCACCCCGAAGGCTCGGTCTTCCCCCCTCTCTACGAGTAGAGAGGGGCGGAGGAAGCGAAGCGACCTCGGGGTGAGTTAGCAGAAAACAAACATTTCAAATTACTAAATGCAAGCATTTGAACTGTTTGACTAAGATTTCCTTGCAGATAGTTTGTCTGAATGAACTGTATCAACCTCATAGCAAATTGTTTATCAGTTTTTCAGCAGACCCTACTTAAATCTATGCTATTAAATATGAATTTGTTATTCCGTCCGAAGAAAGAATTTTACATTGAATTTGAATTCATCGATGACGGTTAAAAACATCACTTTTATTAACACAAAGCGTTCCTTCTGTGGCGGATAAATGCCATTGGGTTGAAATAAGCTGTCCTTCAGGATGAAAAAAAACATTTTTTGAGCGAATTTCTACCCACCCCAAATGTAATAGAGACCTTTTAATTCGCGAACCCGGTTCTTTTTTAGCAATGTCTCGTGGTAATTTTCGTTTTATTTAAGCTTTTATCTCAATATGTTTTTACCTAAAAGAAAATTGGTGATATTTACTTCAGGAATAATAGCTAATATTATCTGCGAGAGTTTTTTTACAAAATTACAGGGCTCTCCGATGAACCAAATCCTGATTTATGAAGCCAGGCATGAGTAATAAAGGAATGGTGATTTTGCTGGCATTGTTGTCAGTGACGATTTTGTCAGGAAAGGCTCAGTCGAATCTGGTTTTTTACCATATTCATGATCAGTTCAACTCGTCTGATTATAACCCCGCTTTTCTTACTTCACAGCATAATTTCACATTCAGTATTTTTCCGTTGTCAGGAATGAATGTGGGCTATAACAATCAGATTGTAGTAAATAGAATGCTTAAAAATATACTTCTGGGTGATACAATAGAGAATGTGTTGAATGATAAATTGGATAAGTTTGTTGAAGGTGGTTCGTTTTATCAACGATTCGAAAGTTCCCTTTTGCATTTAGGATATAATTCAGAATTCGGATCCTTTAATTTTCGAATTAAAGAAGTTGAGCAAATAATGAGTGTTGTTGAAGGCAGTTTTTATGAGTTTATTAGAAATCCTGAATTTTTAACCCCTGTTATAAATCAACCGCATTCCTTTCCTGCCAATGCGGCTTATTACCGGGAATATAGTCTTGGGTATGCTAAAGAGATTATTCGGAATAAGTTAACTGTTGGATTTCGGGCCAAATTATACTTTGGTAAAATTTCCGCAATAGCTGACGTTCAGGGAGAATTGGTAAATGATGGGGATTTATCTACGCTTATAACCAGTGGATCAATGTATTTATCTGCTCCGGTGAAGCTGGTGCAGGAAGACGGGTTTATTACTGGTGCAATCCAGCCGGAAAATTTCTCTCCGGTTAATTTTATGCTGAATTCGAAAAATGTTGGAACAGGCATTGATCTTGGATTTAATTATAAAATTAATCACAGGCTTGCTGTTTCTGCAAGCGCTGTCGATTTATTCGGTAAGATAAGCTGGAAGAATAACCTGAATACCCTTACTTATAATGGATCTGTAGATGTTTCGGGTTATGTAACTTCTCCAGATGGCATCGTCACTAAAAACCCCGGGATTTCGTCAGATGATATCGAAAATATTTCAGACTTGTTCAAGATTGATCATATAGATACAATTTCAAGCTATATTTCCTCATTGCCAACCACTTTCTATGCAGGCCTGAAATACCAACTTAACCCTAAACTGGCTATTGGAGTGGTTGACCGGTATATCAGCATCAAAGGAATGAACCACAATAGTTTTTCGTTGACTGCCGGGTATATCGTAAATAAAAAACTCTCGATCAGTTCTGGTTATTCCATCATCGGAAATTCTTATTTCAATGTCCCATTCGGAATTCTGTATAAGTGGGATTTGGGTCAGTGCTATGTCGGAACCGACAATTTCTTTTCACTCCTTCTTCCCTCAATTTCCGATTTCTCCGGGATCACATTCGGAACGTGTTTCTACCTTTTTAGCAGAAAATCAAAGTATAAGAAGCAACTTGAATACCTGCCTTTTTTTAAAGAAAAGAAGCCTCGGTCGGCTACTAAAAAAGGGCTGATATTTAACAGCTATCCTGATTCTTAATCCCAGTCTGTTTCCTTTTTGTTGATATAACTGAGGCTACAGTTGCCAATTTCTCTTTTTAGAGTCAGAGAAGTTATACGATTCGATTTAAAATCTTAATTTTGGGGAAAGTTGAATTAGAATGGCAGATCAGAGAATCAGTTTACAGCAACGGTTATTACAGAAGCTTTCTCCGCAGCAGATACAAGTTATCAAGTTGCTTGAGATTCCTGCAATTCAACTTGAGCAGCGTATAAAAAGCGAATTGGAAGAAAATCCTATTCTGGATCTCATCGAAGATAGCGATCAGGATGAGACTTATGACGAAGATTCGGATGATTCACAATCGGATGATGAATTTTCGCTCGAAGATTATCTGAACGATGAAGATGTGCCCAACTACCGCTTATCAGCTAATAATTATTCGAAAGATGACAAGCAGGTTGATATGCCCTACTCTTCGGGTATTAGCTTTTACGATTCAATGATTGAGCAACTTGGGCTTTCGAACCTGAGCGAGGACGAGGAATTAATTGCCGAATATATTATTGGAAATATTGATGAGGATGGTTATTTACGCCGCGATTTACTCTCAATTTCCGACGATCTGGCATTTCACCGAAACATTGAAGTGAAACTGGAAGATCTGGAGCATTATTTGGAGATCATACAGGATTTTGATCCACCTGGCATTGGAGCTCGCAATCTTCAGGAATGTTTGCTGCTTCAGATCATGCGTAAAAAAGGCAAAGGTTCGAACTGTCTGGCAGTACGTATTATTCGGGATAATTTTGAAGAGTTTACAAAAAAACACTACGATAAAATTCTCCGTAAATACGAGATTCCGGAAGAAGATCTGAAAGAGGCTATCGACGAAATTCTGAAACTGAATCCGAAACCGGGAAGTTCGTACAGCAATCCGATGAGTAAATCGAATCAGGTAATCGTTCCTGATTTTTTGCTCGACAATTTGGACGGTGAACTTCATTTAAGTCTGAACCAGAAAAATGTTCCTGATCTTCAGCTGAATAATACTTACCTCAATCTGATGAAATCCTATTCGGTTAATAAAAAGGGTGCATCCAAAGATCAGAAGGATGCCATGTCTTTTATGAAACAGAAACTGGACTCGGCCAAGTGGTTTATTGATGCTATTCGCCAACGCCATCAGACGTTGCAGGTTACCATGACCGAAATCATCAAATTTCAGAAAGAATTTTTTGAAGATGGCGATGAAACCAAGCTGAAACCAATGATTCTGAAAGACATTGCTGATTTGACCGGATTAGATATTTCTACTATTTCGCGTGTTTCAAACAGCAAATATATCCAGACCCATTTTGGGATTTATCCGTTGAAATATTTCTTTTCAGAAGGAATGCAAACTGATACCGGAGAGGAAGTTTCGACGCGCGAAATTAAAACAATTCTGGCTGAATGCATTGATAGCGAAGATAAGCGCCATCCGTTAACGGATGAAAAGCTGGCTCTGATTCTGAAAGAAAAATCGTACGTCGTGGCACGGCGAACAGTTGCCAAATACCGTGAACAGCTCGGGATCCCAGTGGCCCGAATGAGAAAAGAACTATAATATGAAAAACATACTTCATCCGGTTGCACGAGTTACTTCCATCGTGTTTCATCCGCTTCTGATTCCTACAATTGGATTCTTGCTTCTTTTTAACTCGGGATTTTATTTTGCATTACTCCCCTGGAGTGTGAAACAATTCGTCCTGCTGGTGGTCTTTCTGTCAACCTGTGTTTTGCCAGCGCTCAGTATCGGACTTTTAGCTTTAAATCAGAAGTTTGATTGGAACATGGAAAAAAACACCGACCGGGTTCTTCCGTTGATGTTCAGTTCTGTGTTTTATTACATCGGTTATTTGATTCTTCAGCGACTGCCTGTTTTTCCGATCTACAATTTTTTCCTGATTGCATCCATTCTTGTTCAGATTGCGCTGCTTGCAATCTCCCTGAAATGGAAAATCAGCGCGCACTCGGCTGCCGTTGGTGGATTAGTCGGAGGTTTTTTTGGTCTTTCTTTTCGCCTTCACGAAAGTCCTGTCCTGATTCTGATTGCACTGATTCTAATCGCCGGAATGGTAGGTACTTCAAGACTTATCCTTGAAAAACATACCAGTTCGCAGGTTTACACCGGATTCCTGCTCGGATTTCTGATCATGAACATGGTCTTCATGTTTATCTGAACATGACCGTATTCTGTCATGTTCAGATTTCAAACTTATCACTTCTGATTCAATCTTAAACCAGTCCGTTTCGTTTGAGCAAAGCTTCTGAGCTTGGTTCCTGTCCGCGGAAAGCCTTGTACAAAATCTTCGGATGTTCACTTCCTCCTTTTTCCAGAATGTTTTTTCGGAACGAGTCGGCTGTTTCGCGGTCAAAAATTCCTTTTTCCTGAAAAACTGAAAACGCGTCGGCATCCAGAACTTCAGCCCATTTGTAGCTATAATATCCGGCATCATACCCTCCGGAGAAAATATGTGAGAAGGAGGTGCTTTGCATACTTCCATTAACCGGTTCAAACAAATCGGTCGATGCAATTGCTTCCAGTTCAAACTCCTTCAGGTCTTTTTGAACCGGGGTTTCTCGGTTGTGATAAGCCATGTCGAGCATAGCAAAACTCAGCTGGCGTTCCATCATATAAGCCGCCTGGAAATTTTGCGCTTTCTGTATTTTCTGAATGAGATCTTCGGGTAATCTTTCTCCGGTTTGGTAATGAACCGCGAACTGATCGAGCCACTCTTTTTCGTAGGCCCAGTTTTCGTGAATCTGTGAAGGCAGCTCAACAAAATCCCAATACACATTGGTTCCTGAAGTTCCGGGAAACTGGCACTGTGTTAACATGCCGTGGAGGCCGTGTCCAAACTCATGCAAAAAAGTTGTCACCTCGTCGAATGTCAGTAACGAAGGTGTACTCTCGGTTGACTTACTGAAATTGGTCACCAGCGAAATGTGCGGCCGGATTGAATTTCCATTGACATTCGACTGCGTGCGGTAGTCAGTCATCCAGGCGCCGGAGCGTTTCCCTTCGCGGGGGAAAAAGTCGAGGTACAAAACGGCAATAAATTCTTCTTTTTCGTTATAAACTTCGTAAGCCATCACGTCCGGATGATAGACCTGAATGTTTTTATTTTCTTTAAGCCCCAGTCCGTATAGTTTTTGAGCGAGTGAAAATACACCGCTGATTACTTTTTCGAGTTGCAGGTAGGGTTTTACTTCTTCGTCGGTAAAATTATATTTTTCTGACTTTAGCTTTTCGGAATAATACGCCCAATCCCAGCGTTGGATCGTACCTGTAAATCCTGATTTTTCAGCAAAATCCTGAACTTCAGCAAATTCTTTTACCGCAAAGGGTTTTGATGACTGATGAAGATCGTCTAAAAACGAAGTAACCTTTTCAGGAGTCTCGGCCATCCGCTCCTGAAGTTTATATTCAGCATGAGTTTTAAAACCGAGTAAATGTGCCTTTTCAAGCCTTAACTCAACGATTCGTTTGATGGTTTCGTTGTTGTCATTTTCGTTTCCGTGGTTTGCCCGAGAACTTGATGCCCGGAATATCTCTTCCCGCAAGGACCGCTTGTCTGCATATTTCAGGAATGGCACGTAACTCGGATGCTGCAAATTGAAGAGCCAGCCTTCTTTGTTTTTCGACTGAGCGGTTTGTGCGGCCATTTCAATAATCGACTCCGGAAGTCCACTTAAATCATTTTTGTCGGTAATCAGCAATTCATACGAATTGGTTTCGGCCAGCACGTTTTGTTGATATTTAAGTCCAAGCTGCGACAATTCCTTCGTTATTTCACGGTATTTTGCTTTGTCCGACTCGTTCAGGTTGGCCCCACTGCGCACGAAACTACGAAATGTTTTTTCGAGTAAAGTTGATTCTTCAGCATTTAAAACCAATTTGTCCCGCTGATTATACACTTCTTTGATCCTGGCAAAAAGCTGCTCATTCAGGGTGATGTCGTTTCCGAAATCCGAAAGTTTGGGAGCAACTTTCTGTGCAATTCCCTGCATTTCGTCGGAGGTTTCGGCGGAATTCAGGTTAAAGAAAATGGCTTTGATACGTTCCAGCTTTTCTCCAACTAAATCCAGTGCAACAATGGTATTGGTGAAATCAGGAGTGGCCTGATTGTCAATAATTGTCTGAACTTCGGCTTTAGCCAGTTCAATTGCCACATCAAAGGCAGGTAAATAATGTTCGATCTTGACTGAGTTGAACGGCGCCGTCTGGTGAACGGTTTGAAACGGTTTCAGTAACGGGTTTTCGGTCTGTTGAATATTATCGTTTGTCATATTTTGTATTTGTAAATTATTAATCAACTTTTTCGAATGCGGCGCATGGTGCACTTCCATTTCAATGATCTGTATCAGATGCGCCTGGCTCTTTTTTTTGTTCTTTCCACGGGTTCCGCTTTGCTTCACCCGCGGTTATTGATATTTTACCCTTTCAGGGTAATTGCTTTTTTACTTTTACTTTGCTTTTTTTCTGAATACTGCGACTGAACACTGTTTACTTCTTTTTCTTCTCCACCGACCAGCCAAATTTTCCAATTGGTTCGCCTACTTTGAAATAATGACCGTGTGAATACACAATCGGATTCGCTTTTTTCAGGCTGAAAGCACCGGTCTCGGGATCGATGTAACGATCGTCGGCAATCACGTTCAAAACTTCAGAAATGAACATGTGATGTGTGCCCAGTTCGATAATATCCTTCACTTTACATTCAATACTAATCGGAGCTTCTGCCAGAATGGGCGCTTTTACTATGGTGGCAGGTGCAGGTGTCAGTCCCATTTCCTTCCACTTATTGAATTTTGAACCCGAACGACAGCCGCACCAATCAGTTGCCCTGGCCAGTTCTTCTGTCGTGAGGTTAATCACATACTCGCCGGTGCGTTTAATGATTTCGTAGGAATGTCGGTTGGGCCGAACCGAAATGTAGCACATGGGCGGATCGCTGCTGATGGTGCCTGTCCATGCGACAGTTATCAGGTTGTATTCATCGGGAGTTTCGCCACAGGTCACTAATACCGCCGGGAGCGGATAAACCATGGTTCCGGGTTTCCAGTTTACTTTTGCCATTGATCAAGCTTTAATTTGTTCCGGAGACAAAAGTAGTAAAAGACGGACGGTTGACACAAAAACGGGACGACTATCCGAAAATAGCCGTCCCGTTTATTTATAATATTCTCTGAGATCTGAATTGATGACGATTGGTGCGGATTATTTCCAGCCACCTCCCAGTGCACGGTATAGGCTCACCGTAGCATTCAATTGTTGTATGTGATCATTTACACTGCTTAACTGTGCTGACAACAAGCTTGTTTGTGCATTAAGAACTTCGGTATAAGTTGCAGAACCATAGTTTAGTAACTCTTTGGTATAATCGACCGATTTAATCAAGGCCTCAAGTTGAAGTTGGCGCAAGGCTATTTTCTTAACCGACGATTCATACGAACCAAGAGCATTGTGAACTTCCTGTCCGGCTATTAGCAAGGTATTCCGAAAGTTAATCAACGATTCTTCCTGCTGGGCCTGGGCTACTTTCAAGCGCGTTGAATTAATTCTTTTATTGAACAGCGGTTGTGTTAGTCCTCCGATTATATTGGCGGCGAAAGATTTTGGGTCGAGCAGTTTGTCCAGATCGGCAGCTGCAAATCCGGTTGAAGCAGTCAGTGTCAGTGCAGGATAAAAATAAGCACGGGCATTGTTGGTTGTTTCAAAGGCACTCATTACCGCAAATTCGGCCTGCATCACATCCGGACGATTGTCGAGCAATTGGGCAGGAACGCCTGTTTGCAAAACTGATGATAAGTTTTGTTCGTCGATTTTTCCCCGTGCAATGGTTCCTGGAACGCGTCCGAGCAGTTGGCAAAGTGTATTTTCCGTTTCACGAATTTGCTGTTCCAGATCCGGAATCGTTACTTCAGCTGCATAACGGGCGGCTTCACTTTGAACGATAGCTGCTCCGGTAACTCTTCCGCTTTCTTTCAGCACCTTCATTGTTTCAACCAAATCGATGTTGTTTTTTACGGTTTCCTGAGTGATGGCTAGTTTCGCATCCAGCGCGACCAGACTGTAATAAGCTGTTGCAATATTCGCGATCAACCAGGTTTGTACGGCTTTTTTACCAGCGTCAGTGCCCAGTAAATTGGCGTATGCTCCACGTTTCGAGCTGCGAAGTTTACCCCATAAATCGATTTCCCAACTGGCTTCTGCTCCCAGTTGAAATGTGGACACTTCGCGAGGTCCGTCTGGATAAATTGATTCTGGATTCCGGGTGTATGTTCCGGTTCCTTTGGCTGAAATACCCGGCAACATAGCGGCTTTGCTTTGCGAAAAGTAAGCTTCTGCTTCGAGTACTTTCAGCACAGCAATCTGCAGGTCTGGGTTGTTGTCCAATCCTTCCTGAATGAGTTGCTGCAGATAAGTTTCTGTAAACAGCTTGCTCCATGGAGTATCGGCAATGGTTGCCGAGTCAGTTTTAGCTTCGCTGCCATACAGCCCGTCTGTATTCACTGTTTCGCGCTGGAAATGGCGCGGAGTACTGCACGAATAGAGCACTCCGGCTAGTCCGGCGATCAGGATAATGTATTTTATTGAATGTATTCTCATAACTGTTTTATTTCTGATTTCACTAACCTTCAAAACTTTCTTCTTCTCCCTCCAGAGAGTTCATGTCTGAAATGGAATGTTTTTCCAATTTCTTTACTTTTTCCTGCAGGGTTTGGAAAATCACGAACATGGCCGGGATGACCAGAATACCGATCATTGTACCGATAAACATTCCTCCAACAGCGCCTACCCCAATTGAGCGGTTTCCGTTGGCACCTACACCACCGCCAACAACCAGCGGAATCAGTCCAAAAATAAAGGCAAACGAGGTCATCAGGATTGGACGCAAACGCGCCGTTGCACCTTCTACTGCCGCTTGTACGATACTCATTCCACTGTGTCTTCGCTGCAGGGCAAACTCAACGATTAGAATAGCATTCTTGGCAAGTAAGCCAATCAGCATGATCAATGATATTTGCAAATAAATGTTGTTTTCAACACCCATAATACGGGCAAAGATGAAGGCTCCCGCGATACCAATCGGCATCGAAACAAGGATTGACAATGGGAGGATATAACTCTCGTACTGTGCTGCTAACAGGAAGTAAACGAAAATTAAACTCAGTGCAAAAATCAGGATGGTTTGGTTTCCTGAAGCCATTTCTTCTCGTGTTAAACCTGAGAATTCGTACCCATAGCCCTGAGGTAAAGTCTGATCCGCAACTTCTTCGATTGCTTTAATCACATCGCCGGTAGAGTACCCAGGATTAGCGGCACTGTTAACTGCTATGGAAGTGTACATATTAAAACGGGTTATATTTTCAGGACCATATGTACGCTTAAGTGAAATGAATTCGGTAATTGGTGCCATTTCGCCTGATGATGTTCTTACGGAAATATTATTCAGATCGTCAGGGTTTCCTCGGTATTTCGGATCTGCCTGTACCATAATGCGGTATTGCTTTCCAAACCGGTTAAAGTCGGAGGCATAGTAACCTCCAATATATCCCTGTAAGACTGAAAGCACCGTACTGACTTTGATCCCGGATTGCATACAGCGAGCTGCATTCACATCAACAGTGTATTGCGGGAAGTTTGTATTAAAAGAGGTCATCGCATATTGCATCTCCGGACGTTGGTTAAGAGCACCCAAAAATTGATGTGATATATCTTCAAATTTCTTAATGTCACCCCCGGTCTTATCTTCCAGTTTTAATTCAACACCTCCCGAAATACTAAATCCGGGAACCATAGGTGGGGTTATGAAAATAATACGTGCATCTTTAATTTGTGAGACTGCACCATAAAGTTTCCCAATCACACTCTTTATATCTTGTCCTTCTCCTTTTCTTTCATTGAATGGTTTCAGATCACAGAACATCATTCCGTAAGAACTGCCTTGTCCACTAATGATTGACCGTCCAACGACCATTGCCCTTCCCGAAACTTCAGGAGTATGTTCTAATATCTGGTCAACCTGCTGTACCACTTTTTTAGTTTGTTCCAATGAGGTGGCCGGTGGCATACTGATATCAACAATCAGGATTCCGGTATCCTCTGACGGAACAAATCCCGAAGGCGCTGTCTTCGCCAGATAAACTAATGCAACTGAGAAGATCAAAATAAGAGAAACCGACAACCATTTTTTCTTCATAAAAAAGTGGGTAGTCGTTTTGTATTTTTCAGTCATTGACTCAAATGCAACGTTAAATGACGCATAAAAACGTGGCATAAAACCTTTGTTGTGAAGTTCGTTATCTTTGTGCGGTTTGAGAAGGAGAGCACAAAGTGCGGGACTCAATGTTAATGCATTGACTGCCGACAAAACGATGGCTACAGCCAGTGTAATACCAAATTGTTTATAGAAAACGCCGGTTGTACCAGTAATAAAAGTTACAGGTATAAATACGGCAGCCATAACCAGCGTAATGGAGACGATGGCGGTTGAGATTTCATTCATTGCAGAAACCGCTGCTTCTTTTGCATTTTTTGCACCCTGGTCGAGTTTGGCATGGACTGCTTCAACGACCACAATGGCATCATCGACCACAATCCCGATCGCCAGAACCAAGGCGAATAATGTTAAAAGGTTGATGGTAAATCCAAATAAATTCAGGAAGAAGAAGGTTCCTATGATTGCTACCGGTACCGAAATGGCAGGAATTAAAGTTGCTCTGAAATTTTGCAGGAAAACAAACACGACTATAAATACCAAAAGAAAGGCTTCAAGAAGTGTACTAAGAACCTTCTCGATAGACGAATCCAGAAAGTTATTGGCATTGATCAGGATATGATATTTAACACCTTCAGGAAAAGTTTGGGCAACATTATCAAGTACTTTTTGAGCCTCAATAATTACTTCGCGGGCATTTGAACCCGGCGACTGAAATACAGCCATGGCAATTCCGGGTTTGTTCATTGCTGAAGTTGAAGAGGAATAGCTTAGCGATCCTAATTCAACCCTTGCAACATCGCTTAGGCGAAGTATATTCCCGTCTTTATCGGCTTTGATGATGATGTTTTCAAAATCATTTGCCATTGACAATTTCCCCTTGTATCTGAGCACATATTCGAACGACTGATCGTTCTGCTCTCCAAAACGGCCAGGGGCTGCCTCCAGGTTTTGCTCGTTCAGTGCTGCCACTATATCTGAAGGCATGAGGTTGTAAGAGGACATCACGTCTGGTTTTAACCAGATACGCATGGAGTAGTCTTTTGCCCCGAAAACGGTTGCTTCACCAACGCCTTTTACGCGTTGAATTTGTGGGAGCAGATTGATCTTGCTGTAGTTTTGAAGAAACGTTTCATCGTATTTGCCATCTTCACTGTACAGCGAGAATACCATCAGCATACTGTTTTGCCGTTTGGCGGTAATAACCCCTGCACGTGTTACTTCGGCTGGCAACAAACTCGTGGCCCGCGCTACCCTGTTTTGTACGTTTACTGCTGCCATGTCGGCGTTTGTCCCCTGTTTGAAGAATACATCAATAGAGGCCGATCCATTATTGCTGGCGGTAGAGGTCATGTAGGTCATGTTCTCAACACCGTTGATTTGCTCTTCAAGCGGAGTGATCACACTTTTTAATACCGTTTCGGCATTGGCTCCGGTGTAACTTGTCGATACCGTAATAGTCGGTGGAGCAATGTCGGGGTATTGCTCAATCGGGAGGCTGATCAAACCAAGCACTCCCAGAATGACAATAATAATGGAGATGACCGATGATAAAATCGGTCGTTCTATAAATTTTCTGAACATGATTTTTTTCTGATTTAGTTTTTAACCTGAGTTGAAACCGGCATGTTTTCGGAAAGGCTTCCTGTTTCTACCAATTTGGGTTTAATTTCGGTGTCGTTGTGTAACGATGCAATACCTTCAAAAACAATCTGGTCGCCGGCATTCAGTCCGCTGGTTACCACATACGAATCTTTCAGGTTACCAACCAACACTCCAATTTCAGTATTACGAACTTTATTGTCGGCACCAACCAAATAAACAAAGTGTTTCCCCTGCAATTCATAGGTTGTTTTCTGAGGAATGATAATGATAGAGTCGACATATTGAGGAAGTCGCACAAATCCGCTGCTACCGCTGCGTAAAAATCCGTCTGGATTAGGAAAAGTAGCGCGAACATTGACTGCTCCTGTTTGGGGATCAACTAGTCCGCTGGCAGTTTCAATGTGCCCGGCTTGTTCATAGACTGAGTTGTCAGCCAATATCAGTGAAATTTCAGGCAATTTTGTGAATTTTTCCTGAAGGTTTTTTCCTTTCAATCCTTTGGTCAGTGTCAGAAATTCTTTTTCGTTAAACGAAAAGTAAGCATACATTTTTACTGTATTTGAAACAGTTGTCAATGGTTCAGCGCTTGCGCTACTCACCAAACTTCCAACACGGTAGGGGAAAGTTCCGATTGTTCCTTCTGCCGGACTGGTAATCATCGTGTATTGCAGGTTGGCTCTGGCGTTTTCAAGATTGGCCTTGGCCTGTGCCAGTTGTGCCTCTTTGGCTTTTAATGCCGATTCTACTGATGCGAGATCAAACTTGCTGATAATGTTCTTTTCGACCAGCGGCTTGGTTTTTTCAACGTTAACTACAGCTGTGTTAATATCAGCTTCAGCAACTTTTACCTGAGCTTCGGCCGAACGCATGGATGCCTGAAGGTCGTTGGCATTCAGACGGAAAAGTACCTGTCCTTTCTTGACAAATGCACCTTCATCAACCAGAATCTGGTCGATGTATCCGGCAATTTTTGACCGTATTTCGACCGTTTGCTGGCCTTGAAGTTTTGTCGGGTAATCTTTAAAAAGTTGGGTCGACTGAATTTTAACAGCGATTACCGGATATTCTTTTACCTGGCCTGGCATTCCTGCTCCAGCATTGGCTCCTCCCTGCTTGCTACCGCACGATGACACGGCAAACATTATCAAAATAATTCCCAGGTTTCTGATTTTCATACTTGTTTTCATTTTGTTTCTTTGTGTATTTCTTATTTGGTTGATATGGTCAACAATTAAAAGCTTCTTCTTCTAAACCACCATTTTCCTGAATTTTAGACAAGACATTCCGGAAAATTTCAAGTTCTGTTTCACTAACTCCTGACAGAAGTTTGCTCGAAGTCTCCGATGCGATTTCTTCCATTTGGTTTAATATCTCAAAACCTTTTTTAGTCAGAATCAGGTTCTTCTTTCGTTTATCGTCTTTATTTGTTTGTCCGATGACATACTGACACTCAAGCAATGCATTGATCTGGCGAACTATGATTGACTTGTCTTTTTGCATTTGATTGGCCAAATCTTGTTGTATCAGGTCGCAATTCGAATTTAACATGTGTAAAATAACGAACTGTTCAAATGTCAGTTCAATCTGTTTTTCTTTGAATTCGAAGACCAGTTGATTTTTGAAAACCTTCAAACTCCTACCCAGGAGATATCCCAGTGGCTTACATAATTCCATTTGTTATTTTTAATTCAATTGCAAAAATAGGCTATATTAGTTGACTCGTGCAACCAATATACGTTAAATAAACATTAAGGATATGTTTGTCTTTTATTTCCAGCATGTTATTTAGAAAAGTGAAAGTGATTCTTCTGTTATTTGTAGTGGAAGTTTTTTTTCGGTTAAAAATCACAAAAAAGATTTCTAAATTGCTAAAAAAATATACCGATGAAAAGATTCACATTTATTCTGTTACTCGGATTGTTTGTCTCACAGGTGTTTGCTCAGAATGCTCAGAAAATAACCGGTGTTTGGTGGAATGCCGAAAGAACTTCGAAAATAGAGGTCAGTGAAGAAAGCGGAAAGTTCGTCGGAACGGTGATTTACATTATTCCGGAGAAATATGTGAATGGTCAACCGCAGAAAGACGACCAGAACCCGGATGTTAAACTACGTTCAAGATCCAGGCTGGGATTGCAAATTCTTTCAGGATTAAAATACAATGCCGGCGACGACGAATGGCAGGAAGGTCGCATTTATGATCCGAATTCGGGAAAAACTTACGATTGTTTTGCCTGGTTTGGAAAAGAAGCCAACACATTAACGATTAAAGGATATGTGGTTGGCATCAAATGGCTCGGAAAATCAACGGTATGGACACGTGCGATTAAATAAACTGATCATGTAAATGAATTAGCCTTTAGGTGGTCCGGACTAACAGACTTCCGGCGAATTTATTTAATCTGTTTCCATCGGGTATTCTTCCATTTGTTTTGTTCTTCAGTTGAGAGAAATGTCCAGGCAACAATTTGGCTTATTTTATTTCCCTGGCCCATTGGAAGAGTTTCCACATCTACTGCTTCTGCCAGTTTTAGTTCTTTGTAAACACCTTTCAGGTTTGATTCTTTTGAAATTAAGGTAGAAAACCAAAAACAGGAATCGGAAAATTTTTTGCTTTGCCGGATCATGTTTCGTACGAATTTTTCCTCACCGCCTTCACACCACAATTCATTCGTCTGACCTTCCGGATTCATGATCGACTCATCGTTTTTCCCGGGATTTAAACTATTTGGTTTTCGTGGTGCTGCCGAATGGGCTTCGTCTGCAGAGGCATAAAAAGGAGGATTACAGAAAGACAAATCAAAGGGTTCGTCTTTTCGGATAATCCCGTAAAAAAAGTCTTTCTGATTCGTCTGTAATTTACATTCAACGTTTCCCTGCAAAGAAGGATTCGATGCAATGATCCGGTTCGCAGATTCAATGGCCGCTGGATCAATATCGGCACCGATAAACGACCATCCATATTCTTTGTTCCCGATGATCGGATAAATGCAGCTTGCGCCTACGCCAATGTCGATACATTTTATTTTCGAACCTGTCGGAATTTTTCCATAGTTATTCCGGCATAATAAATCGGCCATATAATGGATGTAATCGGCTCTCCCCGGAATGGGCGGATAGGTATAAATTTCGGGAATATCCCAGTCAATAATGTCGTAATGCAATTTCAGAAGTGCTTTGTTTAGCACTTTTACAGATTCGGGATCAGTGAAATCAATGGATTCATCGCCGTGGATATTAAGCTTTACAAATGAAGCTAATTCAGGGTAAGCTGCAATGAGTTGTTTAAAATCGTAACGTTCCCGATTTTTGTTCCGTGGATGTAATTTGAACTTTCCTTTTACGTTTTCTTTTTTTTTCTGAAGCATGGAAATGATTCTCTGATTTTCAGCGGTAAATTTAATCTTTATAAGGTAGAAAGCCGCAAAGCTCCCACATTGTTTGTATTCAGTAGAATACTGGAGCTATGAATACCTGGTTCATCCGATGTTTTAAAAACTCCATTTCAACCGTCCGAAAGCAATCTGCCCGATGTCGCCAAATTCGGTTCCGGCATCACCAAAAAATAGCTGTCCGGTCAGCATGATTTCCAAATTGCTCAGAATCGAATACGTTAATGCTGGTCCAACATAAAACGAACCATCTGATGGGTTTACTATTCCGGAGAAACTTCCGGTAAAAAGAGGAGTGATGGGTTTTGATACCTGACCAAATAACGAATAGCGAGCAAACGACAACTGTTTGGCCGACATATCGGGATTAAAAAGTACGTTCATGCCACCGGCGTTCTTTGTTTTTCCGTTGCTGGTGTACAAAATACTGGTGTGAATGTACAGGCTGTTTTTAAAGGTGTAATCGGCCGAAACGGAAGCAACAGTTGCACGAATTGAATAATCATTTCGTGGTTCAAAATGAGTGATTTCACCGCGAAATCCTGCCCCGTAAATATCGCCTGACCAGCCACCACCCAGTCGTTGCCTGCCTGCCCACCCAGGAACTGAAAATCGTAATTCCATTGGGTAAATTTATACATTCCGGCAATTGCCGTATGAGCGTTGTCGTGTCCTGGTTTGTAAACCAATTCGGCTGACGAAGTGGTGCCGGTGTAATACTGAACACGAACGGCATCGGTTCCCGGACGTTCTTCGTAGTCGAAATCGAAATAGGAGAAGGTGTTAAAAATATCGTTTGGATTCCAGACCAGGTTCACACCCCAGTTGACACGCTGCCTGCCAAGCCTGACTTGCCATTTGCCCGACGAATAATCCAGGTACGCCCTGTCAATCATGGAATGCATAAACCAGCCGGAACCTTGAGCCGGAATCCATGACATATTGACCAGTCCGTTATCGACATTCACACTTGTCTGATAACCCGGAAAATCTTTCACCAGACTACCAAACATCAGCCGGTTACGCATTTCAATCACGGTGGTGAGTTTTTTACTGGTGTACCATTTAAAATTTAAACGGTTATGCAGGATGTTGCTTGTCAGATTATTCCGGTCAGTTCCCGGAATCGGGTTTTCAGGAGAATAAAACATATACAATTCCTTCACATAACCGTTGAGGCTCACTTTGCTTTCCTGAGCAAAAAGAGGATAATACAGCAGCATGAGCAGGAATGCCAGTGTTGCTGCGAAAATGAATTTTCGGAGAGTATATTGTTTCTTCATCGTAACGGTAGTTAAACGAATGTTGTTTCGTATGGTCAGGACATGTCCTGACCGAAGCTAATCTTGTCAGAACAAGTCTTTACCTTAGTTGAATTTTGTCGGAACAAGTCATGACTCTGATTCATCTGGTCAGAACAAGTCCTGACTCTGGTTGACTCTTGTCAGAACACGTTTTGTCTTAGTTGACTCTTGTCAGCACAAATCCTAACCCTGGTTCAATCCGGTCAGGACATGTCCTGACCTTACTTCGTTTTGTATTCTCCTGCATAATCAATGACGCACATCGTCCGATAGGTAGGATGACTGCCATTTGACACCCCGGCAAAACGGGTACAGGCGTTCAGTACGTTTTTGCGGTGTCCACGATCAGGCACCCCATCATCAATCAACAACGAAATCACGATTTGCCGGGCCTCGAAACTTCCGTAGGTAATATCCTCTGCCGAACAAATATTCCAATCGCCGTATTTTTCAATACGTTTCTGCGGGTTGGCACCTTTTCTTGAAATATGACCGGTCCCTCCATGTTTTTGCTGATCTTTCATCAGTTCAGCGGCTGCTTTTGCCAATCCTTCGGCTGGTTTCAGAATGGGAAGGGGAGCCGTTTTCTTCAGGATTTTAATACATTCTTCAAGAGGCAGTATACCTTCCTGTGATTTCACCCGACCTTGCCCCGGATAAATATATATCTTACCTTCAAAAGCAGTCCGGAGTTCTTCCATATATTCCTCTGCAAAGCGCTTCGGATTGCTTCTGACTTTATTCAGTTCCAGAATTACGTCGCGTTCCAGTTGGTTCAGATAAACCGTGTTTCTGGCTGTGTTTAATTCTGCAGGCCAGGGTTTTTCTTCCTGAAGTATAGCAGGAGTGCCAAACCAAAAAGAGATTGATAGAAACAGTATGAATATATTTTGCATGAAATGATTTTTAAGATTTTGATCTCAGTAAAGCTAATGTAAAAATTACAGGATATTTTGAGCGATCATGGTTGGTGAATTTTTGAACGAACAGTATTGGTGAAATTGATCGAGATTGGTTAAATTCATCAAGGTCAGGACATGTCCTGACCCTATGTATTTAATTTTCCGGCATCCCTTCTCCTATGCTATTTCCTCACGTCGCTGATAATCTTTCCGTCTTCAAGAGTAATTACCCGGCGGGCCTTATTCACCACGCGTTGATCGTGCGTACTAAATACAAAGGTGATGTTTTCTTTGCGATTTAAGTCTTCCATAATGTCCAGTAGGTTTTCTGTTGATTTGGAATCGAGGTTGGCAGTTGGTTCGTCGGCCAGAACAAATTTAGGTTTTGAAGCCAGAGCACGTGCTACGGCCACTCGCTGTTGCTGGCCGCCGGAAAGTTTCGATGGCCGGCTGTTTACACGTTCACCAAGTCCTACCTTGTTCAATAATTCTGTTGCCCGTTGTATTCGTTCGGGTTTGGAGACTCCTTGCATTTGCATGATGAATTCCACGTTTTCAATAGCGGTCAATACCGGAATCAGGTTGTAAGCCTGAAATACAAAGCCGATATTCCTGAGCCGAAAATCGATTAGTTCCGATGATGAAAGATGCTGAATATCTGTTCCACCGATAGAAATTTCACCTTCGGTGGGTGAATCCAATCCTCCCAACATATTCAGAAAGGTAGTTTTTCCTGACCCTGAAGGACCTACAATGGCCGTAAATTCACCTTGTTCAATAGTCAGATCAATCCCATTTAGAGCATTGACTTTAACTTCGGAACTGTTGTATATCTTTTTCAGGTCTTTTACTTCTATGACGTTCATAATTCTTTTTTTAGTTCCAAATTTCAAATTCCAGGGTTCAAATTTCAGGTATGCAGAGGTTTATTATTTAAATTTGTTTCCCTTCAGTTCAGAATTCTTTAAGTAAATAATAAATCCTTTCAGCATTTTACTGACTTCTATACTTTTCTCGTATGCCAGATCAAATTCTTCTTGTGAAATATATCCGTTATCGAATGCACGATAAAGTTGTGACCGGGTTTCTCCTGAGGATCCTTTTGAAATGGATAAAAACTGAATAAATTCCTTGTTACCGTCCCTTTCAAAACCTTCAGTAATATTATCCATGATCGATCCTGAAGAAGATTTTATTTGTCCTACCAATTTGAAATCACGAAAAAATTGGTCTTTAATAGTGAGTTTATGAATCACCAGACAAAGCTCTCTGGCTAATTGCCATACTTTCAAATCTTCAAAACGTTCAACTTTTGACATATAAGTAATTTTTGTTATTAAGTGTTTCTTCTGATTAATGCTCACACTTGGAACTTGAAATCTGGAACCTGGAACTTTCTCGCTACATATCAATCCTTATCGCATCTGCCGGTTTGAGTTTCAATGCTTTCAATGCCGGATAAATTGCAGCTAAAATTCCGGTTATAATTACCATTACTGCGATATCAATAGTAACCGACATCGTAAGTTTGGTGTAAACCAGGGTGTCGAATCCCATCGATTTGTAGGCTGTCGACCAGGTTCCCAAATCGATACCCACCACCCCGAAATACAGATTTAGCGCCCATCCGAGCAGGATTCCGCAGATTCCGCCGAAAAGGGATAGCATCACTGTCTCAAGCAAAATCATGCTGAATACGCGAAACTTATTCATTCCGATGGCCATCAGCATTCCCAGTTCTTTGGTTCGTTCCAGAACGGCCATCAACATGGTATTGATAATTCCGAAAAGCAAAGCCAAAAGAATAATCCCAATAAATATGAACATGGTGATTCCAAAACTGCTTTCAATCATGCTGACTTCAGGCATAATTTCGCGCCAGGTTTTTACATCCAGTCCGGGGAAATCTTTTTTCAATGCCTGATTCACCGTTTCAAGCTGATCGTTCTGGTCAAGTAAAACTGCTATTTCGTGACAGGAATTCTCGTTCATCACCATAACTCTGCTGATGTCTGAATTTCGGACAAAAACACTCATCTCATCAAAAACAGTATTTGAAGTTTCGAAGATCCCTTCTACCCGGAAAGATGCGCCAGTCATGTTGCCTTCCATATCCTGAAGGGTAATCACCACTTTAGATTTCAGTTTGATCTTCAGCTTTTCGGCTAGTTTTTTCCCGATGATGATGGGATTTCGCTTCCCTTCCTCAAAATACGAACCTTCAATAAGTTTCGAGTACAGGTTGGTAACCTGCTTTTCATTTTCAGGAACAATACCGGTTACTTTAACTCCGGAACCTGTTGTTGGCGACTGGATCATGGTGTTTAACAGGATCCGCTTGCTGGTGGCCTGAACGCCCTCAACTGATTTTATGATATCGATTACGGAATCGGCATGGGCAATGACGAATTTTTTATCCGGATTGTTCAGGTATTCTTTATGGTGGATCTGAATGTGCGATGCCTCGGTTTTAATGGCCGTATTGATGCGCTGATCAACCATTCCTTTGTAAAAAGCCATATAAAAAATACCGGATGCAAGTCCCAGACAAATCGCAATCAGAATGACTAAACTGCGGGTTTTGCTTCTCCAGATATTTCTCCATGCGACTGCTATAATCATGATTCATTTATTTTAAGGTTATGAATGGAGTGCATTAATCAGTTTAATTTTATAGGTTTTTACCAATGGATAAATGTAAACCGTCATGGTAATGATAAAAATGATGAGCACCTGACGTGCAAAAACAAACCATTGTGCCGAAAAGTACATGGCCGGTTCAAAACCAAATTGTTCGTAGGCCTTCGCAGTCTCTCCTGTCAGGGGAACCGGATGATAAACCAGATAGAGAATAAGCGGAAAGCTGATGGCAAAACCTGCCAAAACACCAACCAACCCCAAAAGAGTAGTTTCGTAAAAGAGAATTTTGCTGAGCCTGCTTTTTTGCATTCCAATGGCAATCATGATTCCCATTTCTTTGCGGCGTTCAGCCATCATCATGATTACTGTGCCGAAAATCCCGAATCCAACCAATACATAAAGAATTCCTTTGGTAATGTATGCCCCCGAACGGTCAGCGTCGATCATGTTTTTTGTCACCGGGTCCATTTCATCCCAGGTCATGATTTCATAATCTTTACCTAGCTCAGCTTTCAGTTTATGTTTGATCCACCTTGCCATAGTCATCAACCATCAAGACTAACGATGTATATTTTCCCGGTACAGAAAAAAAGTCCTGAGCCGCATGAATATCAATGTAGCCACCTAAACTGTTCATTGCCGGCGCAGGAAACTTCAGGATTCCACGAACCGGGAATAGGTCTGCAGCGCTTATTCCATGATAGCCTTGACTAATGAGTACCAATGTATCGCCTATATCTACTCCTAGATTTTTTGCCAGATTAACAGCCAGCAATATTCCTTTATCACCTGGCTTCAGGTAAGTCCCTTTTTCAATCCAGTGCGAAAGATTCGTCATTTTGTTTTCCTTCTCCGGATCGATACCGATCAGGGCAGCACCTTTGGTATTGGTTTTAAACGACATCAGGGTAAACGATTCGAGCCGGGGAACGAAAGAGGTAATTGACGGATTGTCCGTCAATACTTTTTCGAGCGAATCTGTTGAGGCAAATGTGTAATCGATGGTTTTGTTTTCCCAGTATTCCGGATGATGAATCTGGATGTATCCGGAATAAAAACCGACCACATTATCGATCATTTTCGAGTATGTTCCCTCCTGCATCGAAGTCATGAAAGAACTGAGCAATACTCCGAAAAAGATGGAAGCTACTGTAATTAGCGTCCGGCGCTTGTTCCGCCAGATATTCCGCCACGCCAGTTTGATGTTGGTAAAATCAAAAAGCCTCCCCCGACCCCTCCGGAGGAG
>Ga0209386_1000034_pt1 | contig 75343 bp, 72 predicted proteins | sample NGEPertwo_FD_184510 | JGI IMG/M metagenome (GOLD analysis project Ga0209386, IMG submission 184510) | Arctic peat soil microbial communities from the Barrow Environmental Observatory site, Barrow, Alaska, USA - NGEE Permafrost154B-two... | ecosystem: Environmental > Terrestrial > Soil > Wetlands...
CACAATCACAACGCGCATACCTATGCACCCCCATTAAAATATCATATACACCCGTAATTATTCGGTGCTTATTATCACGTAAGGCAGGACGAGTTAACTGTATGTCCACATTTTATTTGACTCGATGTCTGTCACTATATGCCACCCACCATAATCCGTCAACAAATTTATTTATACGAATTATTATTTCTATTAATGCGGTTCTTGATCCCTTGATAATCAACGTCAAAAAAGACCAGGGGTTGAGTCAATTTTCAGTAAATTGACTCAACCCCTGGTTCAATATTTCGTGACAGTACAAACCTGATTGCGCCCTTGGCTTTTAGCTTGATACAACTTTTCATCAGCAGTACTTATTAATTCTAGGAAACTATTATTGAACGTTGGGATCATTGTGGCTACGCCTAGGCTAATGGTAATGTAGGGCCCGGTTGAAGACTCCTCGTGGATGATCTTCAACTCTTCAATACACTTCCTCATCTGTTCCGCAACTTTCGTAGCATTGAGATCATCTGTATTGGCTAAAATTGCAGCAAATTCTTCCCCGCCATACCTCCCGATAAAATCACAAGATCTCTTCACCACACTAGCGAGTGCTTTGGCAACTTTTCTTAAACATATGTCGCCCTGCAAGTGACCGTAGTGATCGTTATAGGGTTTAAAATGATCAATATCTATGATAATTAGAGATAGAGATTTGCCTTCCCGCAAGCAGCGATTCCATTCTCGTTTGAGTGTATCATCAAGGCAACGACGATTAGGAATTTCAGTGACCACATCAAAGGTGGAAAGGATTTGCAATCTTTGATGTGTTTCCTTCAACTGTTCATGGAGCTTTGTCAGTTCTTGATTCCCTATAGCAAGAAGCCGAGCATTTTTCTCAATTTCATCGTTCTTTTTGTTTAATTCAAGGTTCTTAACTCGAAATATCTCTGTCTCTTTTCTCATCTGGACAACGCTATGTTCTACAGCGACTAATCATAAGTTCTCAATTTCCACCCCGTTGATCGTTGCCATTTAATGATTCCACATTTCCCCCTTCATTCCCTTCCAAGTTAGCAGAAAATAATCGGAAACATTCCCTTTTTATTTGATCATCGGGCCTTTTAATCCTAGTTTAATATCATAGCCCGTGGGTTTCTGGAAAATCCTAAGTCCAAATTGTGGCACGACTGCTAATAAATGATCGAAGATATCTGATTGTATATTTTCATAATTGATCCATTCAGTCTCATTGGTAAAGGCATAAACATCAAGGGGTAATCCGAATTCCCCAGGCGGCAATTGTCTCACCATCTGCAGCATTTCTTGATGTATCTTGGGATGCTTTCTCAAATAAATCTCAATGTAAGCTCTGAATATGCCAATGTTTGTCAGACGCCTGCCATTAATTGAATGTGACGTGTCAATCTTATTTTTCAAGTTATAGAGGTCTATTTCATGTCTCTTATTCCTTAAATAGTCGGTCAGATAATGGATTTTATTGAACTCTTCTAACATTTCATCCGTACAAAAAGTGATACTCGCAGTGTCAATAAATATAGAACGGTTAATTCTTCTTCCACCTGATTGGGTCATGCCACGCCAGTTTATAAACGAATCGGATACAAGTGCATAGGTGGGTATGGTCGTTATAGTTTTGTTAAAATTCTCTACTTTAACTGTATTAAGCGATATATCGATGACATCTCCGTCCGCACCATATTTGGGCATTTCAATCCAGTCACCCAAGCAGATCATGTCATTGGCAGACAACTGAATACCTGCCACCAAGCCCAGTAATGAATCTTTAAATACCAATAGAAGAACCGCAGTTAAAGCCCCTATACCGCTTAACAATAGTAATGGGCTTTGTCCAATGATGGTTGCAACGATGACAATTCCGCCTAAGATATATGTAAATATCTTCCCTACTTGCAGATAGCCTTTAATGGGTTTATTCTTAGAAACCTCATAAGCTCTATAAATGTCATCCACAGAATTAAATAATGCATCAATAACAGAAATTCCAACTAAAACTATGACGGCTTGTGAAAATCTCTCAATAACCATTAACGAATATGCTGAGGCAAACAAATATATGATGATTGCCGGTACTATCTGAGATAATTTATGAAATACTTTTCTTTCTAACATGACATTGTCCCATTTGTATCGTTTATTATGATGAATGAAATGGGAAAGAAGTCTGAGAATCACTTTTCTCGTAATTAAGTTTCCAGCGATACTGAGCAAGGCTATAAATATAACTAATACCCCAGTAGCCAAGTATCCAGCTGTAATCCCATCAACGCCATATGCTGTAAACCAATTCGTCATAAATGTTATCATTAAAGGCCTCCTAATTAAATGCTCAGCCAAGCTCCCCTGTAAGGATATGCTCAAGGCTCTCGTAGTCGAACTAAGTTGTCAAAACATTATTGCATTTTTCTTAAGAGTATACAAATATCCTGTATTCATTTCAAATACAGGATATTCTCAATAATTCGTTGTAAATGACCACTCTTGACTCTTGTATTTACTTTAAAAAACTATCTCATACAGTTTGAACCACACTAGATCAGGAATATTTAAGCCCAAATCAATCGTTCCTAGATATTCATAGCCACACTTTTCGTATAAGGAGATTGCCGGCGTATTATGAATAGACACATCTAAGCGGATTGTTTTCATACCTTGTTCCAGACTGTATGTTCTTGCAAATTGCATCAATTTCTTCCCAATACCATGATTCATATACTTTGGAGAAACTACAAGCGTATGGATCACGAAAACATCGTTATAGTCTGCTTCAATTCCCCAAGTCGCTTGAGCATATGCAGTTTCAGGTTCATGATTTAATATCATAGAGCCTGCAATCGTCGAGTCTATTTTAAGCACAAATAGCGTATCATTCTGAATGCCTCTAACCGCCGTTTCTCGAATTGGATATATCCCTTTGGCCCAGCCTGCATAATTGGTACCTAATTTCAAGTGATCATTTAGGTCGTTATATAAATCCTCTAATTCATCGATATCCTTTATTGTTCCCCTTTCTATGATGTACTCATGATTATGTATATTTCCCACGCCTTGATCTAATTCTTTTATATTTGTCATAACATACTTCATAAAACCTTCGCCCCTGTTTCAAGGCCTGTAGCAGACCGTCCAAAGACGATCTGCTACAGGCCCTATATACTTGTTTTTAAGCTTCCAATTTCAATTCGCTTTTACTTCAACTCATGAATAAACAATCCACTTCTTATCTTAGGTTCAAACCATGTCGACTTGGGAGGCATCAATTGACCTGCATCGGATACATCAAACAACTCGTTGATTGATGTTGGATACATAGAAAAAGCAACCTTCATATCACGATTGACTCTTCTTTCAAGTTCTCTTAGCCCTCTAATACCACCGACAAAATCTATTCTTTTATCCGTTCTTATATCTTTTATATTTAGTACGGAACCTAATATATGTTTTTGAAGTAGTGAAACATCAAGATCCTCAACAGAATCCTCAGAACGTATCTCAGGCTTTGCCGTTAACTTATACCACAATCCTTCTAAGTACATCCCAAAGCTAGCCTTTTCTGAAGGTTTATAGGGTTCCAACCCTATCTCTTCGACTGAAAAATCTTTAGCAATTTCAAATAAAAGCGCTTGTTTATTCAATCCATTTAAATCTTTTACCACACGGTTGTAGTCTAAAATCATCAATTGGTCATGTGGAAAAAGTACAGAAAGGAAAAAGTTGAATTCCTCTTCTCCAGTGTACCCTGGATTTTCCACTCTTCTTTTTAATCCAACCTTCACTGCTGAAGCGGCTCTATGGTGGCCATCTGCTATGTAGACACTGTCTACATTTTGAAAGCTTGTATCGATCGTTTCTAGGTCCGTCGCATGATCTATTTTCCACACAGTATGTCTCACGCTATCAGGCGCTACAAAATCGTATAAAGGCGTTGTCTTCTTGATCACATCCACAACGTCATTGATGTTTTTTTGAGAACGATACGCTAAAAATATCGGTCCAGTTTGAGCATTACAAACATCGACATGAGTTGTCCTATCGATTTCTTTGTCCTCTCTAGTTTTCTCATGCTTTTTTATCACGTTATTTAGGTAGTCCTCAATCGCTGCACAGCCGACTAAGCCCGTCTGTGAACGGCCTTCCATCGTCAGTTCATAGACATAATAACAGCGTTGACCTTCTTTAATTAATAGGCCTTCCTTGATCATATCCTGGAGGATATCTCTTGCCTTCTCATAAACCGTTGCATCATACGGGTTAGAGTCCGTAGCAAATTGCGTCTCGGCTCTATCTACTTTTAAAAACGATAGAGGTTCTTTTATGACTTCTTCTAAGGCTTCTTGACGACTATAAACATCATAGGGGAGTGCCGCAACTCTCATGGCAATATCTTCTCTAGGTCTCACCGATTTAAAAGGTTTTATCGTAGCCAAGGATACCGACCTCCAAACAATTTAGTTATTTCCCAAGGCTCATCCAACAGATTTTAAGCCTTAACTGAACAAGTTTACTTAATAATTCTAACTTTAAGCACACCTTTAATTTCTCTGAGTTTCTGCGCTATCTGTGGGGTCGAAGGGGAGTCAATATCGAGTATCGCATAAGAATATTGTCCCTTACTTTTATTAGTCATCTCAGAAATGTTAATGCCCTCTACAGCAAAAGCTAAGGTAAATTGGCTGAGCATATTAGGAATATTCCTATGATTAATGGCGATCCGCCCAGTATAAGTACATACACCCATGTCACAGTTCGGATAGTTCACGGAGTTTTTTATATTCCCATTTTCAAGGTATTCTTTCAATTGCTTTACACTCATTATTGCACAGTTATCTTCTGATTCTTTCGTAGACGCTCCTAAGTGTGGAATTGCGATCACTTGATCCATATCTGCTAACCTTGGATTGGGGAAATCCGTGACATATCTACCTACTTTTCCAGATTTCAACGCTTCAATCATATCATCGTCATTCACTAGGGTATTTCTCGAAAAGTTTAAGATATGAACGCCATCTTTCATAATAGCAAAGGTTTCCTTATTGAACATTCCATTTGTTTGATCGGTTAAAGGCACGTGAACTGTAATAAAATCACATTCTCTAAAGATCTCATCTAGCGACTTACTATGCTTAATATATTTTGAAAGCTTCCAGGCAGTATCGACGGAAATAAATGGATCATAGCCGTAGACTTCCATCTCTAATTTATTCGCTGCATTAGCTACTAAAACTCCGATAGCGCCAAGTCCAATGACACCAAGTTTTTTTCCTACGATTTCCGTCCCTACAAATTTGGACTTCTTCTTTTCAACGAGTTTAGCCAGTTCTGTATCGTCTTTTACGGACTTAACCCAATTAATGCCTTCTATTAGGTTACGAGAAATCATTAATAGTGCGGCGATGACAATTTCTTTGACTCCGTTCGCATTAGCACCAGGCGTATTGAAGACGACCACGCCACTTTCAGTACATTGATCAAGAGGTATATTATTAACTCCGGCTCCCGCTCTGGCAATGGCCTCTAAGTCACTTGGTAACTCCAACTCATGAACACTTGCACTTCTTACGAGAAGTGCACATGCTTCAGTGCAACAATCAACCGTCTCATAGTCATCCGTCAATAGATCCATTCCCACATTTGCAATAGGATTTAAACAGTTTATCTTAAACATGATTACGCCCACTCCTTATTTCTTCAGTTTATATTAGTGATTGTGTGCTTCAAATTCCTTCATAAATTCCACTAGAGATTTAACGCCTTGGATTGGCATGGCATTGTAGATACTGGCTCTCATACCACCCACGGTTCTGTGTCCCTTTAAGTTTTCAAATCCAGCTGCTTTAACTTCTTTGATAAACTTAGTATCTAATTCGTCTGATCCTGTGACAAAGGGTACGTTCATCATCGAACGATCTTTCTTTACGACGGTTCCTCGAAACATTTTACTTGAATCAAGGAAATCATATAATACAGCGGCCTTTTCCTCATTGATTTTCTTCATTGCTTCAAGTCCACCTAGTTTTTGTAGCCATTTAAAGACTTTGCCACAGATGTAAATACCATAGGCCGGTGGGGTGTTATAGAGTGACTTGTTATCGGCATGGGTTTTGTATTTCAACATGGTTGGAGTTCCGGCTAATACTTCCTCCGAGATTAAATCCTCACGAATTATTACCACAACCACGCCTGCCGGTCCAATGTTCTTTTGAACGCCAGCAAAAATAAGTCCATATTTCGTGATATCTACGGGTTCAGACAATATATCAGACGACATATCAGCGACAAGTATCTTCCCCCCAATATCTGGCAATTCGTTAAATTTAGTCCCATAGATTGTATTGTTATGACATATATACACATAATCAGCATCATCAGAGATTTTCAGACCCTTTAGGTCTGGGATATAGGTGAACGTCTTATCTTCAGAAGAGGCTAGTACGTTGATCTTTCCGTAGTGTTTACCTTCTGCGATCGCCTTTTTCGCCCATTGTCCTGTGTTAATGTGATCTGCTACTTTGTTTTTCATTAAGTTCATCGGAATCATCGCAAACTGCTGTGAGGCTCCACCTTGAAGAAACAGCACCTTGTAATTGTCAGGAATCTTCATCAAATCTCTCAAATCTGTTTCTGCATCCCCAATAATTTTTTCAAAAGCTTTGGAGCGATGACTCATCTCCATCACTGACATACCAGTCCCTTTGTAGTCCAACATTTCCTCTGCTGCTTCTTTAAGTACTTCTTCGGGTAATACAGCCGGACCTGCCGCAAAATTATAAACTCTCGCCATTTTTTAAACCCTCTTTCTATTTTTTAACATAGAATTGCTAAGCTAAAAAAACGCTTAGAAATAAACAAAGCCTCCCGTCCCAATAAAGGGACGAGAGGTTATTCCCGCGTTGCCACCCATGTTGCGGGATCCTTCCGGATCCTGCCAACTTCTATCCGCTTTATCGGGCGGAACCCGTCACAATTCATCATTGGCCACTCCAGGATGGAATCCTTCATCATGTTAGACTAACTTTCACCAACCGTCAGCTCTCTACACAACATGAAATTAGGACTTCCCTTCATTGTGTTAAATCTTATTACACCAGCTATTGATGTTGATATTAAGCCATTAGAGTACAGGTGTCAATACGTTAATGGAAAGTATAATGTATTACGCTGTTATATAACTGCTAAGGCCCAGCTCTAGCTAACCATACCCATTACCCTGAATTTGTCTGCAAGAATCGCTATGAATTCAGAGTTAGTGGGTTTTTGTCGGTCAACATTCATAGAATATCCAAAAATCTGTTTTAGAGTATCTGTATGACCCCGCTCCCACGCTAACTCAATGGCATGACGAATACCCCGTTCTACCCGACTAGAAGCAGTATCATACTTTTTCGCAATTCCCGGATAAAGTTCCTTGGTGACCGCCCCTAACAAAGACACATCCTCCACCACCATCAATATGGCCTCACGAATATATTGGTACCCTTTTACATGGGCAGGAATCCCAATCTTGTGCATTACATTGGTCACTTCAGCGAGTAGATTAAGGCCACTTCCTCCTGTTGTCACAATGGGTGACGTGGCTGAATACTGAGTTGGAGCTGTTGACGGGAGATCCTGCGCTAAAGTTCTGATCCGTTTACCTAGAATGTCTAAATCAAAGGGTTTTAGAATGAAATAATCCACACCGAGCGTCATAGCCTGGTGCGTGAGAGATTCCTGTCCAAAAGCCGTTAGCATAATAATTTTAGGTCTCAACATCGAAGTCCGAGCATTAAGCCGTTCCAAGACGCCTAATCCATCCAAACTTGGCATCACTAAGTCAAGTATGATTAAATCTGGATCCTGAGTTTGAACAAGTTCCATGGCCTCTAATCCGTTATGAGCCTCACCAACAATGCTTAGATCGTCTTGATCTTCAATATAGGTCTTTAACATCTGACATAAATTACGGTTATCATCCGCCACAATGATCTTTATTACCTTACTCATTCGTCAACATCCCGCCTTTCAATTTAGTCATTCATGGTTGCCCCTACACTCTCGTTCCCTCTTTCGTCATCTTTATACCTTACCCCTTCGTCAACATCCCGTCTTCCAGGGTATTACTGCTCACAGTTTCTCCTTTCAAGGCGGTTGTTGACCCTATAGTAATTATACGTTAAAGACACTGTCGAAATCTTAAATAAAATATGGCACTTCCAAAATTTGTAATTAATTATCTGGATGCCTGGCCTTAAAGGGTTTAAGTGCATTATTAGAAATAATATGCATAGTAAATTGCAACCTTCGTTCATACTAGGACGTGAAAAACAAAGAATCCATGTGGATTTACCATTATCCTAAAAACATTCTACTTCAATAGACAGAAGATGTTATACTTCTCCTTTTTAAGTCTAACACCTTCGGCAATCGTGTAAATTAATTTACTCTATTCGGCCCTTATTTTATGGTATTATCGAACTCTGGAATGAATTCATCCGATTAGGGGATATTTATTAACAAAAGCAACACTCGCTTTGTTAACGTCTGCATATAATACAGCATATGCAGCGACGTCATTTGTAATTGTGAGGTGATAGTATGATGAAGGATAGTTTTAGTCTTCTTACCGAACGAAGAATTCTGGAAGCCATAGCTAGGGGGGATGATAAAAACCTACGTGGCGCTGGAAAACCCGTAAAAATTGTGGGTCTGTACTTTTTACCCCAAACACTCAGAGGTGCCTACATTGTTCTTAAAAACTCAGGCTATCTCGATGAAGTCCCTAAACAAAAAGGTCTTTAATAACTTCCATCTTTCTTAATTCTATCTGTGCTTCTAGGTGTGCCACTTCTTGAAAGTGAACCATAGAAAATCCAATCTTCAGAAATTCCAAGTCCTAACTCATCTAAATAAACGTCACTATTTAACGCTACGACATTACTACCATCAAGATTCATTCTATATAGGCCTTTAAATCTCTCCCTAGAATCGATGGGTGCTTTCAACGTATAAAATATCCAATGATCATCTTTAACAAATTTCATGATTAATTCTGTAGATAATGCTTCAACTGAATTACTTTTTAACGACAACCTATATAGTTTATCATCAACATCATTATAATAAATATAATCTTTGTCTACCACCATGTTTCTCGTTTTTACATTTATTAGCAACTGTTTTCCTGTTCCATCCAAATTCATAACTTCTAAATAACTTTCCTTTTTATAGTCATAGCTGTAATATATTTTCCCATCATATATGGCCATATCATAGACTTCTTTATCGCATAGGACCTCTCTATTTTGACCATTAACATCCATTTTATATAGCTTACTACTGTCACTGAGATTCAGGAAATAAATCCAATTTCCAACGACATGCATCTGAATAGAATAACCTGTGAAAAGATGATTCACATTACTACCATCAATTTTCATTCTTTTAATTTCTTTGCCTTGCCTAAAAAACACCCAGTCGCCAATAACGTTGATTGTATCCTTCCCTTTTTCGGAGTCTTGATCAAATAAAACGACTTGATAACTTAAATCTCTGTCTGTTCTGCATAAAGTGTTTTTTTCAATATCTAAGTAAAAGATTGAATCGTTTGTTTCAGCAACTAATCCATAATTGTTGATATTGCTTTCAGTATTTCCATCTAAATATAGCTTGTCTTCGTCTAAGGTTATGAGTTTACTTTGATCTAATTGATTGGTTAAAACTGAGCTTGGGCCGTGTGGATCCATATTCACCATATATAAGCAAAAGAAAAATCCAATCCCTATCAAATAAAGTACGACAGTATGAACTATAATTTTGCGGTCTTTAGATTTTACGTACGTTAAATAATTCAAGACACTGATAAAAATTGTATAACAAGCAAAAAAAACAATGAAAAATACTAGCGCAATAAAAAAGGACGGTTTAATCGTCATTAATAACTTATATGTGGACCAGTAACCTGCTATAGATAACCCAACGGTAGATAATGGATGTTGATCAGTCGATTTTGAAAATATGTACGGATTGTACTTCCCTATACGGTATAAATAAATATACTTACTGATAGAATAAATACCTACTATAAATAGAATCATTATGTATAAATACATATACATATACAGATCTCCATTCCTCTCTTGAAAGTCTAAGTCCTTATAAATATTCTACTTTTCCCCTTCATGTCCTGCTAAGATTTAATCTTTAACACAAAAATTACCAGACCGTCAAAAAAACGATCTGGTAATTTTGATATTACACTATTTCACTGTTTCACTGCCTCTTTTCTAGAATTTAAGCCAAATCTCAGCACTGGCGTCACTTGGCATTCTCCAATCGCCTCTAGGAGAGAGCGATATCGAACCTACTTTGACACCATCGGGCATGGCAGAACGTTTAAATTGTTGCATAAAAAACCGTTTGCAAAAAACCTTGAGCCAGTGGACAATCTCTTCCCTCGTATAGTTTTCAAACGCATTTTCAGCTAACAGAACAATTTTTAAAGGTGTATACCCAAAGCGGAGCAGGTTGTAAAGAAAAAAATCGTGTAAGATATACGGGCCGACAATGTCTTCCGTCTTTTGTTGAATATTCCCCTTTTCATCAAGCGGGAGCAATTCGGGACTGATGGGGGTTTCTAGTATATCTAACAAGGCTTTTTTTGCCATGGTATGTTTAGATCTCTCGGCGTACCAAGTGACCAAATAACGAACCAGCGTCTTTGGGATACCAGAATTAACCCCATACATGCTCATCTGATCTCCGTTATAGGTACACCATCCAAGCGCCAATTCCGATAAATCCCCCGTTCCCACGACAAGCCCACCCACTTGATTGGAGATATCCATCAGGATTTGCGTCCGTTCTCTCGCCTGAGCATTTTCATAGGTAACGTCATACACGGATAAATCATGTCCGATGTCCTTCAAGTGTTGTATACAGGCCTCTTTGATGGATATTTCCTGCGTGGTAACTTCTAAACCTTTCATCAAGTTCTGTGAGTTACCATACGTCCTTCCTGAAGTTCCAAATCCAGGCATGGTCACCCCCATGACGTTCTCATTAGGGAGTTTGAGCTTCTCAAAGGCAGCACAGGTGACTAATAGAGCCAACGTAGAATCTAAGCCCCCTGAAATACCTACGACTGCTTTCTTAATACCCGTCTTTGCTAACCGCTGTGCTAGTCCTGTCGCTTGGATACGGAAAATTTCAGAACACCGTTCATCTCGATCTTCTTTACTTGATGGAACGAACGGTTGTGGATTGGTATGTCGTTCTAAATGCGGAACCGAGGGGGATGTAAGACTGAACGTCACCGTCTCATAGTTTTTTCGATCAACGTCACCCATGAAACTATTGAATTTTCTACGGTCGTTGGACATTAATTCAATATCTATGTCTCTAATCAGCAACGTTTCTTCGTCATTCATTCTATCTTCCGCCAATAACGAACCATTCTCCGCAATCATTGCATGACCGCCGAAAACAACATCCGTCGTGGATTCGGTATTCCCCGCCGAAGTATATAAATAGGCACTCATACATCGAGCCGATTGTTGCGTCACTAGATTTCTACGATACTCTGCCTTGCCTACAATCTCGTTACTTGCAGATAAGTTGAGAATTAAGTTTGCACCATGTTGAGCATGATGTGAGCTGGGTGGGATCGGCATCCATAAATCTTCACATATTTCCACTCCGACCACCAGCTCGGAGTTTTCATCTTTAAACAGAAGCCTCTCATTGAAAGGAACCTCTACCCCGCATAGCTTCACCTTAGTAGACATTCGATTGACGGCCGAAGCAAACCAACGTTTCTCATAAAATTCGCTGTAGTTTGGGATAAAAGTTTTCGGAATGGCGCCTAAGATATGTCCCTCATGGATCATGACGGCACAGTTAAACAATTGATTATCCGCCACAATCGGCATTCCAACCGCAATCAGCATCTTCGTTTCTTTGGTCGCTTGAAGTAGATTCCCCAGTGCTTCTTCCGCAGACTCCAGTAGTAATCGTTGATTAAAAAGATCTCCAGCACTGTAACCAGTAACACACAGTTCAGGGAATACCAGCACCTGAACCCCACGAGCGAAGGCCTTTAAAATTAAATGTCTCATCCGTTCAATATTAAACGTTGGATTGGCTACTTCGAGATAAGGAACGGCGACACCCGCTCTGATTAATCCATAGTGGTTTAATAAAATCATCCTATACTCGCCTCCTATTCTCGGTCAAAGGCATCTTGAATCAACGCACAAACCACATGTCATCAAGTGTTTAAGTCTTGAAAATACGCTTGTCACTGCATTGATCCACTTCTGCTTGCAGAGTTACATGGCTGATGCCATGATCATCCCTTAGATATTGCTCAATTTTGTTATAAACGTTCTTCACCTCAGATAGCCGCATATCCTCCATATCAATATGTGCTTCAAAATTGATTGTTTTTTCATTGATCAGCCAAGCATGAACATGATGAATGTTGTTGACCTTGTCAATTTTTTCTATTTCCCTTTTTATTGCCTCATAATCGAGATCGGCGGATGACTGCATTAAAATATCAAGGGTCCTTCTGATCACATGCCAGGTTTCCCTGGAAAAATACAAGGATATCAGCACGGTGATTAAGGGGTCTATCCAGATTGCGCCCCACAGCTTTATTGCGACACCTCCGATTAAAACTCCAACCGACGAGACTGTGTCACTTAACAAATGCAAATAGCTGGCTTTTATATTTAAGTTTTGTTTTGAATCATTCTTGAGTAAAAATACAGAAACAAAATTGGCCACAAGTCCAATGAAGGCCACTGTGATCATCAAGGTTCCATTAATACTCTGAGGAGCGTTTAATCTTTTAAAAGCTTCAAATATTAACACAATTGATATAACCAAGAGCACGGATGAGTTAATAAAGGCTGCCAGAATTTCAGCTCTTTTATATCCGAAAGACTTTTTAGCATCCTTGGGCTTTCTTGCTATCTTATTTGCGAAGTATGCTAAGGCAATTGCTAAAGTATCGCTTAAGTTATGGACAGCATCAGACAATAAGGCTAAGCTTCCTGAAAGTATTCCCCCTACGATCTCAGCAATTGTTATCGTTGCATTCAGCAAAGTTACCCAGAATATTTTTATGCCAGATAGCTTTGAAGCATCGTGTGTATGTCCCGCAGCTGAAGGATTGTGTTTATGATGATGCTCATCCACGTTACTTTTCACCTCTCTTGACTTAATCCCAGCACCCTGTCTATCCCAATAATATAGCCTATATCTTTAATTACAAGTAAATTAAGATATAGGCTATATCGCTGCAATGGAATCTATGATAACTTTTCCTCGGCTCAAAAGCGACTATTACCGCTTGTCTTGGTCCTTTTCATCCAACTTATCATTGATCTTTCCTGCAATTTTCTCCTTGGTCTCGTTAAACTTATCTTTGAGATCCGCCTTTTTCGACTGAAGCTTACCTCTAAGTTCCGTTTCTTCGTTACCGGTGGTCTTTCCCACAGCTTCCTTTGTTTTCCCTACAACTTTATTCTTGACATTCTCAAATTTATTTTCTACATGGGTCATAGTTCTACCTCCATCATTCTAATTCCGCTGAATCATCTCGATGAATATCGTACTATTAGTATCACCATCTGACCACATCATATACAGTGTGATCCTCAGTTTAGACATTGTACGTTCCTAGAACAAGCTAAACTGATTCGTCTCTGGAAGCCCCTCAAGCGACCCATGCACCTTCAGTACTTCGATGATCGTCTTGCTAATTTTTGAATGCGTCATCAGATCTTCAATCGATTTGATGACTTGTCCCTCCCGCAGAGTCACAATACTCAGAGCCGCAGTTTCTCCTAATCCCTGCACCGACGTGAAGGGCGGTAAAATGCCTGTTGGGGTTAGCAAAAAATCTGTCGCCGCAGATTCCCATAAATCGACTCTTCTTAAAATAATGCCCCTAGCATACATCTCAATCACAATCTCAAGAATGGTCGCCATGTTCTTTTCTTTGGCAGTGGCTTCTTTGCCTTTGTGTTCAATGTCTTCAACGGTCTTTTTACAAGACTCTTTGCCCTGAATGGCGATTTCAATATCAAACTCGTCCGCTCGAACTGTAAAAAACGTCGCATAGAAAGCCTCTGGGTAATTAAGTTTAAACCAGGCAATTCGGAACGCCATGGTCACATATGCGACGGCATGTGCCTTTGGAAACATGTATTTAATTTTTAGACAGGATTCAATGTACCACTGGGGTACATTATTGGCGTGCATCTCTTCAATTTGTTCTGGTTTTAGCCCATACCCTTTCCGAACGCCTTCCATAATTTTGAAGGCATGCGCGGGAACTAGCCCTTGATAAATAAGATAGACCATGATGTCATCTCGACAGGCAATAATCTCTGAAATGCCGACTGACCCACCTTTAACAAGTTCTTGAGCATTACCGATCCAGACATCGGTACCATGGGACCACCCGGAAATACGCACCAAATCTGAGAAGCCCTTGGGTTGAGTATCCTCCAGCATTTGTCTCACAAACTTAGTTCCAAACTCAGGAACACCGAAAGTACCCGTATTAGAATAGATTTCCTCAGGGGTTACCCCCAACGCTTCCGGACTAGAAAACAACGACAGGGTCAACGCATCATCTAACCGAATTGCTTTAGCATCCACACCCGTTAAATCCTCTAGCATTTTAATGGCCGTTGGATCGTCGTGCCCTAGGATATCAAGCTTTACTAAGCGGCCGGAAATAGAGTGATAATCAAAATGAGTGGTAATGATATCGGACTTTTGATCATCCGCGGGTCGCTGTAAGGGGGTAAAATCGAAAACATCGCATTCTTTAGGGATGACCATTTGACCTCCAGGATGCTGACCCGTGGTTCGCTTAACCCCTGTGCAACCTTTGATTAAACGGGCCATTTCAGCCGGTCTAACTTGATGTTTCCGCTCATCGAGATAATTTTTGACATAGCCGAACGCAGTCTTGTCGGCAATGGTGGCGATGGTCCCAGCCTTAAATACATTATCCTTGCCAAAGAGATCTTCCGTAAAGCGATGGGCTCGGCCCTGGTAATCTCCTGAGAAGTTTAAATCAATATCTGGTACTTTATCTCCTTTAAATCCCAAGAAGGTCTCAAAGGGAATATCATGACCATCTTTCGCCATCTGTTGCCCGCATTTTGGGCAATCCTTATCCTTTAAATCTGCTCCTGAACCGACACTCCCATCGTCAATCCAAATGGAATGCAAACAATCCTGATTCACACAACGATAGTGGGGCGGTAAAGGATTGACTTCGGTGATTCCTGTCATCGTGGCCACCAAAGAAGATCCAACTGACCCTCTCGACCCCACGAGATACCCATCTTCGTTTGACTTTTTAACCAATAAGTGCGCAATCAGATAGAGCACGGAAAAACCATTACCGATAATAGCCTTTAATTCTTTATCTAAGCGTTCTACGACGACCTCAGGAAGTGGGTCACCGTACATTTCACGACCCCGTTCCCAAGACATCGTCTCAATTTTTTCCTCTGCTCCCGGTATCTTAGGCGTGAAAAGCTCATCTGGGAACGGTTTCAACACTTCAATTTCGTCACTAATCCGTTTAGGAGCACGTACAACGACTTCAAATGCCTCTTCGGTACCAAGGTAAGCGAACTCTTCCAGCATTTCATCCGTTGTTTTATAGAACAAGGGCGCTTGGTCATCTGCATCGCTAAACCCTTTGCCCGCCATAATAATTCGTCGATAAGCCTCATCCTCTGGATCAAGGAAATGAACGTCACCCGTCGCCACAACCGCTTTACCCATTTCGCGCCCCAGTGAGACCACGGTCCGGTTGATTTCTCGTAGTCCATCCTCAGAAGGTATCTGACCGTTACGAAGTAAGAAGAAATTGTTGCCAATAGGTTGAATTTCCAAATAATCGTAGAAGGAAGCGATGGCTTTTAACGTTTCCCGTGGTTCATGTCGCATAATTGCCTGGATCAGTTCCCCCGCTTCACAAGCAGAACCGATGATCAGCCCTTCACGATAAGTTTGGAGTAATGATTTTGGCATCCGTGGGCGACGATAAAAGTACTCAAGGTGGGATGCAGTAATTAAGCGATAAAGGTTCTTAAGACCGACTTTATTTTTAACCAAGAGAATGATATGACGACTTTTCTGTTGCTTTAAAGGGAGAGCGTCTGCAGAGTCATCAATTAAATACCCCTCAACACCCATAATGACCTTTACTCCATATTTGGTCCCTGCATCAACCGCCTCTGGGAACGCTTGAACCACTCCGTGGTCAGTAATCGCCACTGCCTCATGACCCCAGTGGCTTGCTCTTTGCACTAGTTCATCGGCCGAAGTCATGCCATCCATGGTCGACATGCGCGTATGTAAATGTAGTTCAATCCGTTTTTCCTTGGCATGATCCTCGCGAATCACAGCAGATGCCCGCACCATGTCTTTCGGCATCAGGGTTAGCTCAGAATTATAAGTGTCATATTTAACACTTCCCCTAACTTTTACCCATTCTCCGTCTTTAAGGTCAAGGTCCTGTTGCTCTTTCTCTAGAAAAACCTTACAAGAGATTGAATCCGACTTATCTGTGATCATCAGGGTTAGCAGAACTCTACCGGATTTCAGCTTACGATAATCAATTCCAAATACCTGCCCCACCACAATAATCTGACGTTCTTCGTCTTGAACCTCATGCAAGGAAACAGGCTCTCCTTTAAATTCTTTACCTAGCAAACACGACACTCGCTTTTTATCCGTTTCCGCATGTTTGGTTTGAGTGGCACGAATTTGCTCTAAATGCTCGAATTCCAGTGTTTCCGTTTGCAAGGCTATAGACGCAGGATCTACGCTGTTGTCTAGCTCACATATAAGTTTTGGCACCAGGGCGTAGTGGGTCTTGAAATATTTTTCAATAATGTGTTGCTTACTGTGGAAGTATTCAATGCCTAACGCATTAGGAACGAATAGCCTTAGTTCTTCGTCCGAAACTTCGTACCGGGCTTCACCAAGCCAACCTTTCATGGAAGGTAGCTGTGCCGTAAGATCCTGAACAATGGCTGCCCAGTGCTTCTCACAGAGGGTTTTTAGCGAAGTGACTGGCACCACACATTCAACACACCATTCAACCTTCTTAACCTCTGGAACTTGTGACCTAAGCAGCGCTTCCAAGCCAGCCAAACAGGCTTCCTCCAGCTCAAACGACGAAGAAAGGTGGAGGACCCATCTCCCTTGTTTGGGAAAGACCTCCACCTGTATGAGTTTTACCGTCGTCAGATCGATTTGCCAAGGCCCAATTTTTTCTGGAGGAAGTTGTAATATGAACGGAACTTCCATCAAGGGAAGATTCGTAACCATGTGGTTTTCCTCCTACCTAAACTAGGCCCTTAAAGCCTTCTCAATGAGACTCTTTACCTGCCCTGCAGCTTCCTCAATAAGGACGAGTTGTGTTTCACTTGTTTTCCGTTCTTTCAGTTCGACCTGACCATTTGCAAGCGTTTTACTTCCTATCGTCACTCGTATTGGATATCCGACTAGATCAGCATCCTTAAATTTCACACCAGCGCGTTCATCGCGATCGTCGAGAATCACTTCCACGCCTAAACGCTGAAGCTCCAGATATAGGTTCACTGCCGCCTCCAAAACGAGAGGTTCCTTTGTAGTGACAGGTACAATGATACATTGGTAGGGAGCTAGCGGCATCGGCCAAATAATACCATAGTCATCATGATTTTGTTCCACTGCGGCTGCGATTGAACGACTTACGCCAACCCCATAACAACCCATGACAAAGAACTTTTCTTCTCCGTTTATGTCTAGAAAGGTTGCCCCTAACGCTTTACTATACTTAGTTCCCAGCTTAAACACTTGTCCCACTTCTATCCCTCTAGCTTCTTTAAGCGGAACACCACATTTAAGGCAAGCTTCCCCGGGTTGCATCATGCGCAAATCGAGCACTTGATCAATCCTAAACTCTGTACTTGGAACGACATTCACAAAGTGATAATCGTCCTTATTCGCTCCGCACACAGCCGAATTCATCAGAGGAACTTCTGCATCAGCAATCACCCTAAGGTCGGCAGGCAATTCAATAGGCCCCACCGACCCGGGCATACACCCAAGAAGCGTCAAGACAGCGTCCGGTGAGGCAAGCTTAAGGGAAGCGAAACCACCTAGGGCATTATTTAATTTTATTTCATTAACTTCACGGTCTCCACGTACCAGTACCAAGAATAAGGTCTTATCTCCTTGATAAAGCAAGGATTTTACGAGGATCGTCTTCGGTACCGTTAAGAACTTCGCCAAGTCTTCAAGGCTCTTTACGTTGGGCGTAGCCAACAATTTCCGCGGTTCTTCCGGTGAGACATCTTCAATAATCTCGGGACGACACTCCGCTTTTTCCACATTGGCAGCATAACTGCACTCAGGACAATATACGACAGCATTTTCTCCTGAATCAGCGAGAACCATAAATTCATGGGTCCCACCAGTGCCACCCATTGCGCCGGCATCCGCTTCAACGGCCCGGTAACCTAAACCACAACGCGTGAATATTCGACAATAAGCATTGTACATTTTCAGGTAACTTTCATCCAACCCGGCTTCATCCCGATCAAAGGAGTAAAGATCTTTCATGACGAACTCCCGTCCTCGCATCAGACCAAAACGCGGACGTCGCTCATCACGGTATTTATTCTGAATCTGATAAAGCAGGAGTGGCAGCTGCTTGTAGGAACGGATTTCGCCCCTAATGAGGTCAGTAATGATCTCCTCGTGCGTGGGTCCAAGGCAGAACTCTCGATTATGACGGTCTTTGATACGCATCAGCTCTGCTCCATAAACCTCCCAACGCCCACTCTCTTTCCATAATTCAGCAGGTTGCAGAATCGGCATAAGAATTTCTTGCCCGCCTTTGGCATCCATCTCTTGGCGAACAATGGTTTCCATCTTTTTTAAAATCCGTAGTCCCAGGGGCAAATAATTGTATAGTCCGGACGCAGACTTACGAATCAAGCCTGCCTTAACCATCAGCTGATGACTAATCACATCAGCCTCGGCTGGAACCTCACGGAGTGTGGGATTTAATAGTTGGCTGACTCGCATAATGTCCATTCCTTTCGCTCACAATAGCGCTTTATAGTCATCTTTGCTCAGTTTCCTATGAACAAGGACATAATCTTCGATTTCACGGAGCAGGGCTGGGAGCAATTCATTCTCGGGGAAACGAGCAACAATCTCTCCCTTTCGAAACAAAATTCCCATCCCTTTACCGCCGGCAATTCCGAAATCTGCCTCGCGGGCTTCGCCAGGTCCGTTGACGGCGCAACCCATAACCGCAACTTTTAAGGGCTTGTCCAATACAGGAAGATGGGCTAACCGCTCTTCAACATTTTCCGCCAATAGGGCTAGGTCAACTTGGGTACGACCACAGGTTGGACAACTGATTAACTCCACGCTGCGCTCTCTTAAGCCCAGAACCCGCAAGATCTCCAGTGCCACAGGAATTTCTCGAACTGGGTCACCGGTGAGTGAGACTCGTATCGTGTCTCCGATTCCTTCGGCCAGCAGGGTCCCAATTCCTATAGCAGATTTTACCACGCCGGAGCGTACCGTACCTGCCTCCGTCACCCCCAAATGCAGTGGGTAATCGACGACGTCAGAGATCTTTCGGTAAGCCTCAAGCATCAGCGGTACCGACGATGCTTTCAACGAGACCTTTATGTTATGATACCCTTCTTCTTCTAGTAAGCGGATATGTCCTAAGGCACTTTCAATCATTCCTGCGGCAGTAGGACCGCCATATTTTTCTAAGAATTCTTTCTCTAGTGATCCCGCGTTAACGCCGATTCGAATAGGGATCTGCCGTTCCTTAACAGCCCGCACGACCTCTTGGACTTTCCAGCGAGCGCCAATGTTCCCCGGATTTAGGCGCAAACCATGAACTCCTTGTTCGATAGCACGGATCGCTAAGCGATAGTCAAAATGAATATCGGCAATCACGGGGAGTGGGCTGCGATCGGCAATCTGCTTTAACGCCGACGCAGCCTCATCATCCAACACTGCAAGACGGACGATTTCACACCCAGCAGCAGCTAAGGCGTGGATTTGTGTCAAGGTAGCTTCCACATCTCGTGTATCCGTATTGGTCATCGATTGTACGACAACCGGGGCTTCGCCACCGATTGTAACGGCCCCAACTGACACTGGATTTGTTGTTTTCCTTTGCAAACTGTTTCCCTCCTCCCCTAGATCCAGAGTTGACTAACTTGCTTTCACAAAGAGGCGCAGGATGTCTTTATAAGTAACGGCAATCATTAAGGCCATCAGCAAAACGAAGCCGACCAAGTGAATCATATTTTCCTTCTCAGGTTTTAACGGTTTCCCTCTTACCCCCTCAATTAATAAGAAGACGAGCCTGCTCCCATCGAGTGCAGGGATAGGAAATAAGTTAATGAGCCCTAATTGAATACTTAAGACGCCTGTTAAACTCAATAAGTTTGCTAAACCCTGGTGGGCGCCTTCCCCAATGACCTGAGCAATCATCACTGGACCGCCTACATCCGCTGGAATCTTCCCCGTAATCATCTGGGTCAACGTCACCATGATTAAACTAGTAAAGTCCACCGCTCTTTTTAGCCCAAAACGGGTGGCTTCGAGAATAGAGACGGGTGAGTAAATGACTTCCGGGGCAATCCCAATCATTCCGTAGCCACTTTCAGCATCCTTTTCTGCCTTAACAGACAGGGTTTCGTGTTGCTGATCCTTGGCACGTTCCAGCGTTAAACTTAACACCTGATCCGGTTTGGCATGAATGGCTTTCGTCAAACCCGTCCAATCCAACGTTGGCTCTTTGTTCACCGCCAGAATTTTATCACCGGGTTGAATCCCCGCAGTGACGGCTGGTTTTCCCGGAGCGAGTGATCCAATGATATTAGTATCGGCTGCAGTTGGAATCCCGAGATAGGCAAAAACGCCCACAAATAGGATGATGGCCAAAACAAAATTCATAACTGGTCCTGCCACAATCACCGCCATGCGCTGCCAAACTGGCTTATTGTTAAAACTCCTCACATCATGGATAGGAGCAATCACTTCTTTGCCATTGTCATCAATTTCAGCATCCATACCATGAAGTTTGACGAACCCCCCTAAGGGAATGAGTCGTAGAGCATAAAACGTTTCTTTACCTTGATAACCTAGTAGTTTCGGACCAAAACCGAAACTATATTCGATGACCTTAACCCCAATCCATTTTGCAACCATATAGTGTCCCAGTTCATGAATCATGACCATGCTTCCAAAAACGAAAATTATGGCGAGTGTCGTCAGCACTTTATCCCCCCCTTTTTTCTCGAACCCCGAACTACGATAAGAGTTCCAAAGCTCGTCGACGTGCCCAGTTGTCTGCATCGAGTATGCTTCCCAAATCCATATTGTCTATCACCTTGTGTTCAGCGCATATTGTTTCGACAATTTTTCGAATTCCTAAATAGGTAACCTTCTTCTGAAGAAATGACATGACGGCTATTTCGTTCGCAGCATTCATGACAGCCGGTAACGTTCCGCCTCGTCTGCCTGCCTGGTAAGCCATACGAAGGGCCGGAAAAGCTTCCAAATCCGGCTCATGGAAGGTTAATGTTTTCCCACGTAGGTCTAGTCGTTCAAAAGGGTTCTTCCAGCGAGTTGGATAACTAAGAGCATACTGGATTGGTAACCGCATATCCGCCCTACCTAACTGAGCAAGTACTGAACCATCACAGTATTGAACCATGGAGTGGACTACGCTTTGAGGATGAATGAGAACCTCTATATCATCATACTCGGCATCAAATAAATAATGCGCTTCGATCACCTCGAGCCCCTTGTTCATCATGGTTGCCGAATCAATGGTGATCTTGGCACCCATCTCCCAATTGGGATGGCAGAGCGCTTTTTCTAACGTGACAGTGGCTAATTGTTCCTTCGTCCAGCCGAAAAATGGACCCCCTGAGGCCGTCAAGATGATCTTTTCAACCGTGTTCTTATTTTCCTCTAGACATTGAAAAATTGCAGAATGCTCGCTATCCACCGGGAGGATCTTACACTTCATCTTCCTAGCCGTAGACATGACCAAGTCTCCAGCTGCAACCAACGTCTCTTTATTCGCTAGGGCAATCGTTTTGCCCGCCTCTAGTGCAGCAAGCGTGGGTTCTAAGCCAATCCGACCAGAAATTGCGGTGACTACCGTATCCACTTGTGGTGCAATAACAGCGCCAATGATTCCAGCCATGCCCTGGTCTACCTTAACGGGCAAATCTCTTAACCGACCACGCAGTTCGCGGGCAGCTTTTTCATCCATCATCACAACGATTTCAGGATGAAAAAGCCGAGCTTGTTGCTCCATAAGTTCGACACTTCTGTCAGCCACCAAGGCATGAATCTTGACGTGCTCTGTTGAATGGCGGACGACATCTAGAGTTTGACGCCCAACTGAACCTGTTGATCCCAATAGAGTGAGCGTTTGCAACGCGAATCATCTCTTCCTGCTTTTAATCATTCAGTAAAATAAAATTCACCTTGGCGTACCGAAGGCCCCAGCTTTTCGTAAAGCTTCATAACAAATAACCATGGTTGGTCCCACAAGAAGCCCTATTCCCCCTAGGATCTGAAGACCTACGTACATTGAAACAAGCGTTGGGAGCGGGTGTATTCCAATGCCACTAGACAGTATTTTAGGCTCTAAAAACTGTCTAACTGTCACCGTAACGATCCACATTGCCAATAATTTCAAGCCTTCAGTGAGGGACCCCATAATAAGTAATCCAGCAATCCAAGGGACAAACAGAATACCAGTGCCTACAATCGGTACTATATCGAGAAGCCCTGCTAGGACACCCAACGTGACAGCATAACGATTCCCCATAAGCAGCAAACCAGCAATGGTTGACAATGCCGTGATGGAAACTAAAATCGCTTGTGCACGCAAATAGCCCACAATGGCTGCTCCTAGGTCTGCGCTGATCGCTTGAGCATGGTCGTACCAACGGTTTGGAAACAAGTGAACAATAAATCTTTTTACATCCGGATACGTTGAACTCATCAGCAGTGTAGCGACTATAGACACGACTAGAACAATGAACGCACCCGGTAACGCGGTGAGAACGCCTAGTAAAAAGACACTGCCCGAGGTTGCCCATTCCTGAAGCGTTCTGGCTAGGCTTTCTGTCGAGGCAAACAACGCCTTTTGAATTTGAGGGTTTACGTTAACAAACTTTTCAACGGTATCGACTTGCTTCGTCACGAGATCGACGAGATAAGTATAATTAGGTAAGTTAACTGATAGCTCAGATAGCTCTGTATAAAGACGAGCCACGATTAAAAAAACAAAGAGGCTCATGCCAGCAAAGGCCAAAATGAGAGAGAGTATCGAGGCATACGTTCTACGAATTCGAATACCTCTCATCAGTCGTACAACGAGGGGTTCAAGTAAGAAGGCAAACAGAAGCGCGATAATAAAGGGCAAAAAGGCTCTAAATGCATTAGAAATTACTTCACCGAATACTGGCAAAAATTCTCGGAAGAAATAAGTGAATACTTTCAAGATTATAAATCCAGTGGTCACCACCGCAAGCCTGTTTAAATTTGTCCATATAGGGTGTTTCTGGATGCTCAACGCTTTCACCTCACGAAAGTAATAGTACACCATAATATACTATAGGCAGTGCAAATATCAGACTATCGAACCGGTCTAAGATTCCACCATGACCTGGAATAAGCTTTCCAGAATCTTTAACGCCTGCACTGCGCTTCAAGGCCGACTCAAACAAATCACCGACTTGGGCACTAATTCCAATGATAACACTTAAGATCATATACATCATCCAAGGTCCTCCACCGACAATACGCCAGAACAGTGAGGCGACGATAAGTCCAAATAATAATCCTCCCAGCGAACCTTCCACGGTCTTCTTCGGGCTTACCTGAGGGGCTAAAAGATGACTTCCAAATCGTCTCCCTATAAGGTATGCACCTACATCCGTGGACCATACCAAAAAAATTGTAAGAAAAGTCCATTCTATGCCATTTGGGAGCTGACGAAGTAGGTAAAGATGGGATAATAATACCACTGAATATAGGACGGCTAGTAGGTTAAAACTTGTTTCTGACAGCGATGTCCTTGGATAACTCAAGGCCAGTCGACCTAGTCCCATCAGAAGCCAGAACACAAGCACCGCTAACCTCCATTCTGCCCCGCCAATCACTAGGCTAATCAACCAAACAACTGCAATGAGCGTCGTTAGTTTAGACCATCCTCGAATGCCCATCTGCTCACCTATTTGCATAAATTCTCGCAACGCCAATAAGGTTAACAAAGCCACTAACATCGCAGTGTATTGACCGCCCATATAGATAAGCCCCAAGAAAAGTGGTGCACCAATCAAGGCACTAATTGTTCTTTTAAGCATGTGCTCTCCTCAATGTGTATGTATTCCACCGAAACGACGATCTCGCTTCTGGTACGAAACTATGGCTTCGATTAAAGAATTTTCAGCAAAATCCGGCCAAAGCTCTTCGACGACAACAATTTCAGTATAAGCCAACTGCCAGAGTAGGAAGTTACTTAATCGCATTTCCCCTGAAGTTCGAATCAACAAATCTGGATCAGGTAACTCTCGGGTGTAGAGAGTTTCACTAAACCTCTTCTCATCAATGTCTTCGACTCGCAGTTTTCCGTTTAAGACTTCCTTGCTCAAACTTTTGACAGCATCAAGAATCTCAGACCTTCCACCGTAATTAAGAGCAAGGTTTAGAATGAGACCCGTATTATTACAAGTACTCTTCATGGCGTGGGCTAATTCGCGTTGTGCTTCCAGCGGGAGGTCCTTAGTGTTTCCCATAGTGCGAATGACGACATTATTTTGATGCAGCTCTTGAAGTTCCTTCCTCAGGTACTCAGCTAGCAGTGTCATCAGTACGCCCACTTCATCTTTAGGTCTTTTCCAATTTTCTGTAGAAAACGCATAGACCGTCAAAACTTGAATTCCCAGTTTCGAACACGTCTTAACAATCTTTCGTAAGGTCTCCACACCTGCCCTATGGCCCATCGAACGAGGAAGCGCTCGTTTCTGAGCCCATCGTCCATTTCCGTCCATGATAATGGCTATATGACGAGGAAGACGGTCCAGCGCAACCTGGTCAATGGATTGCACTTCATTTTTTTTCCAAGGTTTGAACCACATCATTCCACCCCCTCACTCGATATTCGCAGTTTTAAATATGGACTACGAACTTCGAAAAGACCCCTATTCGAAGTTCTTGCTTTCATGATTCGTAGTTTTAATCGAACCACGAACCACGAATATCGAACCTCGAGTAAGGGGCCTAGGGCTGCCTTGGCGAAAACTTTTCATACGCTAAGACAACCTCCACATGATCGTCAAATTCTCTCACTCGTACAACCCGGCAGTTTCCCGACGCTTCCATTCTACCATGAGGGCGTGAGATTTGGAAAGAGTAAGGTTTACCCATGTTGTCAAGTTCAAGTTTTACCTCGTTCCAATCTCGACCGAGTAACCCTTGCATCATACTTCCGTAATTTCGCTTTCCTTAGTTTCCACGACATTTTCAATATCTCTGATAATTTTATCAGTGATCTTCTGAACCTCTTCTTGAGCTCTCTTGATTTCGTCTTCTGAGGCCTCGTGATCTTTCTCTAATCGTTTAAGCTTATCGTTGACATCACGGCGCACGTTACGGACCGAAACCCGCGCTTCTTCTGCCTCTTTTTTAACTTTCTTGACCAATTCAACTCGCCGTTCAGCCGTAAGTTGGGGAATGTTCAAGCGAATGACTATGCCATCACTTGACGGATTCAACCCAAGGTCTGATTTCATGATGGCCTTCTCAATAGCCGGTAGTATGGTTCTATCCCAGGCCTGAATAACAAGCATTCTTGCTTCTGGCGCTGAGATATTAGCAAGTTGGCTAATAGGCGTTGGCGCCCCATAGTATTCAACCATTACTTTGTCTAAAACACTGGGATTAGCGCGTCCTGCCCGAATTGATGCATACTCTCTACGTAATGCATCAACCCCCTTATTCATCCGTTCTTCTGCGTCCCGAATCACTTCGGAGATCATTCACTTTTCCTCCCAACATAAGTTCCAATGGCTTCGCCCATAAGCACTCTTCGAATATTTCCAGGTGTCGTAAGGTCAAAGACTATGACAGGAATATTATTGTCCATACACAGTGAAGTGGCTGTAGAATCCATAACGCCTAGCTCTTTGCTTAGCACATCTAGATAAGTTAAACGGTCAAACCTCTTGGCATGAGGATTTTTAAGCGGATCACAATCGTAAACCCCATCCACCCGTTTCGCCATCAGAATAACGTCAGCCTCGACCTCAGCGGCTCTTAAAGCAGCCGTGGTATCCGTGGAGAAATAGGGGTTACCAGTACCTGCTGCAAAAATTACAATGCGTCCTTTTTCCATATGGCGAATGGCTCTACGCCTAATATAAGGTTCAGCAACCTGTCGCATTTCGATGGCCGATAAGACACGGGTCACTGACCCTGCTTTTTCTAAAGCATCCTGCAATGCCAAGGCATTCATCACTGTCGCCAACATGCCCATATAATCAGCTGTCGCACGGTCCATACCTTGAGCACTTCCCGCAATGCCACGCCAGATGTTTCCACCGCCGACTACCAGACAAACTTCAACACCCATACCGCGAATTTCGGCAACCTGAGCCGCAACGGAAACCAGCATATCATGTTGAAGGCCATAGCCTTGAGAACCTGCAAGCGCTTCTCCGCTAATCTTAAGGACTATTCGATTATACTTCGGGTTTTCCATGCATCTACCTCCATCTATCTAATGACACGCCGAGCGAGAGAAACCGCTCACACATTTGAAAAAAGAGAACACCCGGGTGTTCTCTAGAAAGATTGTCTAGGTTACTTAGCGATTCATTTCCTTCTGAACTTCAGCTGCGAAGTCTTCCTGACGTTTTTCCATACCTTCGCCTAACTCATAGCGAGTAAAACGGCGAATAACAATGCGCTCCCCAATTTTAGCGATTTTATCCATGATCAAGTCGCGCACACTCTTATCAGGATCTTTGACAAACGTTTGATCCATCAAACAAACTTCTTTATAGAACTTCTCGATCCGGCCTTCTACCATCTTTTGAATGATTTTCTCCGGTTTTCCTTCATTGAGAGCTTGCGCTTTCAGGATATCTTTCTCATGCTGAAGTATCTCTACTGGCACATCTTCTTTATTCATATATTGTGGGTTCGCGGCTGCAATATGCAAACCTAGGTCGCGAACTAATGTTTTGAATTCATCCCCACGAGATACAAAGTCTGTTTCACAGTTCACTTCAAGCAACACGCCAATGCGTCCACCACCATGAATATAGGACTCAACAGTTCCTTCTGCTGCAACTCGTCCTTCCTTTTTAGCGGCGGCTGCAAGACCTTTCTCCCGTAGAAAATCGCAGGCCTTTTCAACCTCACAATCACACTGTATTAGTGCTTTCTTGCAATCCATCATACCTGCCCCGGTACGTTCCCGAAGCTCCTTTACTTGAGCTGCGCTTACGACTGCCATGGTTATATTCCTCCAAATTCAATGCTCAAGACTTACGCTCGAAGCACAATATTTTATTGTTATTTATAATCGATGTAGCACGAGACCCGAGTCGTAATATTTGAACTACGATCTACGAATCTCTAACTACGCTTTAGCCTTCTGTGACTTCTCCCATTTCTTCTTCCTCATCGTCAGTATGTTGACCTTCAATAATAGCATCAGCCATCTTCGAAGTAAGCAACTTGACAGCGCGGATTGCATCATCATTCGCTGGAATGACAACATCTATTTCATCCGGATCGCAGTTTGTATCCACAATGGCTACAATCGGAATCTTCAAGCGGCGTGCTTCTGCGACCGCAATACGTTCTTTACGAGGATCTACGATAAACAAAGCATCTGGAATTTTTTTCATGGTTTTGATGCCGCCTAAAAAGCGTTCTAGTTTCTCCATCTCATGTCGAAGCGCTGAAACTTCTTTCTTAGTCAGTACATCAAATACGCCTTCAACTTCCATTTTTTCCAAAACGCGTAAACGATCAACACGTTTTTGTATCGTTTGGAAATTTGTGAGCATGCCACCCAACCAACGCTCGTTTACAAAATACATACCACAACGCTCTGCTTCAGCTTTCACTGACTCTTGAGCTTGTTTCTTAGTACCCACGAACAACACAGTGCCACCGTCAGCGGCAAGATTTCGTACAAAGTTATAGGCTTCATCTACTTTTTTTACGGTTTTTTGCAGATCAATAATATAAATCCCGTTACGTTCCGTAAAGATATAGCGAGCCATTTTTGGATTCCATCGACGCGTTTGATGTCCAAAGTGGACACCTGCTTCTAATAATTGTTTCATGGAAATTACTGCCATTGTGTTAAACCAACTCTCTTTTTGTTTTTTTCGTCCGCAGGTTCATTTTAAAACGCCCCCTGTCTCCCAACAGGGAACTAACGCCTTAATCCCTCTACGTGCTTCGTTAAATCACACTGCCAATAGAATAGCACATTTTGCAATCCATTGCAATGCCAATGCGTACGCGTCCTGCCCTGCCTAATTGTTTAGGCCTGCATAGCTTTCAAGGTTTGAACGCAAACCGTACTTACGGATGAATATTTCCAGGTCACTCATGAGCTCGGGGAAGGGAAAATAGAATTCGCTCACATAATAGATCTTACTTTCCGTACGGATCTGTGCAACTTCTTGACCTTTCCCATCAAAATAAAAGGCAACCCGTCGAATATCCAGCGGTTCTAAGATATGGTTACCTAATAATGAATGAAAGGTAATTTTTCCATCTTTAATTTTCACATGTTGACTTTTCCCTACCATCCATAGGGATATAATCCCGAGCAAGGCGATGAGATATATCCCCGTGAGAAACATGACCTCTAGGGTGGGTAGCTTACTAAAGTAATTCACCCCACCTATAACTAAAGGATAAAAGATTAGAAACATCCCTGAAGAAACGATCAACGGTTTCAGTTGGTACACATAATCATGTTCTTCCATGAGATAACCCTCCTGTTACACTATTTTGTGTGTTTTATATGCTTATTTAATTCGTCGATTAAATAATCGTTCAGAACTCGGATATAGGTACCCTTCATGCCTAACGACTTTGACTCAATCACGCCAGCAGACTCAAATTTGCGCAAGGCATTAACAATAACGGACCGAGTAATTCCCACTCGATCGGCAATTTTACTGGCGACTAAGAGACCTTCTCCCCCACCCAATTCGGCAAAGATGTGTTCGACAGCTTCTAGTTCAGAATATGACAGGGTTCCCACGGCGATTTGGACTGCCGCTTTCTTACGTGCTTCTTCTTCAGCGCGTTCCGCCTTAACCCGTAAAATTTCCATACCTACAACCGTAGCACCATATTCAGCAAGCACGAGATCTTCCTCTTCAAAATCTTCATCATATTTAGCTAACACGAGTGTCCCAACACGTTCGCCTCCACCTAAGATAGGAACGATCGTGGTCAGCTTATTCGTAAAATGGCAAGGTTCATTATTATTGAATACGCAACCATTGGCAACCTGTGCAGTGTTTGTTTTTGTCTCGCTAACCCTCATGAGACCTTCATTATAACTTTCCGGGAAACGTTCGGAATGAACCACAATGTCTTCCATTGAGCCACAAACAAAATTTTCCATAAAACTATATCCCAGGATCTTTCCTCTTCGACCTACAATATAAATGTTAGCAATCACTGCTTGACTAAGCACCTTAGCCATTTCCTCAAAATCAACCGGATTTCCAGCAGCACGTTGTATTAATTTATTAACGGTTCTAGTTTTTTCTAATAGGGTTTTTTTCATGGATAGTTCATCCTCCTTAAAGTGAGTAAATTGCTGACTTATGGTCAGTTCATGTTTAAACTACAGAATATAGCGTGCTAAATCTTGATTTTGCACTACATCGCCCAAACGTTTTTGGACATATTCTTGATTAATTGTCACAGTGTAATCTTCGGGAAGCTCAGAAGCTTCAAAGGACAATTCTTCAAGTACCTTCTCTACAATCGTGTGGAGCCGTCGAGCCCCAATATTTTCGGTGCTCGCATTTACTTTGAAGGCAACTTCAGCTAATTCATCAATAGCATTCTCTGTAAAATCAACCTTTATTCCTTCTGCCCCCAATAAAGCACTGTATTGTTTAATCAATGATGATTGGGGTTCCGTAAGAATGCGTTTAAAATCGGCAACGCTTAACGATTGAAGTTCCACACGAATAGGGAATCTTCCTTGAAGTTCTGGAATAAGATCAGACGGTTTACTGAGGTGGAAGGCACCCGCAGCAATAAACAGGATGTGATCAGTATTAACTGGGCCGTACTTTGTTACCACCGTAGACCCTTCCACAATCGGGAGAATGTCCCGTTGTACGCCTCCTCTAGAAACGTCTGGACCCCCTGCGCCATCGCGACCCGCAATTTTATCGATCTCGTCCAAGAAAACGATTCCTTCATGTTCTGTTCTTCGAATGGCCTCTTGAACTGCTTCGTCTTGATCAATTAAATTTTGTGTCTCTTCATTGACTAAGATCTTGCGCGCTTCGCGAACCGTTACATTTCTCTTCTTGTGCCGCTTAGGAAGCATCCCTGACATCATATCCTGAATATTCATGCCCATTTCCATATTGCCGCCCAGCATATCGGACAGTGGCGTGGTTTCTTCCACTGAAATTTCAACGACCTTGTCTTCAAGGTCCCCACTCTGCAAGCTGTCAGCGACTAACTTACGCTCTTTCTCCATTTCGGGTGTCACGTCAATGTCTTTTTCTTGATCTGGCGTTTGACCGAACAGCATCTGAAAGGGGTTGTTCCCACCACTTTCGGAGCGTTTTGTTGGAACTAACAGCTCGATCAAGCGTTCCTCCGCATTAATAGCTGCCTGAACTTGGACCTTCGCTGCGCGCTCCACCTTCACCATACGCAAGGCTATTTCAACTAAGTCACGGATAATGGCTTCTACATCCCGACCTACATACCCAACTTCTGTGAATTTTGTCGCTTCGATCTTAATGAAAGGCGCACGAACGAGCTTCGCCAAGCGACGTGCAATCTCCGTTTTCCCAACGCCTGTTGGGCCAATCATTAAAATATTTTTGGGTATAATTTCTTCTTGCAATTGCTCTGACAAACAAGAACGCCGATAGCGATTACGCAAAGCAACCGCAACAGCTCGTTTTGCCGCATCTTGACCTACAATAAACAGGTCCAATTCACGGACAATCTCTCGAGGTGTCAAGCTGTCCATAGTCTCACCCCCTATAACTCTTCCACATTTATTTGTTCATTCGTGTACACACATATTGAAGCAGCCACTAGCATCGCTTCCCGTACGATCTCTGAAGTCGACAAATCCGAATGTTTGACTAAAGCTCGAGCAGCAGCCAACGCATAGTTGCCACCTGATCCAATAGCGGCGATACCATCGTCCGGCTCGATCACTTCACCCGAACCAGATATAATCAAGATATTTTGGGTATCCGCCACTAAAAGTAGGGCTTCTAGGTTGCGAAGCATTTTGTCCGTTCTCCATTCTTTCGCCAACTCTACCGCAGCACGCTGCAAATTTCCATGATACTCTTCGAGCTTCTGTTCAAACTTATCAAAAAGCGTAAACGCATCCGCTACGGAACCCGCAAACCCTGCAATCACTTTCCCCTTAAATAAACGACGTACTTTCCGTGCTTTATGTTTCATCACGGTTGCCTGTCCAAAGGTTACCTGTCCGTCACCCGCTATCGCTACGTGTTCCCCTTTCTTCACTGCGACAATAGTCGTTGCATGAAACATGACTAACACCCCCTTTTAATAAAGTTTACAAGGAGATTTTTTGTGTGTCAAGTAAATTGTAGTGAATTTGTGACTTTTTGTGAAAATTCACTTTGTCCCTGGACGATCGTGGCCTTTCGCTCGGGGATGAGCCTGAATATACACCGTTTTAAGACGTTCACGGGTTAGGTGCGTATATATTTGAGTCGATGAAAGCTTTTGATGTCCCAGTAACTCTTGAACACTTCTTAGGTCCGCTCCTCCATCCAACATATGTGTCGCAAAGGAATGGCGAAGCATATGAGGGCTGATGTGTTGTACCAAACTAAGCTGGGCGACTAGTTTGTCCAAAATCCGTCGGACAGACCTGGCCGATAACCGAGTCCCCTGGTAATTGAGTAAGAGAATTTTAGTGTCATCTTTTCGCATTGCGAGATATCCTTCGATGGCCTGGATCGCATGATTGGTCACAGGCACCACCCGCTCCTTGCTTCCCTTTCCAAGAACTCGAATCAGTCCACTCTCTAAATCAAGCTGCTCTAGATCCAAACCGACTAATTCACTGACCCTCAGCCCAGACCCATAGAGCAACTCGATAATGACTTGATCTCGACAACCCAACAGATTGGTACAATCTGAAGCCTTGAGTAACGCTTCCATTTGATCTAAATATAGAAAATCCGGGAGTCTTCGTCCCAGTTTAGGACTAGCTACCCGTTGTACTGGATTTATTTGGAGTATTTCCTTACCACATAAGAACTTAAAAAAAGTCCTTAGAACGGCAAGCTTACGAGCCATACTTTTTCTCATCAATCCATGGTCTGCTAAGACGCCAAGAAAGCCACGCACGATATAAACATCAATAAGGTCCACCGTAAGTTTTTCAGCTTCAATACCGTGTTCGCTGGCAGCGAACCTGAAAAACTGAACCAGATCCGTTTGATAAGCAGCGATCGTCAATTGGGAACGATTTTGAGACTGTTGATGACCCGTAAATAAACTTAACGCCTCATCCATATTCAATCGCTGCTTACCTCCCCATATTCTCCCATGCACAAAACTCACTGAGCGTCTCCAAAGCTCGTTCAGAAATCTTAGAGTTTCTTTCACGTTTATTCCGTATCCGCTCTGCTAAGGGAGGAAGCAACCCGAAGTTAATGTTCATGGGTTGAAAATTTTCACTGGGTGATCCTTCCAAATGGCGCGCCAGGGCTCCTAACGCCGTGACGGGTGGAAAGACAAGCCGAGTCATCTGACTTAGACGTCTCCATGCATTAAGGCCTGCCAGAAGCCCGCTAGCAGCAGATTCGACATATCCTTCGACCCCTGTTATTTGACCAGCGAAGAAGAACTCCGGATTAATCTTTAAACTAAAATCAGCTTTGAGGAGTTTAGGGGCATTGAGAAAGGTATTTCGGTGCATCACACCATACCGCACAAACTCGGCATTTTCTAGACCAGGGATTAACGAAAATACCCGTTTCTGTTCCGCCCATTTTAAATGGGTTTGAAAACCCACCAAATTGAAAAGTGACCCTGCCTTATTTTCCTTACGCAGCTGTACCACAGCATAGGACCTTAGTCCAGTTCGCAGATCCTGCAAGCCAACAGGTTTTAAGGGCCCATACGTCAGAGTCTGTGGACCACGTTTAGCCATGACCTCCACCGGCAGACAGCCTTCAAAAACATTTCCTTCTTCAAATCCCTCGACTTCTGCTGTCTCCGCCTCAACTAAGGCCTGATGAAACAAGTCATACTCTTCCTTCGTCATGGGACAATTCAAATAGTCTGCCTCTCCCTTGTCATACCGCGAAGCCCAAAAGGCCTTACTTAAATCTATGGATTCGAGCGTAACGATCGGGGCTGCTGCGTCGTAGAAGGAGAGCGCTTTCTCGCCCGTTAACCTGATGATATCTTGCGCTAAATCATCAGACGTCAAGGGACCAGTAGCAACAATGGTCATCCCACCTTGTGGGAGGCTCTGTACTTCTCCCCTATGAATACATACCTGGGGATGGTCTTCCAACCGTTTTGTCACTTCACTCGAAAAAAGTTCCCGATCGACGGCTAAAGCGCCGCCAGCGGGAACTGAGTTATGATCAGCAGCCTTCATGATAAGGGACCCTACGCGGCGCATTTCTTCTTTTAGTAGCCCCACCGCATTTTCTAAGCCTGCCCCTCGCAACGAGTTGCTGCAAACAAGTTCTGCAAATTGGTCCGAATGATGGGCCGGCGTCGTTTTAGTCGGTCGCATTTCATATAAATCGACCCCCACACCGCGTTCGGCAAGTTGCCAAGCAGCCTCGGAACCTGCGAGACCTGCTCCGATGACGGTAATATGCTGCATTTATCCATACTCTCCTTATCCCAATAGATCTATTTAGACTTCTTCAATGACTTTCGTAAAACGGCATTCCTTATTAGTGCAAACATACTTTTTCTCTTTTTTAGACGTCTTCATCACCATCAACTGTTGACACTCCGGGCAGGGATCAGGTGCTGGCATTTCCCAAGACACAAAATCACACTCTGGATAGCCACTACAGCCGTAAAACTTGCGGCCTTTCTTGGAGCGACGAACCACGAGGGGTTTGGTGCATTTCGGACAATTCGTACCCACTTCTTCAAAGAGAGGTTTCGTATTCCGGCACTCTGGAAAACCTGGGCAGGCCAGGAATTTACCGTAGCGACCCATCTTGATGACGAGATTTCGTCCACATAGTTCACATAGTTCTTCGGACACGACATCTTCTATCTTAACTTTCCCAATCTTCTCCTCAGCCTCAGCCAAGGTCACAGAAAAGGGCGCATAATAGTCTTCAACAACCGACTTCCAAGGAGCACTTCCTTCTTCTACAAGATCGAGCTTCCCCTCCAAATTAGCAGTAAACTCTAAATTCAAAATATCTGGGAAATATTCTTTCAGCAGCGTAATGACAATTTCTCCAAGTTCCGTAAGATGGAGTTTTTTCTCTTCCTTGACAACATACCCCCGCGTTTGAATGGTTTCAATCGTTGGGGCGTAAGTACTTGGTCTTCCGATTCCTTCCTCTTCCATCTTTCGAACGAGAGAGGCCTCTGTAAAACGCGCCGGTGGTTCGGTGAAATGTTGTTTGTCATCGAGTTTAACAAGTTGTAGTGTTTCTCCAGTCGCAACAGTAAGGGTCAAGGCGCTTTGTAATTCATCCACTAGATCCTCTTCGTCTTTGCCTTCTTCATAGACTGCCAAAAATCCAGGGAAACGAACGGTTGACGCATTCGCTCGAAACAAATAATCTTCTACTAGAACATCGACTGCCAAAGTATCTGTGATGGCGACACTCATCTGACTGGCAATAAAGCGCTCCCAGATCAAGCGGTATAATCGCAACTGATCTCGAGATAAAATCCCCTTTAGTAAATCCGGAGTGCGCAAAGCAACCGTCGGACGAATGGCTTCATGGGCCTCCTGAGCACGTCCTTTATTGGCGAATTTGCGTGGTTCTGGTGGATAGTAATCGTCCCCATAGTGTGCCAGAATCCATTCCTTTGCCTCGGTTTGGGCAACTTCCGCAATCGTAACAGAATCTGTACGCATGTACGTGATTAACCCGACGGTCCCCTCAACTTTACCCAGATCAAGACCCTCATACAATTGCTGACATAACATCATGGTGCGTTTCGGCGAAAAACCCAATTTCCGATGGGCTTCTTGCTGCAAACTGCTCGTAATAAAAGGTGGAGCAGGCAACTTTTTCTTTTCTTTCGTGCGAACATCGGACACTTGAAACTCTTTTCCCTTTAAATCTTCCAGTACTGCTTCCATTTCGGGTTTAGAGGAGATGGCAACCTTTTGCCCAGCCTTTTTTAAGAGCTTTGCTAGGAATTTTCCTCCAGCAGTTTTCAGGTCTGCCGTCAGACTCCAATACTCCTCCGAAACGAACGCCCTAATTTTCTCTTCTCGGTCGTCTACAATCCGTACTGCCACGGATTGAACTCGACCTGCACTTAAGCCTTTTTTGATTTTCCTCCAGAGCAAAGGGCTTAACTGATAACCCACTAAACGATCCAATACTCGACGGGCCTGCTGCGCATCCACCCGATTCAGATCAATCTGACGAGGATTCTTAAGAGCAGCCTGAATCGCTGTTTTCGTTATTTCGTGAAATTCAATGCGATTTTTATTGGTTAGGTCAAGACCTAATAAATGTGAAAGATGCCACGCAATCGCTTCTCCCTCACGGTCAGGGTCAGAGGCCAGAAATATTTTATCTGCGCCTTTAGCTGCCACTCGTAATTCCTTGATCAAATCACCCCGACCACGAATGGCAATATATTTGGGTTCGAAGTTGTTTTCTAAGTCCACACCTAGTTGGCTCTTAGGTAAGTCTCTCAAATGTCCCATAGACGCTTTGACTGTATAACGGCTTCCCAAGAATTTGCTGAGTGACTTTGCCTTGGCAGGTGACTCAACAATAACAAGCGTTTTAGTTGCCATAAATTTCTTCACCTCAATCAAACTTAACGAAAACTTTTAATAAGTTAGAGTTTTCCATCTTTTATTAGTTTCTCATACGATACTTAACTTCACCTGGGAGGAGTCTCTGTACTTCAGGTAAACGTTGGTAAAACTTAAGCCCTATCTTAACGCCTTTTTCGTAGTATGTCTAGCACTCTCGCGCTAATACATAATGTTGACCTGGTAATTGGAGGACTTTTCCGCCCAATTGCAGTTCCAACAAGGCTAACGAAATACTGGACACAGAAAGGGTCGAGTGAAGCGTAATATGATCAATATGTAGAGGTACGTCACTTAACTGCTGAAGAATTAACTCACGATCTATTCCGACAGTAAACTCCTTTTCACTACTTATGCGGGTCGTTTTCTTGGTAACCTGGCCACAATTTTTCGTCCAGGCGGGCACCTCCTGCCAAATGTCTTCGATGACGTCTACGATTTTCGCTCCCTGACGGAGTAAATTGTGAGTTCCCCGGCTCATGGGGCTAAAAATGGGACCTGGCACAGCAAATACTTCTCGCCCTTGTTCTAACGCGAAATCCACGGTGATCAAGGCGCCACTTTTTTCCGCAGCCTCTACAACTAGAACTCCACGAGAACACCCGCTAATTAAGCGATTTCTCGCTGGAAAATTACCTGCTAGGGGTGCCGTACCCGGTGTGAATTCACTCACTAAGGCACCTTTCTCCAAAATATCCTTGGCAAGGCGTTGGTTTTCTAGGGGATATACGCGGTCAAGACCACATCCAAGAAACGCCCAAGTCACTCCGCCGCTCTCAATCGTCCCTTGATGCGCAGCGGTATCAATCCCTCGAGCCAGACCGCTGGCAATAACAATTCCTTTAGCTGAAGCTTCACGGGCCAATAGACGTGCTGCAGCCTTTCCATAAGCGGTGGCTTGACGTGCACCGACTACGGCTAACACGTCTTCCTGCCCTCGTAATTGACCCCGATAATATAGAAGTGGAGGCGCATCGGCCAGCTCAGCAAGAAGGGTGGGATAATCAGGGTCATCTGGGGTGATTATATTGATCCCTTCTTTGCGTAAGGACTCTCCGATCTTATGAGGGTCAATGTTATTTCTCCCCTTCAAAATTTCTCTAATCCATGGCCCCTGACCTGTAATTTGAAGAAATTTGCTTTGCGGAGCCTCCCAAGCGTTTACAGCACTTCCGAAGTAAGCAATAAGCTGACGTAGATGTTGGCTTCCAACGCCCTTAATAGTGCGTAAGGCTGCTCGAACGAGCTTTTCCTGTTCCATCCCAATGCGCCCCCCTGTCCTTTGCCTTCTTTTTCTGGACAAAAGGGCGCTTCTCCTGCGAAGAATATAGACGAATATTCGTTTATTTAGTGAAATAATGTAGAATTGCTGAAAAAACGTTCGTTTTATTCATCATTTTACATAAATACCCGACTTTTTTTGCCATGGCTATGCTTCTTTTGCACGTCGGGTTGTCTTTTTACGAGGAGTCAAGGTAGATTTTACGGGTCCTATTTCTTTTTCAGTTAGGGAAATACTTGCCCTCAAAGCATCCATAAGATCAACCACTTTCCTACCCTTTGTAGGTGCGTTCACTTTAAAGTTTTCACCAGCTACTTTGCTTTCAATTAAGCGTGCCATTTGTTCATGTAACTCATCACGGTATTTCTCTGGTTCAAACGGACGGGCTAAATTATCGATGAGTTGACGTGCCATGTTCAATTCTACTTCCGTCGGAACTACGAGCTCCCCCACTGGATCCATATGGCGAATTTCCTTTGGATAATACATCGTCTCCATCACTAGGCCTTGTTCAAAAACACGAAGACAAGCCAAATGTTGTTTTGAGCGCATAGTGACACGGGCCAAAGCGACTTTACCACTCTCCTTCATCGCCTGACAAAGTAAACGATAAGCCTTCTGGGCAGTGTCTTCCGGCGACAGATAATACGACTTTTGGTAATATATTGGGTCGATTTCCTTCAGATCAATAAAATTAAGAATATCAATTGATCGACTCATGGGTTGCTCTAAAGACTTAAGGTCTTCATCCTTTAACTCAACGTACCGATCCTTTTCGTATTCATAGCCTTTGACTAAATCTTCAGTACTAACTTCTAGATCGCATGAGGGACATTTCTTAATCGAACGAATTCGGTTTTGACAGGTTTTATGAAGATAATTAAATTGGAATTCTTGAGATTCTGTGGCCGCGTGCATTTTTACTGGAACATTGACTAAGCCAAAACTGATGGATCCTTTCCAAAGTGTATGCATTTGACATTCCTCCTCATCTTAGTGTGAACATCCTAGGAATTATTAATGCAATTTCACATTAAACAATGACACCATAAAAAAAAACTCTGTTCGTAGTGAACAAAGTTTTTTTAAAGTAATATCAGGATGACTATTAATATTCTCACAGCAAAGGATCAGATAAGAATCTATACGATCACACTAAGCTACTTCCCCCATAATGCGTTTCAGACTAAAGACAACAATACTAGCAAGTACCGCATAATCCTCCGTCGGCAGGATTGCCGCTGCAGAGCCGTCAAATAAAATATTACCAGAGGCTGGGAATTCATCATCTGCTCTCCATAGAACCAAGGTCAGAGGAATACGTGGAAAAGCCCGCAAGGTCACGCCTACGTCTCCAAGTCCATTGGACTGGCCTCCTAAACTTGTCGCTACTTCAAGAAGCCTATCAGGATTAGAACCGAAAATTCTTACCATCGGGTCAATCGATCGGCCACTAAACGGTTTAATATAAATGGCTCCACCGGGTAATTCTTTATAAGAAATAAGTTTGCCATTATCTAAGCTTTCTGTGGGATTGACTAAATAGTGAAGAATCAAAATCTGAGTTGCTTGTGGTAATTCTGCGTCTGAATTTGATACAGGTACAAAGTTTCCAGTGGGATATTCAACCTTGTAACTCGCCCCTAAGAAATCAACCTCTAACGCATTTCCATTGCTAGGATAACCTGAACAACGGGCCATATTCTCTAAGGTGCAAGCTCGGAAATTTTTAAGCGCCACCTCATGAGCCATCGATAAATCCGCCATATTTTTCCCTCCCACTTCTTGCTACTTACGGACCACGTATCATTTATGCTAACTTAAATTGACTGCAACGCTATGTTCATGAACCCACTGTGAATGAGGCGCCTTATGCGTTCTATTCTGTCCTCGCCTTTAATTGAAGATCCTGCATTCTGCCGCTATATGTTGAATCGCTGAAGATAATTCCGACATTAGAATACCATTTTTTAAACAATAAAATTGTAAAAAGGAAGGCTGGCTAACTGATTGACTGCCTGATCTAATAAAATTTTATCTAACAATCTTATTCTTCCTTCATATCAACGCCTAAAATCTACAGATAAGGCTAGCGCCATTGCACTAACCTTATCTGTAGATTGGACCGCCATTTGGAGTGAATAATGGCACCCAATTACTCGTCATCTGGCCGAAACGATAATCCAAATTCTTTGAGTTTAAATTCCACCTCTTCTAACGACTTGCTACCTAGATTACGCATTTTGCTCATGTCTTCTTCGGTCTTTTGTGTCAAATCTTCCAAGGTGTTTACGCCTGCCCGCTTCAGACCGTTATAGGCGCGAACAGACAGGTTAAGATCCTCAATTCCCATGTCTAGTATTTTGGGCTTGGGTTCTTCCTCTTTTTCTACTATAACCTCAACATCATCAACCTGATCTGTAAGTCCCATGAAAAGGTTTAGATGGTCATGCATGATTCTAGCGGCCTCACTGGTCGCTTTCTCTGGCGTGATACTGCCATTAGACCATACTTCAAGGGTTAACTTGTCATAGTCCGTGATCTGACCCACTCGTGTTGCCCCTACGTCGTAATTCATCTTATAAATTGGAGCAAAAATTGAGTCAATAAGGATCGCTCCACTCATATTCTCTGGTGCCTGATGTTTATCCGCAGAAACGTAGCCACTGCCGCGTTCTACCATCATTTCCATGAACAGTCGTCCACCCTTCTCTAAGGTGGCAATCTTTAATTCTGGGTTCAGTATCTCAATGTCTGGTTCGCTTTTGATATCTCCCGCTGTCACAACGCCTTCGCCTTCAGCCTCTATTCGAATTATTCGCGGTTCATCGGTGTAGCCTTGAAGAACCAGTGATTTCAGATCCAAGATGATGTCATGAACTTCTTCCAGTACCCCTGGAATCTTTGTGGATCCAGGTTGTAACCCTTCTATTTTGACCGCTGTTACCGCTGATCCAGGAAGTGACGATAATAAGATGCGCCTTAGAGAATTACCCAGGGTAATCCCATATCCCCTTTCAAGCGGCTCTACGACGAATTTGGCATAGCAGTTGTCTTCAGAACGATCAATACACTCGATTCTAGGTTTCTCCATTTCTAACAAAAAATGCGCCTTCTTCCTCTGTTCTTAGTTCGATATTTAATGAATCGTTGGCAAATCACAATACACATAATCTATCATTAACACAGATTCTTACTATATTCAAGGAAACATAGTCAAATCCCTTTTTTTTGGTCTGAGAACTATGGCTGTGACGTAGCACCAGCAAACCAATGATTAATTTCTCGTACTCCTGTCGACCAAGTAAACAATGGACTGATAACTAATACCACTATGCAAAGAAAGCCCAATCTCGCATGTTCGACTGTTTGAATACCCCGCCGTGCAGTCTTTGGGTAAAGAATCCTTGAGCGTTGCTAAGGCTGAACTGTTTAATTCAGGCACTGTAAATCCACGGTCCCCTGCAAAACCGCAACATTGGACATCCTTTGGCATAACGACGTTTTCTGCGCAGGCATGAGCTACCGCGTAAAACTTATTGGTTAACTGCATCTTAATTGAGGTGCAAGTGACATGAACTGCGACTGTTTCAGGTGTTTGATTGAAGGTGAGACGATTCAATAAAAAGTCGTGAATAAATTCGACGGGTTCATAGAGCTTTAAGGAATCCATCACCCGTCTCATCCGATACAAACACGGGCTTGTGTCACATAAAATGGGGTACTTGCCGCCTTCGCTTGCTGCCAATAAAACCTTTTCGAGCTCAGAATTCTTTTTGTCTGCTGTCTCGAAAAACCCCTTACTCTCCCATGGCATTCCGCAACAAAGCTGATTCATGTTGGGCGGGATAATCACTTCATAACCTGCCTTTGCCAAGACAGAAAGCATGGCCTCACTTAAAGCCCTCTGATCAAGATCATTTTTTGCGACACCCATCGAACGGCTAATGCAGCTGGGGAAATAGACCACTTTTAAAGGCGCTGATTCCTTCGTTGTCTTCGATATTTGAGGCCTGTTTGTATCTTGCTTAAGCGTCGGAACTGTTCCACCTTTTGGCATCCAAGGGTTCCACAGAGGAATCGCATTTCTTGTGATTTTTCTAGCGCCTTGTGTTAGACCGACCATCACCTTTGTGCCTAATACACCATGTACCCCGTTGACAGCGCCTAATCCGAAACGCAGGATCCCCGTCACTCCGTTCATATGACTTGCTATACTTTCTGCAATCCAACGGGTCGTAGGCGTGACTAATTGAGAACGATAGTATTTTATATAATCCCCTGTGTTGATTTCCAAAGGACAGTTGGTGGCACATAATCCATCCACGGCACACGTTTGATTACCTGGATACTCAAAATCTTTTTCTAGACGAGCTAAGAGTTCTTGATCTTGCCCTGATCGTCGCAACTCATGAATTTCTCGTTGAATCACAATGCGTTGCCGTGGAGTGAGCGTAAGGTTCTTTGAGGTGCAGATATTTTGACAGAAACCACAGTTGGTACAACGATCAATAATTTCATGAGCCTGAGGCATATTCTTTAAGTTTTCTAGATAAACATGGGGATTGTCGTTTATAACGACACCTGGATTCAGGAGGTTATCTGGATCGAAGTTGGCTTTAAGGCGTTTCATTAAAACATAGGCTTTTTTTCCCCATTCCCGCTCAACGAAAGGTGCCATATTGCGGCCGGTTCCATGCTCTGCTTTCAACGACCCACCAAAGCGGGTCACTACGAGTTCAGTAACCTCCAACGTTAAGCCTTCGTATCTCTGTAAATTCTCAGGACGGCTAAAGTCTTGCGTGAAAATAAAATGAAGATTCCCATCTAAGGCATGACCGTAAATAATGGCATCTGGATAGGAGTATTTATCCAGGATGGCTCTAAGCGCTAACGTTGCTTCGGCTAAATTTGCTTTAGGAAAAGCCACATCTTCAATGACAACGCCCGTCCCCAAGACTCTAATAGCCCCTACAGCTGGAAAAATACCTTTCCTAATGTTCCATAAGTTCTCGTACTCTTCTTTCACGGCTGTAAACTTAATGGGCAGTACGGTAGGGATTTCTTTCAACAGCTCTTCCACTTGTTTAATTTTTTGCACCAGTGACTCTGGATCAATACCGCGCACCTCCACCAGCAGTGCCGTGGCGGTTGGGGAAAGGGTTTTTAAATAATCTGGCATGCCAGGCTTTTCTTCCATGGTCTTCAACGATATTCTATCCATTAATTCAGCGGCTGAAACTGTTTCCCGATCCAATTCCTGAACCGCTAAACAAGCTTGTTCCATATCTGGATAGATAATTAACGCTGAAGCTTTATGTGCATGCTCAATCACTGTATGATAAGTGATCTCAGATATAAAACCCAAAGTTCCTTCTGACCCAATCATAAGGTGTTTAATAATGTTGATGGGGTCTTCGAAATCTACAAAGGCGTTGATACTATAGCCTGTCGTATTTTTAATCTTATATTTGTGCAGTATTAAAGCGGCTAACTCTGGATCCGCCATGATCTCATCTCTAATTTTCTTAATCTCATCAACCCACTGTGAATGCGTGGTGACAAAATTTGAGCACGATTCCTTGTTCTCTGTATCTAGGAACGTTCCATCACTGAAGATAATTTTCATTTCAGCCACGGTTTTATAACTGTTATCGGCAGTTCCGCAACACATACCACCCGCATTGTTGGCGGCTATCCCTCCGATCATAGCGTGATTAATGGAGGCTGGGTCTGGTCCAATTTTTCGGGAATATCCCGCCAAAAAACGATTTGCCTCAGACCCAATAATTCCTGGTTCTAAGACGATCTTTTCTCCGTTGTCCAGAATTGAATGACCTCGCCACGCACCTTGTAATACAACCAGGACCGAGTCTGACACAGCCTGTCCAGAAAGACTTGTCCCAGCCGTTCTAAAGGTTACAGGTACCTTATATTCTTGGGAAGCTTTTAGTAGTTGAGTTATCTCATCAGGGGTACGAGCCTTTATGATGATTTTAGGAATCAGACGATAAAAGCTGGCATCAATTCCATAGGCCAAGGTGTGCAAGGGGTCACAAAAGAGACGATCACTCGGGATAAAACGAGCAATTCGCTCCCAAAAGGCTTGAAACGATTTGGGCAATTTCGCAACGTCTTCTAAAAGAACTTGACTCATAAAAATCTTCCTCTCAATACTAAAATAATTTTGAGCTACTATTTTCAGGCTTATAATTCCTACCTTAAATATATTTAGAAAAGATGTTGCTTAATAACTCTTCCAATTTTATAAATAATATAACTATTCATTAACATTTGCAACACTTTTGAAATTAACAATTTTTACAAATAAAAAATGAGTGCATAGAACCTAAACGTTCTTGCACTCACCAATGAATCATCAACCCATGGTCTGTTATTATATCTAGACTAATGAGTTCTTGCTAAGGAAAGTTTACTGACTGCCGAGATGAGCCCCTCCTGATCAAAATCTCCGCCTGCTGTATAATAGCTGTCTGTATGAGTCCATGCAAGGATCGCCTTATACGGTTTCATACCGAATTCCAAGTACGAGCCCGCAACCTCCACACCAGCAAAAACAAAGTTGATTGTACTGACGGGTAACTGCGGGGGCAAATTAGCATGTGCCACTTTGCCCTGTGTCACAGTTAATTTTGGTAACGGGTCCCCATGAACGAAGTATTGAGTAATCAATACCCCTACACCCTCGGGCATCTTAAACCATTGATGTTTAGCCTGGTAGACCTCACCTTTCGCGTGCTCCTCAAATAGATAGGGTTGCCCACCCATGCGTTCCGGCACTTCTTTGGGGGTTATCTCCTCTGGAGGTTGAAGGGCCTCCTTAGTGTTATCCTGCACTTTGATATCAGCAGGTAATTGGAAATTAAAAAGCTCCTGAGACAAACCTTGATTTAACCGAAGTTCTCGAACCACCTTACGTTGCACCATGTGATGATTCGCATTGTACCATTCTGTCACCAGCGGCATCCAAGTGTCCTTATCCATCCACAAATGGGTCACCATATCTCCCCTTCCGCTCACCTTCTGGTTAAATTGAAGATGCAACGCGGGGCGCCCATTGATATATTCTGTACCTAACGAACGGCTATTTTTATCAGTAGCCATCAACTTCAGCGAATCTGTGACGTTCAGTCCCATTTGCGCCTTAGCTTCCTCACTGAATTTAATTTTAGCGGCCTGCTTAACGTCTTTCATATAGGTCAGTGCTTCAGCACCTCTGACCACGAGGATAACTTCACCCATTAATGGAGGATTCGATTCCACTCGGTACAAATCTGGAGTCTGAAACCAACTATGAGTTGTCAAGGTTTGCGGGGCTCCTTGCTCGAAGTAAGTGTCGTCGACAACTTGTTCGTAATCTGAGATCTTTGCTGTTACTGTGTTAAATTTTTCTATAATTTGATCTGAAGTGAGTGTGATTTTACCCGTTAACGTGTGAAGCAACGTCAAAAAGTCCTTATGGCGTCCAATTTCCTTGGTCCATTCTGGGTGTGCCACCAAATCCAGTTCAAATTTCGCCCGGTCCGCTCCGTTCATAGTTCCTTCCAGATAGTCATAAAAAGAACCTACATCACGCGACATATCATCCATTTTAGCCTCCATGGTTGTTTTCTCCTTTCGTCCTTCACGAAATACCTCTAATTCATCTTTAAGCCTTTCCCGAGCTCGAAACAATCGTGATTTAATGGTGCCTAGGGGTATCTGGTATCGCCTCGCAACTTCTAGCAAACTAACGCCCAACAAATCCACGTCCATCACGACCTGTTGTTGGTCTATAGGTAAGAGCTTTAAAACCCGAGTCAGTTCGCAGCGGAGCACGACCAGCTCGTCCACCGGAAGGCCTATTTGCCTTAGAGTTCCTTCATCTTGACCTTGTATTTGTCGCTGCTTTAGCCGAAGAATCATGTAGACTTCGTTCGTCACAATGCGACGCCACCAAGCAGAAAAAGCCGCAATCTCAACGAGAGCATGGAGGTGAGTATGCATCTTCAGTAAGGCATTTTGCACAGCATCTTCTGCGAGATCTGCATCCCGCAATAGTGCCCGCGCGTGACGTAAGGCGGGGGGGTAAACGGCCTCTAGTAGGGACTCCCACGCCGCTAGGTCACCTGCTTGAGCCTTCTTAATGAGCGCTTCATTTTGTTCAATCATTTGTTCTCCTCCAAACCAGCAAGGGGATTTGGAGACCGATGAGAAGTGCCGTCCCCATCAACGTGGTAACAATGGGCTCCCAGGCAGGCATAGACCCTGTCCAGGCGGTTTGACTAAAGATCCCTTGAATTAAATCTAGAAGACCGGCCACAAAATGTCCCGGCCAGAACATCGGCAACAGTACGTTGACGAGCACAATGATGATCAAAGCGACACCGCCGGCCAAGCTTGCACTTGTAACCAGAGCGCTCGCCAGTAGGATCACGCTGATTAAAAACGCTTGATATACAACATAGAGCAAGGCTGCCTGCCAAAGAACATTCCACGTAACAGGTCCGATCAATTGGCTTGTGTAATAGGTCCCCAGCCCTAGTCCAAGCATTGAGGCAAGTGCAGCCACCAGAAAGAACACGCTATATTTGGCCAAAACATAGTGAAGGATCTTCACGGGTTTACTCCAAAGCCATTCCCCCACTAGTTTACGTTCACCCGCAATCATTCCCATTCCTACCAAGATGAGCGCAATAACCCCTAATTGGTTATATTGTCCGATGATGCCGTAAAGCACCTGGTCTACAGTGGCAGGTGGAATATGAATCACTGTCCCTTCCGGTAAGTTGGTGGCAGAACTCAAAATTGCAGGCATTAGCTTAGCTGTGATTGGTTGTGAAATGCCTAGAAACAGGTAAACTGCTACCAGCGGTATCCAACGTCCAAGCCTCACCATTTCTTGTACCTCTTTAGCGAACCATGTTGCCATCTGCAGTGCCTCCTTGATCAGACCTTGTGTTTTGTTTCTGTTCTTCTTCAGCTTGCTTGACGACCTTGTGAAAATACTGTTCCAGTCCCTGCTCCTGCCAGACAACCTTACTGACTGGAATACCAATACCCTGCATGGCACGGCTGAATTCTGTCTGCAAACGGTTGACTAAGCTACTATTAACCTCAAAGTGCACCTGAGTGCCAACGTCGGTTTCGCCGCTTTGCTTTAGTAACTCAGGCAGAGCGCCTTGGGCCCTAATTTTCCCCTTATGGATGATGACAACCCCATCACACACCTGCTCAATATCATGTAAAATATGGCTGGATAAGAAGATGGTCTTTTCCCGTTTTAGGTCTTTCAATAGGGAAAACATTTCATCGCGTCCTTGCGGATCAAGGGCTGACACGGGTTCATCTAATAAGAGCACCGGAGGTTCCCCAATCAAAGCGGCTGCTAAACCTAGCCGTTGCTGCATGCCACCCGAGTATTTTCCCACCCTACGACGCGCAAATTCCGTCAAACCAACGGTCCCTAGATATTTACTGGCCGCAGTTTTCGCCTGCCGGACTGGTACACCCACCAGCTCCGCGCTAAGTCTGAGGAACTCCTCACCGCTTAACCAAGGATAAAACTCCGGTCTTTGCGGAAGATACCCGCAAAGTCGCTTAACCTGCTCCCGTTCCGTGAGGAGAGAATGTCCCGCTACGAATATCTCCCCCTCATTGGGTCGTAGTAGACCCACCAACATACGCAAAATTGTGGTTTTACCAGCCCCATTTTGGCCCAGGAAACCATAGCAATTCTTACTAGGCACACGAAAACTGACGTTATCTAGGGCCTTAAATGCTCCAAACTTCATACTGACTGCTTTGCACTCAATCATTGGACTTTTCTTCCAAGCGTCCAATATAGAACAGGACCAAGAATACTACCTACCACGATGATGATAGCCCAAATTATTTTATTCCCTCTCTGGACTCCGTCACTTCGTACCAAACTGATTAACGAAGTCACTTGTAGGATTAATTGGAGAATAATAATCGGTAGCACCAATCTCCAGGGAATGTTTGCTAATTCCATTTTTCCGCTCTCCTTTTCCCTTATTTTAAGCATCTCACGTTTATTTTTGCCTGATCTGTATGAATCATGATCTTCTCTTTCCCCTCCACTTACTGTCTTGTAGATGCTGGCAAAGTGCAAAAAGTTCCATGCTCTAACTTTTTATTCTTACCTAATATCATTGGGCCTTCGTACATTTCCATCTCCAAGTCTGAGCCTGTCATATTGCTTAATCGTAGACATATCGTATAAGGGGAGGCGTGATAGTATGTTAGTGTTCGTAAATATTTTCATGATGTGTTTAAGTTTATCGCTCATCGGTCTTATTATTTCATTTGTAAGGGGTAAAGGATTCATAGTTTTATTGTATTGTTCAGTCCCTCTAATCCTCTTTATTGGCGTTTGGGCCTTATATCTACTCTTACAATCTTTCTTCAAGTCTGCTTTTATTTTGATCAATACCAACTCAGCCTATATCACACTAGGTCTGCTCTTAATAGCGTTCTTCACCGGTTTCATGTACTTTAGAACATCTAAAAAGAGCGTCTATAAATAGAAATTCCAAGTATGACTCTATTATGATATTATGCCATAAAAAACAGAAGACCATCGAACCTAGGAACATACCTGAGGTTCAATGGCCTTCTGTTTTTATATCTGTATACCCTTATCGAGTGTTCGAAATTGCAACGCCTCCGCTATATGCTCCGGCAAGATATCTTGAGTTTCAGCAAGATCGGCGATCGTACGGGCAACCCTTAAGATCCTGTCATGAGCCCGAGCACTCAGATGCTGGCTATCAAAAATACGATGCAGTAGTGACTCCCCACTTGGAGTGAGCTGGCCGTGGTCTTTCGTTTCCTTAGCGGTCATTTCAGCATTTGTTTTTGCGGGCCCTAAACGAGTCCATTGCCTCCTGCGTGCCGCCATGACACGTTCCCTAACCGTACTGGAAGACTCCGTCCCGTGGTGCTGCTTCAACTCAGTGTAGTTCAACCTTGGCACCTCAACATGCATGTCGAAGCGATCCAACAAAGGCCCAGAAATTCTGCCTCGATAATTTTGGATCTGCAACGAGGAACAGGAGCACACCCGACCTTGGTCACCATAATATCCGCACGGGCATGGATTCATACTAGCAATCACGCTCACATGTGCTGGATAGGTTATACTCCCAGACTGACGGGTGATCGTCAGCTCGCGATCCTCCAGAGGTTGCCGTAGACTCTCTAGCACCTCACGGCCAAACTCTGGAAGTTCATCTAAAAACAGAACACCATGATTGGCAAAGCTTAACTCACCCGGGCGCACATTCCTTCCACCACCAATCATGCCAGCTCGGGTGACAGAGTGGTGAGGATTACGAAAGGGACGATGTTGAACCAATGTACCATTGCAATTGAGCAACCCAGACACACTGTAAAGCTGCGTGACCTCGATACTCTCTTGGTCGCTTAATAAGGGAAGAATCCCTGCATACGCCTTTGCTAGAAGCGTCTTGCCCGATCCAGGTGGGCCCAGCAACACGACGTTATGTCCTCCTGCTGCCGCGATCTCCAAGGCCCGTTTGGCATGCTGTTGCCCATGGACATCCGCGAAGTCCACTCTGGGTCTGCGGTCTAAGTCTGGTGGTGGAATCCGAGTGATAACATCATCTTCGAACTCCCCCGCTGTTTCGATGGTGCTGACTATTTGTTCGAGATTGAAGGTACTATGCGTTGCTAGCCCTGTTACAAGTCGAGCTTCTGCCAAGTTATCCGGTGGAATAATTAACTGTAACGGTTGAGTCACGGTCCCTGTTGTACTTCCTGTTCTTGCGTTCACTTTATCTAAGGTGATTGCCATAGTGAGGACACCCGGAACTGGGCGAAGCGTTCCCTCTAATGAAAGCTCACCTGAAAAAACATATTTTACAAGTTCCGGTGACATAAGTTGCTCAGTTGCTGCGAGTATTCCTATGGCAATGGGTAAATCCAATCCGGAACCTTCTTTACGCAAATCAGCAGGGGCCAGGTTAACGGTGACCCGCTGTAAGGGAAACTGATATCCAGAGTTCCGTATCGCTGAACGAACTCGGTCACGGGCCTCCCTTACTGCAGTCGTTGGTAATCCAACTATTTCAAAGCCAGGTAGGCCATTGGCCACGTCAACTTCCACGCGAATTAAATGTGCTTCTAATCCAAGTACCGTCATTCCATAAACAGCAGAGAACATTCTATCTCTCCTCCTTTAAGATAGAATGTTCTCTTTGATTCTCCATATTCCTTCCAATTTACCTAAATATATTTTATTATCCTATAAAAGGTCAAGGATATTCTTTAGATTAGAAAGCCTTAAAGACTATGAGGAAGATAAGCTTCGTGGCAACGTAATCCAAAAGGTCGTTCCTTTCCCCATATCACTCTCGACCTTAATCGTGCCTCCATGGGCTTCAACAATTTGTCGTACAATAGAAAGTCCTAAGCCCATACCGCCATCCTTGCGTGACCGAGCTTTACTCACTCTAAAGAAACGGTCAAAGATGAAGGGCAAAGCTTCTTTGGGGATCCCTTCCCCTTCATCTTGAACAGCAAATCGAACCTGATCTTGTTCTTCCAACAATAACACTCGAACGGTCTTTCCGTGTGGTGTGTGCCCCAGTGCGTTATCTAGAAGATTCATAAAGACTTGTACAATCCGATCACGGTCCGCAAATAGTTCCCCTGCTCCTAGGGCAATTTCCAGATTTACGCCTAATTTCTGTGCTCTTCCTTGAAAACGTTGATCTAAATCACTCATAAAACTAGCTAGGTCAACGGAAATTCGTTGGAGACTTTGTCCCTTTTCTAGCCAATTAATATCTTGTAAATCTGTCACTAAGCGGGCCATGCGCTTGGCTTCTTCTATAACTAACTCGATGTATTCCCCTCGTTCATTAACAGGTATCACACCGTCTTGAATTGCCTCCAGATAGCCTTGGACAAGATGCAGTGGCGTTCTAAGTTCATGCGTCACACTGGCTAAAAATTCACGACGTGCCTTCTCCGAGCGAAAAGAAGCGGTAATATCCCGCAGGACGACCACGTTCCCGCGAATCCCCTCAATTTCAGACATTGGTGCCATAACAACTTGCAACACTTGAATTCCCAGCGTAAGCCTAGCAAACTTTTCGACCTCAGTATTACTCTGAGTCATTGTCTGTAGAAAGTTCATTATTTGGGTCTTTCGTTCCTCAATTTCTGTTTCATTTTCTTGCCACAAAGCTTTGGCGGTATCGTTAGCATAAAGAATTCGTCCGTCAAAACTCATCATAACAACGGCATCACTAATACTTTCTATAATTTCTTGGAGCAGGTTTTTCTCCTGAGACAACCATTCCATATGGTTCTTTAAACTTGCTCCCATGGAATTTAGAGCCCCAGCCAGCTCGCCAAGTTCATCATTACTTGTCACTCCTTGAATAGGCAAAAAATTCCCCTTGGCCATCCTTGTTGCTCCCCGCTGCATAATAGCCAGGGGTCGCGTGAACTGCCGTGCAAAAATAAGACTCACCACTGCCGCTAAGAATACCGCAATGAGTGAAGTATAAAGAATTAGCCAGCGAAACGTTGAAATACTCTCTTGAATAGGGATGGGGGAGCTACCCAAGAGAACAACGCCTTGCACGGATTTTAGTCCCACGGGAGTAGCAGCAAGTAACATGGTTTGCCCTCCGCTAAGGGGGGGAGATGTAAGTGCGATCCTTTCCCCGGCTAAGACACGTATTAAATACTGTTCATTAAAAAAATCAGACGGCCGTAGATTCTGTGTCCACCCGCCCAGATGTCCCACTAAAATGCCATTGAGACCTTGTGACGCACTTGAATTTGAATCGGAGTCATACATTTTAACAATATTCCCTCTAGAATCAAAGATAACCAACTGCGTCCCAGAGGTCAACTTCATCATTTGTAGTAATTGTAGCCGTTCACTCCACGTTGGGACAGTCGCTAGCTGCAGAGAAATTTCCGTGGCTTCTGTCTGTAGTGCATTCAAATTTTGTTTCATGTAAAAATCCCCGAATAGCCAGGTAAGGGTGAGCCCTAAACCCCCAAGCACCACAAGAATCAAAACCGTAATAGCCAACCACAGTTTACTGGATATACTCCATGAGCGACGTATTGTAATATCCATTAATTAACCTGATCAGGATCGAATTTGTACCCCACACCCCAAACCGTCACCAACATCCCCTTAACACCTGGATAGTCCAGTTTCTCTCGTAACTTTTTAACATGGGTATCAACCGTGCGAGCATCTCCATAGAAATCATATCCCCAAACAGTTTCCATCAGCTGCTCCCTTGAGAAAACCCGCCCTCTATTTTTCGCTAAGAAATATAGCAAGTCAAATTCCAAGGGTGTTAAGTTAATCACGTCATCTGCAACACTGACACGATGTCTTTCTTTATCGATGCTCAGAGGGCCAGCTTTCAACGCCGTAGGCACAGATTGTAGTTGACCTGAAGAACGACGCAAAAGGGCCTTAACCCGGGCGACCAATTCCTTGGTACTAAACGGCTTAACTAAATAATCATCCGCACCCAGTTCCAGACCTAGTACACGTTCAAACTCCTCCCCACGGGCAGTCAGCATAATAATGGGTAGCGCTGAACTCTCACGGATCTCACGGCAAACACGCCAGCCGTCTATTTCAGGCATCATAAGATCGACTATTAATAGAGAAAATTGACCCGCTCGAAACTTTTCTAAAGCGATACGACCATCCTCTGCTTCCTCAACAGCAAACCCTTCACGCTCAAGGTATAACCGCACCAAACTTCTAATCTTCTCTTCATCATCAACAATTAATATTGGATCCATATTTCTCGCTCCTTTGAACATAGATAATTGTATTTTTGGATAAAACCATCGATTTTATTCCTATTATACCACTCAATGACAATCTATTTGTGATCAAAGATTGAAGATTATCGTTATAAGGCTGCTTTTATCCATTTTATTTCAGGTTTCTCTGCAATCCAACGAATGGCAACGACATCAAATCTCATAGGTGGCCAACTTTTATACCCTTGTTGCTGTATGTAATATGAGGCAATGGCTTGCAAGCGTTGGGATTTTTGTTGAGTGATACTTTCCTCGCCCCACCCTCTATAAGACGATCGACGTGTACGCACCTCTATGAACACCAGGATTTCATGATCGCGTGCGATAATGTCCATCTCGCCTTTCGGACAACGATAATTACGAACAATGAGCCGCAACCCCGCTTCCTGCACCAGGCCAGCTGTGTAGTCCTCGCCTAGTTTCCCCAGAGATTGTTTATTCTCCACTGATTACGGACAGCTCCTTTATCATGTTTCCATCTTCCCTACGTCAATTTCTGTATGGACCTGTCTAATTCCTTTATTATCAATTTACCTGTAGGTGCCCATGCACCGTGATCTACGATTTAAAGAGAGGCTCTCAGTTACTGAACTGAGAGCCTCTCTTTTATAATACAAGATGTTTTATTGTATAGACACTATCATCTATACCTACTGAATGAGACTTTGAGCGGCCGCAAAAGCCATACGAGCTAGAGGCGTTGGATAAATACCAATTGCAAGCGTGATTAACATGGTAAATATCAACGTGAACTTCATAGCCCCTTGAACTGGAACATCCGGTAACCCCTCACCTTCATTAAGGAACATGACCTTAACGACCGAGAGATAATAATAGACGGACGCCATGCTCATGACGAACCCAATAAAGGCGATCGCCGTATATCCCTGGTCCATGACAGCGGAGAAGAGATAAAACTTACCGACGAATCCGGCCATTGGTGGGATCCCAGCTAAGGATAACAAGGAGGCCGTCATGACCACCGCTGCCAGCGGCGAGCGGCGCCACAAGCCAGCAAAGTCCTTAATCTGATCACTGCCTTGCTGCTCTGACACGTGCGTCGCTACAGCAAATGCTCCCATATTCCCAAAGACGTAGATCATCGCGTAGAAGAGAACCCCTTTGATCCCTGCCACTGATCCTGCAATAATACCCACCATTAAATAACCTGCCTGAGCAATGCTCGAATAGGCTAGTAATCGTTTAATGTTGGTTTGCGGTATGGCAATTAAGTTTCCTAAAATCATGGTTAGACAGGCCAAAACGATGAGCAAGCTTTGCCCTGTTACTGAGAAGGATTGGGTGTTCATCGTCATGAGGTACACCCTAATCAATACTGCAAAGGCTGCTGCTTTGGAGGCGACGGCCAAGAAGGCTGTCACCGGGGTTGGTGCTCCTTCGTAAATGTCTGGAGCCCATAGGTGAAACGGAACGAGCGAAATTTTGAAACCAATCCCGGCAAGAATAAAGACGGTTGCCAAGAATGATGCTGGCGTTAGATTTGCGCCTAGTGCACTGGCTATCGGTCCCAGCTCTGTCGAACCTGTCAGGCCATATATCAAACTGATACCATAGAGTAATATGGCTGAGGAGGTCCCACCTAGCACTAGATACTTTAGACCAGCTTCCGAGGAACGCCCGTCATTCGCCAAATAAGCGACGAGAATATAGAAGGAAATTGTCATTAACTCGAGGCCAACATACATGGTCATGAGTTCACCGGCCCCGGCCATGAGCATCATTCCTAGGGTTGCTGTTAATAGCAAGGAATAGAATTTAAAACGGTGCTCTGCAAATCTCTGTACATAAGCTCCTGAAGAGAGTACGACCAGAAGTGCAGCCACTAGAAAGAGTATTTTGAAATAGACGGCGAATTGGTCATGCATATACATGCCATCTAGAAACGTGGCCTTTGCGCCATAGAAAAAGTCATACAGCGTATAGCCCAGAGTTCCTATTAGCGAGAAAGCGGTGATTGGCATAATGCCTTTGCCAGCGCCATTTGGAGCCAGTAGTCCAATGGCTAACACAATCATGGACATAGCCGCTATGATAATTTCAGGCATGAGCACTGAAAAGATATTGAAATCCACCATTAGAACAACCCTCCCATCTTAGCCTGACTCACCATCTCAAGGACCTTTGCTAGACCTGAGGAGGTAACCCCACTATTAATCATACCCAGTAAGATGTTCGGGAATATCCCTCCTAGAAAGATTACGAACCCGAGCACAACAAGGGGTACTAGTTCTGGCCCACGAATGTCCGTTAAATGATCCCATTCAGGACGACGTGGTCCGAACAATACGTTGGCAATCATTCGTAAGATGTAGACTGCCGTGAAGATGATCCCTGCAATCCCTAAAATCGTTAAGATTGGGAATACATTGATTGCACCCATGAAAATCGTAAATTCTGAGATGAAGTTAACAGTCCCAGGTAGTCCTAAAGAAGCCAGACCCGCAATCATAAAACCAATGGCCAAGCGCGGCATTTGATGCGCTAGTCCTCCTAGTTCTGTGATCGTTCGAGTATGAGTCTTTTCATACATGAAACCGATCATTGCGAAGAAGAGCGCTGCCATGACGCCGTGAGCAAACATCATTGCTATTGCACCATCCATCGCAGTTGGGTTTAACGCCGCGATCGCTATGAGAACATATCCCATATGACTCACGGAGGAATACCCTACGACGTATTTGAGATCCTTTTGTGCTAAGGCGATAAGTCCTGCGTAGAGTACGTTACCTATGGCTAAGACCGCTATGATCGGAGCCCAGTACTGTGCTCCCAGCGGGAGTACAAAAACTCCCAAGCGGATTAATCCATAGCCCCCGATTTTCTTCAAAACGCCAGCGTGGATCATACTCACGGCAGTTGGCGCCCCGGCATAACCATCTGGAGACCAGGAGTGGAAAGGTACCATTGAAATGAGAGATCCGAAACCGAAGAGCATTAAGGCGAAGGCCACCTTTTGGAAGGCGGGACTGTAGAGTTCTTGCCTTGCTGCTAGTTCATCGAACATAAAGGTTGGATTACCATTGGCTGCTGCTGCGAGGTAAAGGGCAATCATTCCTACGAGTAGGAACGCCGATCCGATCAGCAGGTAAATGGTTAGTTTCATACCGGCATATTCTTTGGTGACTCGTTTCGTACTTCCCCAGATGATCACCATGATGTAAATAGGAATGACCACGATTTCATAGAAGAGGAAGAAGATAAACAAGTCTCTTGCGATAAAGGTTCCCATGACACCGGCAATGAGAATGAGCAATAAGATAAAGTATTCCTTAACTCTCTTCTCCATATTCCAAGACGCGTAGATGGATGAAAATCCAATCAGGTTCGTCAACAGAAGCATGGGTAAGCTTATTCCGTCTACACCCAGTGCTAAGTTAACACCGAGGTCAGGAATCCAGGGAATGGTTAAGGTGAACTGCATTCCGCCCAACACTCTGTCATAGGCGAAGCAGGCGTAAATTGAGAGTGCTAGGGATACGAACATTCCCATGGCGGCAACTAGTTTTATTGCTTTACTCTCTTCTTTCGGTAAGAATACAATTAATAACATGGCCACTAACGGGGCTAGCAGCGCGAAGGGCAAAATCAATGACGTTGAGCCGACTATTGGCAGTACAGGCATTATCTCACACCTCCTAGCGTCGCTAAGGGGTTAAGTGCCGTCAGTTGATTTTCACCAAAGGCGAAGATCATGAAAATAACAACAATGGCGAAAAAGAACACCATAGCGTACGTTTGTACTTGTCCTGTACCTGTCAGGCGGAGTGTTTTACCGCTACCGCGCGTTATTAGAGCAATTCCATTGATGATTCCATCAACGATGTAGATGTCAAACCAATACAAGGCTCTGCTGACGCCACCCATAACATGTTCAATAAGCCATAGGTAAAGCTCGTCGATATAATATGCATTTTTGAGTATTTTGTGAACTCCAGAGAATCTGAGAACCATATTCTCTGCTAAGATAATTTTTTTGACGTAGATAGCGTAGGCCAAGCCAATACCGAGCAGTCCTGTTAGAACTGAAATACCCGCTAAAACCCAGTTAATCGCTTCATGTTCAAACTCTCCATAATGGACGAAGAAAGCGAAGTTATGCTCAGGTAATGCGACCCATCCCCCAACAACACTGAAGAAAGCTAGGATGATTAGTGGGATCGTCATACTCCAAGGCGATTCGTGGGTATGGTTTTCTGGTTTTTCTGGTCCCATGAAAACCACAAAGAACAATCGGCACATGTAAAAAGCCGTTAAGAACGCTGTAAACAGTCCTACTGCATATACAATAGGATGCCCATATTGTAGTGCGTTGGCTAGAATTTCGTCTTTCGAGAAAAATCCTGCAAACGGTGGCATTCCTGAGATGGCCATAACGCCGATTAAAAAGGTCCAACCGGTGATCGGCATCTTTTTCCACAGTCCACCCATATCCCAAATGTCTTGTTTATGGTGTACTGCGAGAATCACAGAACCAGCACCCAAGAACATTAAGGCTTTAAAGAACGCATGAGTCATTAGGTGAAACATGGATCCAGAGAACGAACCGACTCCGAGCGCTAACATCATGTAGCCAAGTTGGCTTAAGGTTGAATACGCTAGGATCCGTTTGATGTCATTTTGCACGATGGCAATCGACGCTGCAAAGATCGCTGTGAAAGCGCCTATTCCTGCAATAAACTGTAAGGCGGCGGGGGATGCATCAAAGAGGAAGTACATCCGGGCGACTAGGTATACCCCGGCTACAACCATCGTTGCTGCGTGAATCAAGGCACTTACGGGTGTCGGCCCCTCCATTGCGTCTGGTAACCAAACGTGTAGGGGGAACTGTCCGGATTTGCCCAGCGGTCCCATAAAGATTAGAAACGACAAGACGGTTACATAGCTTACGGTACCCACCACTGCTATATTCTGAAAGTTCGTGCTCAGTGCTGTAGAAAGAGCGGCAAAATCGAGCGTTCCAAACTTTGTATACAGAAATATCATCCCGAGTAGTAAGCCAAAGTCTCCGACTCGCGTTGTCATGAAGGCTTTCTTGGCAGCTTCTCTCGCTGAGACTTTAAAGAACCAAAAACCAATGAGCAAGTAGGAACATAGTCCGACTAATTCCCAGAATATAAAGAGTTGTAACAGATTAGTCGCTAGAACCATGCCCAGCATTGAGGATGCAAACAATGATTGATACGCATAGTAACGTGACCAACCCTTGTCTCCTTTCATGTAACCTAGAGAATAGATCTGTACCATTGATGCCACCAGCGCAACAACAAATAACATCATGGCACTCAGGGGATCGATGATCGTTCCAAAATCGATCTTTAACCCTAAAATATTTAGCCAATTCACGCTTGTGATCGAAGGATTTTCCACAATTTCAGCACCCGCCTGAATGACGCTATAGGCTATTGCAATTGCCAAGCCAAGCGAGGTGAGAATCGAGATTATCGATATTGTGGAAGATAGCCCTTTGGATCGTTTCGTGACAAAGGCGATGAGTAGAAACGACAGGAAGGGCAAAGCTGGAATTAACCATGCCCACTGAAAGAGATCATGCATTTCTTTGAACACCTACCTTCTCCATAGACTCTCTTACCACTTCAACCAATTTAATTCATCCACGTTGGTTGTATGACGGTTGCGATAAACTGCAATGACTAGTGCTAGGCCGACGGCCACTTCAGAGGCTGCGACTATAATGACGAATAGTGCTGAGACATGACCTGTGAGTACATAGTGAACGTCAACCTTTTCGTTCCACAGAAAGCGATTAAACGCGACAAAGTTTATATTGACGGCGTTAAGCATCAGCTCGATGGACATGAGTATGGCAATCATATTTCTTTTTGCAAATACTCCGTATAGTCCTAAACAGAAGAGCATGGCTGCAACGAGAAGATACGTTGAAAGTCCAACACTTAAATTACTTAGATTGCTTAAACTCATTTGCTCACTTTCACTCCCTTCGCCAAGATTACAGCGCCTACTAAGGCTACGGTGAGTAAAACGGCAGCTGCTTCGAATGGAATCATAAACTTAGTGAGTAATAATAGGGAAATATCTGCAGCTGTTCCTGCGTTGTCCCACGCTGTGGGTAAAATACGCCAGTCTGCATTCGTGTAGATGACAGCCGCTATCATGACAAACATCAAGATAGATACAACTGCACCCCATCCCCAAGCTTTGTTTTCGGGGTTGCTTTCACGGACGTCCCCTCGTAATGTCAACATCACGGCGAAGATCACCATGATTGCTATGCCTCCCGTGTACACCAGCAACTGGACGGCGGCTAAATAGTCTGCATTCATGAGAATGTACAGTGCTGCAACTCCTGCAAACGATAGGGCCAAGTAGAGCGCGCTATGCATAATATTCTTCGAGGTGACCACACCCCACGCTGCTGCTATCGCTAGAATTGCAAAGATGAAGAAAAATATTGTACCCATACTTACTCCACCTTCCCTTTACGTTCAGCCCGTGCAATCATGTCCCAATGCAGGTCCTCAGGTTCGTAGATAGAATTTTCGAACTCCTGAGTCACTGTTATAGCCTTGGTAGGACAAACTTCAGCGCACATGCCACAGAATAGACAACGACCAACATCCATATGATAAGTTTTGAGAACTTTTTTCTTAGTAGTTTCATCTTTTTCGCTGGTCAATTTGATGACCTTGTTCGGGCAAGCCATCGCACACATATTGCAAGAAATACATTTATTCCGATCAAGTCCCATGGAACTACGCACCCTGGTCGGAAGATTGGGTTTTTCCTCTGGGTAAAACTCTGTGATATTAGGACCGACCATGCGTTTGAGCGTGATGCCTAAACCTTGTAATAGACCTTTACCAAACACTGTGTCACCCCCCCATCACGAATCGTACAATGTAGATTCCCAGACCTGTTAATAAAATGTTCAAAATCGCAAGTGGTAACAATATCTTCCAAGCTAATTTCATTAAATGATCAATACGAATTCTAGGGAAGGTCCAACGAACCCACATCATAAAGAAAATGATAATCCCAGTTTTCATAAAGAACCAGACGAAGCCTGGTAAGATCAGAGGTCCCTGCCAACCGCCTAAGAACACCGTTGCACCAAGTGCTGCCATTGCCGTCATGTTACCGTATTCTCCAAGGAAAAATAATCCCCAGCGAAGTCCTGTATACTCAGTAAACGGTCCTGCTACGACTTCTTGATCCGCTTCAACAAGGTCGAACGGTGCGCGGTTCAGTTCTGCCAAACCGGCAATAATGAAAATTACAAACGCTAGTGGCTGAAGAACAATAAAGGGAATTGTCGATTGCGCTTCCACAATGACGCCTAAATTAAAGGACTGCGTAATCATAACCACCCCAAGCAACGAAAAGAGCAAGGGAATTTCGTAACTGACCATCTGAGCGACAGCCCGCATTGCTCCTAGTAAAGAATATTTATTATTTGAGCCCCATCCAGCCATTAAGAAAGCGAGTGTAGATATAGACGAGATGGCTACAAAGTAAAAAATACCTAAATCAAGATCAAGGGGTGCCATGCCCTTCCCATAAGGTATGACTGCTAGGGTCATCATTGGGAGTGAGAAGATGATCATGGGCGCGATTTTAAAGATTAACCGATCAGCGCCGGCAGGTGTAACATCTTCTTTCCCCATAAGTTTTAAGGCATCTGCTATTGTCTGAAACCATCCGCGCGGACCAAGACGATTGGGACCAGTCCTCTGTGAAGTCCAACCTGCAATCTTACGTTCAAGTAAAATCAAGATCAAAGCTGCCAGGACAACAATGATAACCACGATAATAAAATTGATGATATCCATGGTTAAATTAGCCCAAACCGAGTGGGGATCCGCAAAAAGACCACGGATGGCGTTCGCAATAATCAAAAACAGATCATTAAAAGTCTGCAACAGATTATTAATAGTCTCCATCTTTTTCTCCCCTCATTGGAATTTACTATTTGTCGACTTCACCCAATACCGCATCCAAGGTTGCAAAGATTGCCACAACGTCTTGGATTTTCCAACCCAAACCTACAATCGGGAGCATTTGCAGATTAATAAATGTCGCTGGGCGGATACGAACTCGTGCTGGTTTATTTGTTCCGTCACTGACAATGTAAAATCCTAGTTCCCCTTTAGGGTTCTCGACGCGGTGATACACTTCACCAACTGGAGGTTTAATCACCTTAGGTACCTTGGCCATAATTGGGCCTTGAGGAATATCACGCACCGCTTGTTTAATGATCTTGATACTTTCTACAATCTCGTCCATTCGGATCATAGTACGGTCATAACTATCGCACCCCGTCCGAACTGGTACATCAAAATCAAATCGGTCGTAGATGCTATACGGTTCTGCTTTGCGCACGTCGTAACTAACACCTGAAGCCCGTAATACCGGACCGGTAATGGAGAGGTTTTCAGCCAGTTCCTTCGATAAGATCCCCACGTTTTTCAAGCGACCTTGGGCAATCTCATTTCCTAAAAAGATACCGTAATATTCTTCGAGCATCTCAGGAGTATCATCTAAAAACGATTGTAGCGCAGGCCAAAATTCTTCAGGTGGCTCATTACTGAGTCCTCCTATGCGCATAATATTGACCGTCAACCGGCTCCCTGCGGTCATCTCATACATATCACAGATTCGTTCTCGATCACGGAAAGCGTAAGACCAGGCAGACCAGCCCGCCATATCGAGCGCCGTACTGGCAATCATAACCTGATGGCTGGCAATACGGGCAAGCTCACCGAAGATAACCCTAAGGTATTCGGCACGCTCAGGTATTTCTACCCCCATAAGCTTTTCAACAGTTTGGACGTAAGCCCAGTTATTATGCGGCGACGCTAGGTAATCCAACCGATCCGTATACGGGATAAACTGTGAATAAGTTCGGCTTTCAGCCAGTTTTTCCATCCCTCGATGGAGATAACCGATCTTGGGTATAATTTTAGTAACTGTTTCCCCTTGTAAATGGACCACCATACGGAACAAACCGTGCATACTCGGGTGCTGGGGGCCCATGTTTAAAATAAGTTCTTCGGTGTCATTAATATTCATATTCATGGTTAACCCCCTATTCCCCTTCTATCCGAGTGCGCGTGATGTTACGGACCTCAATAGGCTCGGTCACGTAGTCCTTGCGCAGTGGATAACCTTCAAAATCATCCCACATATAGATTCGTTTGAGATTTGGATGTCCATTAAATATAATTCCGAACATATCATAGGCCTCACGCTCTAAGTAGTCTGCGCCCTGCCAGAGTGGTGTCACAGAATCAATCACAGGATCCTCCCGATTCAAGATAGCCTTTACACGTAACTTTTGTTGGCCGTGTAGGCTTGACAACTGATAAACCACTTCAAAATGATCCATTAGATCTACTCCACATAAATCGTGAAGAAAATCACAGGGAACCTCTTTGAATTCTTTGGCTGCGGTCAAAGTTTCGATAATGTAAGAAGCCTTAACTTTTAAGATAAGTACCCCAAAACTCTCTTCGACTTCACCATTAACTTTAATTGAGAGATCTTTCACTTGTTGAATTAATTGCTCGTTATTTTCCATGCTTCATTAACCTCACCTTAGCAGGATTCGAAACTTTGTATTGAAGTTGTAATAACCCATATAACAAAGATTCTGGACGTGGTGGGCAGCCAGGAATATAAACATCCACCGGCACGACCTTATCAACGCCTGCCATCATAGAATAGGAGTCCACAAAGGGTCCCCCTGCGTTTGCGCAACTGCCCATAGCAATCACCCATTTGGGCTCAGGCATTTGGTCATAAACACGACGCAACAAGGGTGCCATCTTCCGTGTACAGGTTCCTGCTACAATCATGACATCCGCTTGACGTGGGGAAGCACGAAAAACCTCCCAGCCAAATCTCGAAATATCATAACGAGGTCCACCAGTAGCCATCATCTCAATCGCACAACAGGCTAACCCCAACGTCACTGGCCAGAAGGAATGTCCTCGGGCCCAATTCAGAAGGCTATCTAAGTTACCAACTACAAAGTTTTTTTCCAGCAATGTTTCGTCATCGCGCATACGTTTTTCTAAGGTTACATCCACTCTAATGCACCTTCCTTCCAAGCATACCAGAAACCGACTAAGAGAATGACAATAAAGATGAACATTTCTACGAAGGCGAATGTCCCCAGCTTTTGGAATGTGAGTGCCCAAGGGTACAATAAGACAGTTTCAACACTAAAGACAGCAAAGACTAACGCAACCATGAAATAATTGCTCTTGAATCCGAGCCAGGTCCGACCAATTGTCTCGTTGCCGCACTCATACGTCGTCAACTTTTCTTTGTGTGGCTTGTTGGGTGCCAACAACTTTGGCATTAACATCATAATCATGGATACTACAATTGCACCAATAAGAAATACCACTACTCCAGCAAAATTATTATCACCCATCCTCTTAACCTCCTTTCATTTTTTAATGGATTGAATAAATATGCCCAACTTATTGTGCCACATTCAAGGGCAATGGTCAATAAATATTGCAAATGCAACGTCCACTATTTAGCTCTAAATAGCAGAGGTCCCTAGTTTCATCGGCGCAAAACTTTTTCGATGAAGAGGGCAGGGGCCTAGTCGTCGCAAAACTTCCATATGCTCACTCGTGCCATATCCTTTATTCTTGGAAAACGTATATTCTGGGTAAAGGGCATCGAGCTCCACCATTAAGCGATCACGGGTTACCTTGGCTAGAATGGAAGCAGCTGCGATTGTCGCACTTAATTGGTCTCCCCTCACGAGTGGGAGCTGTGGTAGACGAACATTTGGGAGCTTTAAAGCGTCAATCATTAAGTAGTTAGGACGAACTGTCAATCCCTCAACAGCGCGTTTCATGGCCAGCTTGGTCGCTTGTAAAATATTCAAGGCATCAATCTCAGCCGGTTCAGCACTTCCAATAGCATAGTCAATGGCCTGAGCTTGAATCAGCGGGAAAAGCTTTTCTCGTTTACTTTCAGTCAGCATTTTAGAATCATTAACACCCGGCAAATTAAATCTTACCGGAAGAATACACGCTGCAGCCACCACGGGACCTGCCAGAGGTCCTCTTCCTGCTTCGTCAATGCCCGCCAGCAACACCCAGCCCTGTTGCCATAATTTATTTTCTTCGATAAGCATTTGCTGAATACGGGCGTCTTCTACGGCTTGCGCTTGCTGAAACTTAAGCAAACGTACCGCCAGATGCCTCACGCCTTGACGTGGATCCTTCTGACATGCGCAAAGCATGCGAGGGGAAGGATCTTTAAATAGTGCTTCTTCTACTTCCCTTACATTCATGTGGGATAATGGCTCCACACTTTTCTCCTCTTCTCTACCTATATTCATGTATTCACGTGTTATATTATATTTCGATAAAAAAAAGCAAATTCCTTTATTTGAAGAGGAATATGCATTATTAATGGTACGATATACATTATCAATGCACAAACTTTATTGAGACATATAATCCATGGTAATTGGACCAAGTTGTCCCATTCGAAGTTCCTTCAAGAAAAGTTTGGCAGCCTTTAGCAGATCCACACGACCTCCGTGAATTAAACACCCACGTTTTCGTCCGAGGCTCTCCAACGTTACCTCTGCATCGGCGACCTGATAACGGAGTAAGGCATTGGGAGAGTGCAACTTAAGCCAATCAATGATCCATATCGCTAATTCTTCAATATCATACACGTCATCCTTGATGGCGCCAAGAGCGGCCAGCTTCATGCCGATTTCAGGCACTTCAAATTTCGGCCATAACATGCCTGGTGTATCTAACAGTTCAACTCGTTCATGAATTCTGACCCATTGATTTCCGCGAGTCACGCCTGGTTTGTTACCCACTTTTGCTTGGGCCCCGCCCGTTAATTGATTAATCAAGGATGACTTACCAATATTAGGGATTCCCACAATCATGACCTTAATAGCCTGCGGACGAATACCCTTTTTAGCCTGTCTTGCTTGTTTAGCCATAACCATGCGTTCCAATTCTGGTACAATCTGTTTAACGCCAAGGCCTGTCGTTGCGCTCACCGCATAAACAGGACTTGAGGTTCTTAAGTTAGTAAGCCATTTTGCTGTCCAAGTGGAGTCTGCTAAATCCACCTTATTTAGGAGTAATAAACGCGGTTTATTTCCAAGCAGTTTATTAAGCATTGGATTACGACTACTAACTGGTATTCGAGCATCTGCAAGTTCTAAAACGACATCGACCCATTCAAGTTGCTCAATTAAAAGGCGTCTTGCTTTCGCCATATGCCCCGGAAACCATTGAATACTCATGATATCCCTCTTCATCCTCTTCTTAAAAAGAACTTCGTTATCTATTTATACTTTTAGTTTGCGTCGAAAGATCTAAACCGTTGAAAGGGATAGTACAACAACCAAGCTTTTCCTAAGAGGTAGTTCTTAGGGAGAAGACCCCATTCCCGGGAGTCTTCGCTCTCACGACGATTATCCCCTAAGACAAATACCTTCCCTATTGGAACCGCTTCTGGACCATAAGGTGGATAATCTCCCTGTTTGACATAAGGCTCCTCAACAACTTTTTCATTGACAAAAACCTTATTATCGCGAAGTTCGACCGTTTCACCCTCAACTGCAATGACTCGTTTGACGAAGGTTCGCTTTAAATCCTTAGGAAACGCAAACACAATGACATCCCCTCTGGCGGGAGCCGAACCACGATATGCGAGACGATTGACGACAATGCGATCTCCTGAAACCAGACCAGGTTCCATTGAAGGTTGCTTAATCACATAGGGTTGTAATACTCCCCAACGAAGCACTCCGCCGATCAGTAGTACTGCACCGATAATAATTAATAACCATTTTCTCTTTGACGATTTCTGACGTTCCATGGTTTCGCTCCCCTCTTACATTCTTCTTCTAGTATGAACAAGAATCGTTGGAGCATACGCCACAAAACGATAAATATTACAGTCCACAACTGGCAGGTAAAAAAAATGAGCCAGATTGCTCCAGCTCATTTTTATCCTTATACGGTTCGACGATCGCGAATCCGTGCCGCCTTACCTGAAAGAGCACGTAAGTAATAAAGCTTAGCCCGGCGAACCACACCCCGGCGAGCCACCTCAATCTTATCCAAACGAGGTGAGTGCAACGGGAAAGTACGTTCTGCCCCGACACCAGAAACTACACGACGAACAGTAAAAGTCTCTCTAATGCCGCCACCTTTCATTGCGATGACAAGCCCTTCGAATACTTGAATACGTTCACGGGTTCCCTCAACGATACGCACATGTACACGCACTGTATCTCCTGGTCGGAAGGTAGGAAGATCCTTTTTCATTTGTTCTTCTTCAATCATACGAATATAATCCATTATAAAATTCCCTCCTTCCCTGTCTAGATGTTCATACACTGATTTTCAGCGAGCGGACCACCTATTATCAGACCTACATATTCTATCATAACACCTTTATGTACGCAACAATTTTCTTAGTTGTCTGATTCTCAGTGTCCACGTAAGCGGTCTAAGATAATGGCTACGGCAGAACGCACCGATAGATGGTTATAATCCGTGGGTCCATAGATGGGCTCCAAAATCCGATCCATCTGCTCAACATCTTCTTTAAGGAGTCCCCAACCCGTACCGAATAGTAAGAGAATTGGAACTTCCTTAGTTTCTATGTCTTCACGAAGCTGTGCATAAGTGATTGTATTGGCATACTTTCTAGCATCCGTCGCAACTTTAAGGGGAGCTACGCCCTGTTCTGCTTCTATTTCTGCATATACTTCCGTTAAATTCTTGGCAATTTTCACCCGTGAAAACGCTTCTTGGCGATCAGGATTATAATTCGCGCCATACCCTTCTTGCCAAAACCCCATGATACGTCCGGCAAGTTGTCGTTGTGCTTCAGCGGGATGAACGACAAAATAACGTTTTATGCCATAGGTTGTTGAGCAACGAGCAATATCATGAAGATCCAAGTTTGTGATCGAAGTTGCGACCGTCTCCATATTTTTGTTGTAAACTGGGGCATGAATTAATGCTAAATAGATGTCTGCCATCGATTTCCTCCCAACTACTTCCGCCGTCGTTTGGGCGGAGGACAGAGCTGTTGCCACAAAGCTCGCCACGTTACAATTTCTTCGTGTTCAAGCGCAAGTTCTTCCAAAATCAGATAATCGTCTGTTTCAAAAGTGACGGCCTTAATTAAATCTGGCCGGCGCAAAAAGGTGCGCCTTAGTGACTCTTTTCTCTGCCACCGCTTAATATTCGCGTGATGACCGGATAATAAAACTTCGGGAACCTGCCTCCCCTCGAAATCAGCAGGACGCGTATACTGAGGATATTCTAAAAGTGAGATGCTGTGTGAATCCTCTTCAGCAGAAGTGTCTTCTCCGAGAACTCCGGGAATAAGACGAGCCACTGCATCAATCATCACCATTGCAGCCAGTTCTCCACCTGTCAACACGTAGTCCCCAATGGACAACTCTTCGTCTGCCAATTCGCGGATTCGCTCATCAAATCCCTCGTAATGCCCGCATATAAAAACCAGTTCCTCTTGTTCAGACAACGCTTCAGCTTTTTTTTGACTAAAGACAGCTCCTTGTGGAGACAAGAGAATAACCCTTCGTCTACCAGACGACTGTGGCAAATCTCGTATGGCTGAAAAAATAGGCTCTGGTTTTAAGAGCATGCCAGCCCCTCCGCCATATGGAACATCATCCACATTCTTGTGTTTGCTGGTCGCATAATCACGAAAGTTCACAAACTGTATTTTAACCAAGCCCGCTTCTTGTGCGCGTCTCAGGATGCTTTCTTGTAGAGGCGCAAACATTTCTGGAAATAACGTTAAGACGGTAAATTGAATCATTCGATCTTTAACCCTCCAACAATCCTAGAGGAAGTTTGACATCCATGCGTCGGCCCTCGACATCCACATGTAACACAACACTTTTAAGTGCTGGGACACATATATCGCCTTTAGCGCCCTTGACCAAATAGACATCATTTGCTCCAGTTTCCAAGACTTGAGATAAGGTGCCTAACAAGACATCCTCCTCATAAACTTGCATACCTTCAAGCTCAAAATAGTACCAGCCCTCTTGTAGAGGAGGAACTTCCGAGCGGTCAATCAAAACTGCACACCCCCGGTACTTTTCGGCTTGCTCTAAACCCTCAATCCCCTCGACTATGAGAAAGACCAAATCCATATGTACCCGCGCAGAAATAATCTTAAAGCTTTTCTTGATCGCCTCGCACTTCAAGGTGACTTCCTGCAATTTCATAAATCTTGCAGGGTCAGTTGTTAGCGGATAGATCTTCAGTTCACCGCTGAACCCTTGTGGACGCAACACCTCTCCAATCAACACGTCATCATTCATAGTTTGCCCCCCTTTACAAGAAGATAGTTTTAAAGAAGGGCACTAAGCCCTTCTCAACGTTATTGATCAATGTCCATATGAACTCGGCGACCGTCTTTGACGGCTGCCGCTTTAACTAAAGTGCGAATAGCATTGGCGATCTTTCCCTGTTTCCCAATAACCTTACCCATATCTTCAGGAGCGACAGTTAGCTGCAAATGAACGCTTTTATCTGTCTCAGATTGGGTGACGAGCACTTGGTCAGAGTGATCAACCAGTGCTTTCGCGAGGATTTCTACAAGTTCCTTCACAGGAACCACCTCTCTCACTTACACTTAGTTCTTGGACTCGTGGAATTTAGCGATGATACCAGCCTGACTCAACAACGACTTAGCAGTACTTGAAGGTTGCGCTCCGGTCGAGAGCCATTTTAAAGCCTTTTCCTCGTCAATCTTCAAAACTACAGGGTCCGTTGCAGGATCATAGTATCCAATTTGTTCGATGAATTTTCCATCACGAGGCGCTCTAGCGTCAGCAATCACCATACGATAGATAGGATTCTTTTTCGCACCAATGCGGCATAAACGAATTTTAGTAGCCATATTTTCACCTCCTCATTATATTTGCGAAGCTTCAAGCCTCTCGTCTTTTGAACTAAACTTCAAGATGGAGTATAAACTCCGTTTAAAGCAAGTTTATTATATAAACAACGCTATTTAAGCGTGTGTCCATCAAAATAAATCCCCAGCGTCATGCAAGTTCCTACCCAAGTCGTGGTTTCTTGCCTTTTTTTCCTTTTTTACGCATCCCAGGAATCCCTAAGGCACTGCCCCCACCACCAGCAAATTGCTTCATCATTTGTTGCATTTGTTCAAACTGTTTGATAAGACGTCCAACATCCTGAACTTTTGTACCGCTTCCTTTAGCGATCCTTTTTTTACGAGAATCCTTAATAACAGATGGTTTCCGACGTTCTTCGACTGTCATGGAGCGAATAATGGCCTCCATATGGGCTGTATCTTTTTCGTCGATGGTCACGTCTTTTAATTGTTTACTCATACCACCTGGTAACATTTCCATAATCGAGGAAAGCGGACCCATTTTTTTCATTTGCTGCATCTGCTCCAGAAAATCTTCGAGGGTTAGTTCACTTTTGCGCAGCTTCTGTTCCATTTCTTTGGTCTTTTTTTCATCAAAAGAGTCTTGCGCTTTCTCGATTAAGGTCAGAACGTCACCCATGCCTAAGATTCGAGAAGCCATACGGTCAGGGTGGAAGGGTTCTAGGGCATCCATTTTCTCGCCAATCCCGGCGAACTTAATCGTACAACCGGTAACTGCTTTAATAGACAGCGCAGCCCCACCGCGAGTATCCCCATCCAGCTTTGAGAGAATGACACCATCAAGACCCATTTCTTTGTGAAATGATTCCGCAACATTCACTGCGTCCTGACCGGTCATAGCGTCGACCACTAATAAAATCTCATGTGGTTTCACAGCGGCTTTAACATCCCGAAGTTCAGTCATCAACTCTTCGTTGATATGTAACCGTCCAGCGGTATCGATAATAACGACATCTTGCCCATTCGAATTAGCGTACTTGATGCTGGCCGTGGCAATATCCACCGGAGCCTCTTGCCCTATCGAAAAAACCGGCACATCGAGTTGGTCCCCCAAGACCTGCAATTGCTTGATCGCAGCGGGTCGATAAATATCACAAGCAACCAACAGTGGATGCTTTCCTTGTTTCTTTAACATATTGGCTAATTTAGCCGCATGGGTTGTTTTTCCTGCTCCTTGAAGCCCTATGAGTAAGATGACCGTGGGTGGCTTTGAGGCGATGAGAATTTTACCGGTTGCGCCCCCCATAAGGTCAATCATTTCTTCATGCACGATCTTAATGACGAACTGTGCTGGTGACAGGGACTCTAAGACTTCCTGTCCGATCGAACGTTCTTTAACCTTGGCCACAAAGTCCTTGACCACTTTAAAGTTAACGTCTGCCTCCAATAATGCAACGCGAACCTCGCGCATTGCCTCGTTGACATCTGCTTCCTTTAGCCTGCCCTTTCCTTTGAGCCGCTTAAATGTTTCTTGGAGTTTGTCGCTTAGTCCTTGAAACATGCCAGCCCCCGCTTTCGCTTTGATCCATTTAACTCTTAAATATTTACATAAACCTCATCAATCATAGCGCGCAGTTGTTGGTGGCGCTCCCAGGCTGACTGATTGGTAAAATCTTGTACCTTTAATCCCTTTGATAAGATCAATACACCCATTAATTTCTCACGTTCTACGCTAAACCTCTGTACGAGTCCCAATTTCTCCTCGTATTCTGCGAGGATCCGTTCTGTGCGTTTGATCAAATCATGAATAGCCTGACGGCTTATATGTTCTATCTCAGCTATTTCTGCCAAGGAAAGGTCCTGTTGGTAGTGAAGATCCCAAACGTTTCGTTGCTTATCCGTAAGAAGTGGACCATAAAAATCTGCTAAGAGAGCTCTTCTAGTGAGTTCTTCCATCCCGACCCCCTGTAAAGTACTTTTACTTTACAGACGAATATTAGACTATAATCTCCGGTTTGTCAAGTAGGGGCAATTCATTTAATGAATTGCCCCTACTAATATATGAATCCATCGTAATTAAGCATTAAGCTCCGCCGCAATACGCTTTGCCCTTGTTTCCGCTTCGGTACAAACCTTATGTACATCCATAGTCAAAATTTTCCGTTCTTCCATGAGAAGTTTCCCGTCGACCATGACTGTGCGTACGTCCCCTGCATGAGCAACATAGACGAGATGGGACGGGATAGAGAAACGAGGATAGAAATGCGGTTGATCCATGTCTATCGTGATAATATCTGCTTTATAGCCCGGGGCGAGCATTCCGACCTCTTTAAGTCCGAGTGTTTGTGCTCCACCAACCGTAGCCATTTCTAAGACTTCATAGGCCGGAAGTGCGGTCGAATCCACTTGTAGCTTTTGCTGGAGTGCTGCTGAGCGCATCTCCCCAAAAAGATCTAGATTGTTGTTACTAGATGCCCCATCGGTTCCGAGTCCTATGACAACGTCTTTGGCACGTAGCTCAGTGATGGGAGCAGTTCCACTGCTAAGTTTCATATTACTTTCGGGGTTATGCGCCACGCAGACGTGTTTACTAGCCAAGATGTCCATATCTTTCGGCGTTACATGAACACAGTGTGCTGCCACAACATGTCCTCCAAAAAGTCCTAAGTCATCGAGCCACTGCACCGGCGTTTTTCCGTATTGCTCTTGAATCATCTTAATCTCATCGCTCGTTTCAGCCACATGAATATGTATCCCTACCCCCAAGCGATCCGCCTCAATTTTAACTTTTTGAAGATACTCCCCCGAGCAAGTGTAAGGTGCGTGAGGGCCAAACATGATACTCACCCGACCATTACCCGCTCCGTTGTAACGCTGAACTAATTCAATGTTCTCTTCTAAAGCCCGTTTGCCGTTGGGACCATTTCCAATAAGCCCTCTCGAAAGGACAGCGCGTGTCCCTGCCTTGATCACCACTTCTGCCACTTGATCCATAGAAGCATACATATCAAGCATGGTCGTCGTTCCAGAACGAATCATTTCACAAAGTGCTAACGCCGTCCCCCAGTAAATGTCTTCCTCCGTCAATTTCTCTTCGAAAGGCCAGACTTTCTCGTTAAGCCAAGCCATCAGCGGCAGATCGTCTGCATAACTCCTAAGTAACGTCATGGCTGCGTGAGTATGGGTGTTAATTAAACCCGGCATCACCACATCATTGGGCAATTCCATAATACGGTCCGGAACAAACCCCGCAGGCGCTGAGCCCAGTTCCCCGACCGAAACAATTCGGTCATTTTCTATCGCAATTTCCCCTTGGGGATAAAACACGTCTGATCCTGTCATGGGTAGCACCATGGCCCGTATTAAAATCTTGGCCATTAGGATCGCACCATTAATTTAAGAAGATTAACAGAAAAGGGCGGTGACACAATTCCTTTTTCTGTAATAATACCCGTAATATATTTCGCTGGGGTGACATCAAACGCTGGATTATAAACCTTGACTTCTATAGGTGCCACTTGCATCCCAAAGAACTCTCGCATTTCCTTGTCAGGGCGCTCTTCAATCGGTATTTCTTGGCCAGTGGCTACTTTTAAATCAATGGTCGAGGTGGGAGCCGCTACATAAAAAGGAATGCCATGCGCATGGGCTAAAACTGCTACGGAGTAAGTTCCGATTTTGTTCGCGGTATCTCCATTGGCTGCGATTCGGTCCGCTCCCACAATCACGAGGTCAACCTTACCTTGTTGCATTAAGAATCCGGCCATATTATCCGCAATGACCGTCACTGGAATTTTATCTTGCATAAGCTCTAAGGCTGTAAGACGTGCCCCTTGTAATAAGGGTCGTGTTTCATCCGCATAAACATGAATCGTCTTACCCGCCTCATGCGCCTTTCTAATGACCCCAAGCGCAGTACCGTATTCTACAGTAGCTAAGGCACCCGCGTTACAATGGGTCAGAATATTGGCCTTATCTGGGACAATCTCATTGCCATATTCCCCAATAAGGCGATTCATTTTACGATCATCTTCAGCAATGCTATTCGCTTCCTCAATTAAATTATTCTGAACCTCATCTAAATCTTCGAGCTCCCAGCATTCACGTAAACGATCTTCCATGCGGCGAAGTGCCCAAAACAAATTAACCGCCGTGGGCCGAGTTGCCTCAAGTCTGTCTTGTACTATTTCCATGTGACTGGGTAGCCCTTCTATATCTCCTTGGTACTCTAATGCACCTAAGACAAATCCATAAGCAGCCGCTGCCCCAATGGCAGGCGCACCACGTACTTCCATGTTTTCAATAGCCTCTGCCACATCCTTATAAGACATTGCATTGCGATATACAGTTTCAACAGGAAGCTTGCTCTGATCTAATAGTCGCAAGGAATTTCCTAGCCATTCGATAGATTTCATCGTCACACTGCCTTTCTAAAACTTACCGACTTCTCCATTCGCTGAGGCACATAGACAATTCTGACTGGGAGCCTCTAACTCAAACGTGGCTTGAATGAGCTGTGCTACCTTTACCCCTAGTGCCTTCATGCTTTCCATCACTTCTGCGTGGGTTAATGGATGTGATGCAATTCCAGCTGCTTCATTCGTAACCATCCCTATGGTGGCGTAACACATTCCAAGCTCACGAGCCAGAACAACTTCTGGGACGCTTGTCATTCCGACGAGGTCAGCCTCAAAGCGTTGAAACATTCTAATCTCTGCAGGCGTTTCAAAACGTGGTCCTTCTGTACAAACATAACATGCCCCATTGCTTACCGCAATCCCAATTTTCTCCGACGCGTCCATAATAACCTGCCGTAAAGCAGAACAATAGGGTTCTGTCATATCCACATGGAGTACACCTTGTTGCCCACCTTCGTAAAATGTCGACGGACGGGTTTTAGTAAAATCAAGAAACTGGTCTAGAAGAACCAACTCGCCTATGAGAAAATTGGAGGACAAAGAGCCAACAGCCCCTGTCGCAATAATTTTTTGCACGCCTAATTTTCGGAACGCCCAAATATTAGCTCTGTAATTCACGAGGTGGGGAGGTGTTGTGTGTTCGCGTCCATGTCTGCTCATGAAAACTATCTCACGATTTGCAAGTTTACCCACAACGGGTTCAACCGATCCATAAGGAGTATCCACCGTGATAACACGCTGTTCTGTCAGAGTAATATGCTCTACTCCCGTTCCCCCAATTAATCCATAGTATATCAGAATTATTCCTCCTCGTCAGACCTATTAAAAAGTGCTGCCGCGAAGTCCTTAGGAACAAACGGACGCAGATCATCAATTCCCTCGCCAATCCCAATCCATTTCACAGGAATCCCAGTTTCTCCTCGTATTCCTAACACGACGCCACCTTTTGCTGTACCATCTAGCTTCGTTAAGACAATACCCGTGACACCTGCGACTTCTTGAAATTGCTTGGCTTGTTGCAAGGCATTTTGTCCGGTAGTGGCATCCAGTACCAGTAAAACTTCATGAGGTGCTCCCGGAATTTCGCGTGCAATGACCCGCTTAACCTTACGCAACTCTTCCATCAGATTTACTTTATTATGAAGGCGGCCAGCGGTATCAATCAGCACAACGTCTATGCTCCGGGACTTTGCGGCTTGAACCGCATCATAGGCAACCGCTGCAGGATCCGCGCCTTCCTGATGTTTAATAACCTCGATTCCCGATCGTTCTCCCCAAACCTCAAGTTGATCAATCGCTGCTGCCCGAAAGGTGTCTCCTGCAGCCATAATAACCCGTTTCCCATCCTTCTTTAATCGATTCGCCAGCTTACCAATCGTCGTCGTTTTACCAACCCCGTTGACGCCCACCACGAGAATAATGCTCGGGCCTTTCTTTGCTGAGGTTAATGTTTCTTCCTCGCCCAATAATTCGGCGATCAATTCTTGAAGGACCAGCGCAAGCTCACTCGGATCCGATATTTTCCGTTCTTTAACGGCTTTGCGCAAGCCTTCAACCAATTGGAGTGATGTATTAACCCCAACATCTGAACGGATTAGAACCTCTTCTAGTTCATCGTATAATTCTTCATCTATTTTCTTACGACCCGTAAAAACTTCTTCAACCTTACCCACAAAATTTTCCCGGGTTTTAGTAAGACCTTCTTTAAGCTTCGTGAAAAATCCTGCCAATATTTTAACTTCCTCTCATATATCCATAATAGAGGTTCAAAGTTTATGTATAATTTTAAATACTAGATTAGATTATCATAATACATCCTGCATTGCTATATTAATTCATTTTCAACGTACGTTCCTTGTTCAAGCTCCATCACTTGTCCCGTTCCAGCACCCCAGTGGCACGACGGTTGCACATGAAATGTGCCGTCTCCCAAAACACACGTCCTCACATGCATGCAAGAACCGTCCCCTAGTGGGAAGAGCTGTCCCTAGCCTACATACAGTTCCCCATACCTAGAGCCGGACGTAGCGTGACACAAGTGCGACGTCTTTACGTAAGCAAATTAGCAAACTCCGCGTAAGCGACCCCATATACGGGGCAGTGCACAAGGACGTGCACTGCCGCCAACTGAGCCAAGGAAGGCGAATTTGGCGGGAACCCCGCTCCCCATCGACAAAGAGCTTACACGGCATGTCCCGATGCTGAATTAGAGCGCTGTCCAAGGATGGACAAGTGTCCCTGTAGCCAAGGATGGCGAGAAGGGACCGTCGTGAGTATCGAGCGCTTGTGTCATGCAAGTCTCTGTTCATTAAGTCGAACCGAAAGCAACTTGGACACCCCGCACTCTTCCATGGTAATCCCATACAAAACATCAGCCGACTCCATCGTTCCTTTGCGATGAGAGATCACAACGAACTGGGTTGAATCCGAGAGCCGGTGAATATATTGCGCAAACCTCTGGACATTAGAATCGTCCAGAGATGCTTC
>Ga0209386_1000035_pt1 | contig 74638 bp, 57 predicted proteins | sample NGEPertwo_FD_184510 | JGI IMG/M metagenome (GOLD analysis project Ga0209386, IMG submission 184510) | Arctic peat soil microbial communities from the Barrow Environmental Observatory site, Barrow, Alaska, USA - NGEE Permafrost154B-two... | ecosystem: Environmental > Terrestrial > Soil > Wetlands...
TGACCAAATTTATTAACCTGAGTTCGATATATTAGTTTCTGAAAATCAACCACATAAAAAGATTGAATTCGATATTGCCCCCTATATTCACTAAACTTGGGACTTTGCATCCTGCAAGTTCTGAAAAAAACACTCTTTAAAGAACAAAAAATAAGAACTTCAGCATCCGAAACTCCCTTTCCTCATTGGGGTAGGGCTGGGGCGATTATACAAATTTTGTACAAACAATTTTAAATCGAACTAAGGTTAATAGGAATGAAATAATGTCGTGTTTTTCAACCAGAGTTATAAATACTCGTTTTGCAACTATGCTACTTCAACGAGTAAAAATTAACACCACAGATTACACCGATTTAGATATAAAGTAGTTTTTAAATCTGTGCTTATCTGAGTAGTCTGTGGTAAAGTAAATTACAGGTATCTTGCTTGAAAAAACACATTGTTAAAACTAGAATACGACATTTAATAGTTCTCATTACTTAGTATACTAGTGTTGTGTTAATGAAGAATCGACGCAGCGTCATGCCGAACTTCCTGACCGCTCGCTTGACAGGCGGGGTTTCGGCGTCCCAAAATAGAATTAGACACCGAAATAAATTCGGGGTGACTGTGACTTGTCAGCATCATGCTCAACACAACACTAGGTCAGCGACTCTGTTTTAGCAACAAAATACAATGGCTTTTTATCAGTTTGAAAGGTGGGATGGCATGATCGGTTTTGTCGTTTGTTTGTGTTTCAACTTATGGATTTTGGGATCGTACAATAAAAGTTCAACATTAAATTGACTCCCTAAGTTTTTTTCGCTTTCAACCCAAATCTTTCCTTTCAGGGCATCGGCGAATTCTTTGCAAACAGAAAGCCCTAATCCGGTGCTCTTTTCGCCTGCTGTACCCGCAGTTGCTTTTTCTGGACTGATTTCAAACAGTGATTGAAGTTTGGCTTCTTCGATTCCTATTCCTGAATCTTTTATAGAGATTCGGGCAAATTGGTCACTGTGCTCATGCCAGAATTTAATCTGTCCATTTTTGTGCGTAAACTTAATGGCATTGTTAACCAAATTCCTGCAAATCGTTTTTACCATATTTCGGTCGGCCCAAATCATGAGGTCAGTTTGTTCCAAACAATCAATTGTGATGTTTTTATCGCCTGCGATAGGTCTGTAGAGATCGAGGCATTCATCAAAAATTTCCTTCACGCTCAATGGCATAAAGAAGGGTTGCAAACCTTCGGTCTGGCTTTTTGCCCAACTCAGCAGGTTATCGGTCAAGCTAAGGATCTGTTCGGTTTTCTGATCCATCATTTTTACTGTTTTTTCAAGATCCTCATAGTTTTCGTCCTCAATATAGAACCCAATAAGATTTGAAATATTGAAAATGGAAGCTAATGGGCTTCGAAGATCGTGCGCAATGATACTGAACAATTTGTTTTGTGTGTTCAGCGATTTTTGAAGTTTTAGGTTCTGTTCAGCGATTTGATTTTTTTGCACGAGGATGCTTTCACTTTGAGCATGTGACCGTTTATTGACCTTTTTGTAATAATAAAAGAAATAGACAAATATCAGGAGGGTGCCGCTAACCAGGATAATAATCAAAACAAGGTAATCGCGTTGCGCAAGCTGTACCGTAATTTGATCTTCCTGGTGCTGGTTTTCCTTTTCCAGCAAGGCTATCTGGTTGTTCTTTTTTTCGGTTTCGTATTGCTTTTCAAGCTCTAATATTTTAGCCGATGTATCAATATTATAAAGGCTGTCATTCATCAGCGTGTACTTCTGATAATAACTCAACGCCGTAGTCAAATCGGCGATGTTTTCATTGTAATACCCCAAATTCCAGTAAGTTAGGTACAGGTTGTTGTAGTTGCCCATAATCGAGTTTGGATTTTTGATTGATTGGGCAATCTCCAGGGCCATGTTATAGTAATCTTTAGCCTTGTAATAATCTTTTTGGTCATAATAAATGGAGCCTAAAACCCGGTAACAGCGTTCAATTTTTGTCTGATTGCCAATTTTCAAGTGAGCCTCCAACGACTTAGTGATGTATTCTTCTGCTTCTTTGTATCGTTCTTGCTTGTAAAACAGAGTCCCAAGGTTGTAAGTGATTGATGCCAAGTCGTCTGGGGAGTTAGTGTTCCTGACTTCTTCATAGGCTTTATTAAACAGTTTTTCTGTTTTGTCATATTCTTGCAGGACTGCAAAAACATTTGCTTTATTCACGAAAAGAGAAAACCGTTGATTCGAAGAGAGTTGATCAAAATACTTGTTTTCTAGTATGTCAAAATATTTCAGTGCACTGGGGTAGTCCTTCATTCCACGATGAACGATCCCCAATCTGTTCAAAATATCGAAACGCAAATCAAACGTATCATCGTTTTTCAGAAGTTTTTCAGCTTGAATTAAGTGATTAACTGCTGCCTGGAAATTGAAACTTTGCTGAAAGATTAATGAAAGTTCGAGATGAGCTTTTATTTCTACTAAACGGTTACTTTGTTTCTGAGTCTCTTTTAATACCTGGCTGATTATTGATAAGGAAGAATCCGGATACCCCAGTCCATTATACACTATTCCTTGTTCTATCCTGGCTTCCCAAATGCTTTTTTGATCATTGATCTGATCCGCTTTTTGCTGGATGACTATACTTAAAGCAAATGCACTGTCCAGATTACTTTCTTTCAATTGAAGCAACTTCTCCAGCATGCGCCCGATGGCAGTGGTATCATCGATCGTATTTGTCTGTGAAAGACTTTTTTTAGAAGCAAATCCGACTAAAAAGATAATCATCATTGCCAGGAGAAGCTTATGCATATCTGGCTATAAATAGGAGTTGAAAGTTTAAGAATCCTAAAGTGAAAAAATTAGGATTCTCAAGTGATGAAGAAATAAAAAGGTGTTGCCAACAACACCTTTTTATTGTAGTCTTTTGAACTTTGTTATACAGCATCTCCAAAATCGACAGACGTATTGCCCCCGGCAGGAGGACCATAAGTACCATCCGGGAATGATATTTCAGTACTGCAAATGATTTTCTTGTAGCTTGCTGATTTATCCAATGCAATATCTACTGTGGCAGAAAAAATAGGATTTTCGGGTCCATTAACTAATTGGGTTGAATCGGACAGGGTAATGGTGACACCCCAATACGAATCACTGCCACTTTTTACTTCTCCCTGACGGATACTTGTGATTGTCTGGTCTTTTGCTGCGGTAACAATCACTCCAAGTTCATACTTTTTGGTGGTTTTACTTAAACTTAAATAAGGCTTGTAAGTCTTCATGAAATAGAATTTTGAAAATTAGTTTTTTAATTCGAACTGTATCAACAAGCTAATATCGTAAAAATATAATGCTAACAGGAAAAATAGTTCATTTAACGAATAAATCTTTAAGTCTCACAAATATATTATTATTTCGTTCAGTAATCAATAAGCTGCAATAGCCTGAAGCGAAGAATGTTGCTTTATCCGAATGTATGCTTGTTTCTTTTTTTGCTTCGTGGTTTTTCTTGGCTCTATGACGTTTTGTGTGGGTATTTACTTTTTAAAAAGTTATCAATTTACTTCATTGACCATTTGGACTTATGTACCGGAGGTGCTAAATATTAATGACCCCCAAAGAAATTGGGGGTCATTAATATCATACTACTTCGTAGTATATGCTTCATTGAATTTGTGTAATACTATTTATTTTTTTGCAATCCTTCTCTTACATGCCCCACACGATTCGTCATAGAACCTTTTCCTTTTTATCCTTTATACACGGATGAGTAATATTTCCCGGTTCTATAACGGATTGTGTGGGTAATAAAATCATAATTGAGCAACTCTTTAAACTTGGATTATATCAGGATAAATTGTTTTGAAACCTTATTTGCCAGCGGAACCTCAGTAGAAACAAAAGTCGAAAGAGAGTTTAACCTTATTACCTTATTGAATTACAGTTAGATTAATAAGGTTAAAACAAGGTGGACGATGCTTTCTACTGAGGTTTTTTAGATAGAAATAAGGTTTTTCTTAACATCGGATTTTCTCTTTTAGAATTTATTGAATGAACAGTAAAAATTCTTACCCATACAAATCGTTATAGACCCTATTCCCCCAATAATCAGTTACTGGAGAGTGGATAGAAATAGCTTGTATTCTCTTCACTCACCCAAACTCCACGCTTCAAATATCCCTATTATTAGGGATTGATGCCTCCTGTTCTGAAGGGTACTTTTACAGCATCTAAAATCAACGATTGATGAACAAAAAGTATTTAAAGAAAGGATTTGTGATGCTGATGATTCTAAATACGAGATATGGATTTTCGCAAAACACTGATGCGCTGAAATCACAGGCATGGCAGTTGAATGCCTCCTACAAAGGTGATTTTGTTACCAATTTCCGGGGAGGAATAAAAACCGGATCAACGTACCTGGGGCTGGCTGATTTATCTCTAAACTTCAATACCGAAAAGGCCGGACTTTGGAAAGGTGGCGAATTTTTAGTTCACGGCGCCAATTCACATGGCGGGGAACCTTCTGCCAGTTTAATTGGCGATTTTCAGTTTGTCTCAAACATCGAAGCCGGAAACCATACCTTTTTGTACGAGTTGTGGTACAAACAAACCATTTGGAACGTTACTGCCACCCTTGGCCTTCAGGATTTAAATGCTGAATTTGCCGGCAGCGACGTGGCTTCTTTATTCCTGAACAGCTCTTTTGGTATTCATTCGGTAATTGCTGACAATATCCTGGCGCCGATTTTCCCACTCACCTCTCCCGGAATCACATTGAACTGGGAAGCCTCCGGAAAATTAAGCCTAAAAACGGCTATTTACAAAGGCTGTCCCATTGATTTTGATGCGAATACCTACAACCTGAACTGGAACCTGAATTACCTGCGTGGTATCCTTTGGGTGGCTGAAAGTCAGTATTCGTGGACTGGTAACGAAGAGAAAGATAATGAATTAAAGGCTGGCGTCTTCTTTCATCAGCATTGCCCGGAGAGCGATGTTGTGAATTCTGAAACTGGAAATACGCTCACTCACGATTACGGTTTTTACCTGGTTGGTGATCATCAGATAACATCTTCAGGAGAAAACGGACAGGGATTGAACGTTTTTTACCAGCTGGGGGTAAGCCCGCGCAACGATAATTTCGGATACATAGGAGCTGGTTTTTCTTACACCGGATTGCTCTCCAAATCGGGTTCGGATGTACTCGGTCTGGCTATGGCCCGGGGAATGCTGACCGACGAACGTGGCCGGGATGAAACTTCGTTTGAGCTGACTTATAAAACTCAGATTACCGATCAGATTTATTTGCAGCCCGATCTGCAATATGTGGTTCACCCGGGTGGAACTGATGTACAATTGAAAAATGCAACGGTAGGAATGGTAAGGTTGGGATTGGAATTCTAAAAAGAACAGGTATGATTATTCAGGATAGTGGAATGGGAATTAAGAGTAAACGACTGGCTGATTTATCCACCGGAAGCAGAGGTGTGATTGTTCATGTGCTGGGACAGGGCGCTTTCAGGAAACGGATTTCGGAAATGGGATTTGTTAAAGGGCAAATGGTTCGGGTAATTAAAAATGCTCCGATGAAAGATCCGGTTGAATACGAAATCATGGGATATAAAGTATCGTTGCGACGCAGCGAAGCCGACCTGATTGAAGTTGTTTCGCCATCGGCTGCCAAAGATCTGGTGGCAGGAAAGTTTGAAGGAATGATCGACGAACACCGGATGAAAGCTTCCGGAGAAGAAAAGGGAAAGATCATCACAGTGGCTTTGGTAGGAAACCCAAACTGTGGTAAAACTACTTTGTTTAATTACGCTTCGGGCTCGAAAGAACGGGTGGGAAACTATGCCGGTGTAACCATTGACGCCAAAGAAGCCAAATTCAAACAAGGCTCTTACACCTTTCAAATTTCCGATCTTCCCGGAACGTATTCCATTACCGAATATTCTCCGGAAGAATTGTTTGTGAGAAACCACATTGCTGAAAAACGTCCGGATATTGTTGTGAATGTGGTTGATGCCTCGAATCTGGAACGTAATCTGTTCCTGACGACTCAGCTGATCGATATGAATATCAAGGTGGTAATTGCCCTGAATATGTACGATGAACTGGAGCAAAAATCGGCCAAATTCGATTACAAACATTTGGGCGAGATGATGGGTATTCCGATTGTTCCGACAGTTGCTTCGAAAGGAAAAGGACTGAAAGCGCTGTTTGACCGGATCATTGAGGTGTATGAAGAACGCGACCCGATTGTGCGGCACATTCACATCAATTATGGGCCTGAAATTGAAAAGTCGATCAAGGCTATCCGAACTGAATTAAAGAAAGATATTCAGGTTAAACACAACTATTCAACGCGATTTTTAGCAATCAAATTACTGGAAGAAGATCAGCACACGCTGAATCTGTTAAAAGACAATCCGGAATTTGAAGTGATAAAAGAAATTTCGGATCGCGAAACCAGTCGGCTGGAACAGCTGTTCAACGACGAGTCGGAAACCCTGATTGCCGATGCCAAATACGGTTTTATTGCCGGTGCCCTGAAAGAAACATACAAAAACGGGCCGCAGGTACGACGCGACCAGAGCCGCGAAATTGATAAGGTTTTGACACACAAAATATGGGGTTTCCCGGTTTTTATCTTTTTCATGTGGCTGACTTTTCAGGCTACTTTTACACTTGGAGCTTACCCGATGGACTGGCTCGATGCCGGAATTGGCTGGATAAGTCAAACCCTTGGTTCTGTTATGTCTGATGGTGCCCTGAAAGATTTACTGATTGACGGAATAATTGGCGGCGTTGGCGGTGTAATTGTATTTATGCCCAACATTCTGATTCTGTTCTTCTTCATTTCGCTGATGGAAGATTCCGGCTATATGGCCCGGGCGGCATTTATCATGGATAAACTGATGCACAAAATGGGACTTCACGGTAAATCATTCATCCCTCTCATCATGGGATTTGGCTGCAATGTACCAGCCATTATGGCCACCCGTACACTCGACAACCGAAGCGACCGGCTGCTAACCATGCTCATCATTCCGTTTATGTCGTGCAGCGCCCGTCTGCCGGTTTATGTCCTCCTGATTTCAGCCTTCTTTGTGAGTTATCAGGGAGCCATTTTATTCCTGATTTATCTGGTCGGAATTCTTCTGGCAGTGGCGATGGGCTTACTTTTCAAGAAAACTTTTTTTGCTAAAAAAGATGTTCCGTTTGTAATGGAACTTCCGCCATACCGCATGCCGACCTTACGGAATACCACGGTTCACATGTGGTTTAAAGGTTCGCAGTACCTCAACAAAATGGGAACAGTTATTTTGTTTGCTTCCATCCTGATTTGGGCCATGGGTTATTACCCCCGGAATGTGGAATTCTCGAAAGATTACAATAGTCTGTTAACACAAGTGGAGGCAAATACCACGCTGACTCCGGATCAGAAAACAGATCAGTCGGAACAGATTCAACTATCGATGGAAGAAGAACGTCAGGAAAAATCGTACATCGGAATGACCGGACATTTTATTGAACCCGTGATCCGGCCACTTGGTTTTGACTGGAAAATCGGAATGAGCATCATTACCGGGATGGCTGCAAAAGAAATTGTGGTGAGCTCAATGGGCGTTTTATATCATGCAGGCCTCAATGCTGACGAAAACTCTCAGTCGCTGAAAGAAAAACTTCAGGAACAAAAGTTTACCAGCGGCCCGAAGGAAGGACAAAAAGTTTTTTCGCCACTGGTGGCATTTGGCCTGATGATTTTTGTACTGATCTATTTCCCCTGTGTGGCAGTGATTGCGGCCATTAAAAAAGAAGCCAACTGGCGATGGGCCATTTTCACCTCAGTGTATACAACTGCGATTGCATGGGTTGCTGCTTTTGCCATCTATCAAATCGGAAGTTTATTCATTTAATTTTGAGTCCGCTCCGATAAGTTGATTAATTATCCCGAAGGGATAAAATTTGAATAACCACCGGTGAAACCGGTGGAAAAGAAATGAAATTAAAATGTGCAACCCTGAAAGGGTTGAACATTTAGTGAGTTAATATTCAACCCTTTCAGGGTTGCGTGTTCAACTTCCATTATTCCGTGGATTTCACCCACGGTTATTAATATTCAGTCCTTTCAGGACTATTTTTTGACATTTTGACTTTTCGGAGTGGACTAAATTTTAAAATCTGGAAAATGATACAAAATATTCTTGCACTGATCATCGTTGGAGGGGTTGCGATAAAAACCATTTATTCGGTTTACAAGTCAATTACAACCAAAGACAAAAGTATTTGCGGAGGTTGTGCCAGTTGCGAGCTCAAAAACGAACTGCGAAAGAAAGGAAAATTACTTCCTTATTCTGAAAAACGGGAATCCAAATTTCAGTTCTCAGCCGACAACTTGAAATACCCGGCAAAGGGATAAATTCAGTGCGGCAAAACTTGATCTGGTACATTCCAAAACGTACAAATTATATAAACAAATGTTCGTGCTTGTTGTTTTTTCTTCAGTCTGTTAAAACAATATGGTCCTGTTTTTATCTGGAATTTCTTCAGGTTTAATTACCATACGGTTTGTTTGGCTAAATTGCACCAATTATTTTACAAAATTTCCATATCATGAAAAAAACTCTTTTTATCCTTTTAATCAGCTTTGCATTTGCTGCCTGCAATGCACCTCAAAAAAAAACAGCAGAAGTAAGTACTGCTCCGGCAGAAATGGTTGAAGTAAACCTGAAAATTGAAGGCATGACCTGTACCGAATGTGAACAATCCGTTGCAAAGGGAGTCAACGAATTGGCCGGTATCGACAGCATCAGTGCCAATCACATGGATTCTACCGCTTTTGTAAGGTTCGATGCATCAAAAACCGATTTGGCTAAAATTACCAAAGCCATTGAAGATCGGGGCTATGAGGTTGCTAGTGCAAAATAAGGTGGTGAATCAAGGGTGGTGCGATCTCTGATTGCGCGTTAACTTATTGACGGAGAATAAAATCTCCGCATCCGGAACAGCGGTTGAAAGAAGGGCTCAAATCTTCATTCAACCGCTGTTGTTTTGGGAAATTCGTTTGTTTATCAGGAAAAAATAAAGATCGGCGGTGATTTTCATATACTTTTAATTAGGTTCTATAACGATTTGTGTGGGTAACGATTTTTTCAAATTCATAGCTGATTAATAAGGTTTAGCCTGGTGTAGTATTAAATGTTCTACTAAGGTTTAAAAAACACGAATAAGGCTATTCTTATAATAATGTATTTAGTAAACAGACAATTAGTCCATTAAATATTTTTGGAACCTTATTTTTAAAACACAACCTTATTACCTTATTTAGACAATAAAAACAAGCGGTTCTATTTGCGATTATAAGTTAAATCCCACACTATCCGTTATAGCGCCTTTAATTATGGCGATTTCGCCATAATTAAAAGTCAGGCAGGATTAGTTGCTTGGCAATAAAAACTTGAAGAATTTAAAATGAGTTGGAACTTATATAATCACCGACAGCGGTTGAATGAAGGCTTCAAATCTTCATTCAACCGCTTTTGATTTTCAGGAAAATTGAGAATCATTCCATTCCAAACTTCTGAGAAATGAAAAGGCCATCGAAATAAATAGTTCAATGGGGAGCGCATTTATTGCACTGCGAAATGCGCTCCTGGCTATGCCGAACTCGACCGAAAATACGCAAGCCTATTGGATACATTCGAAGATGAAAACACCCCAATGCGCTTAAATAAAGGATTAAAAGTCTGTGTTTCGTCGCTTTTTGGGTTTTAAATTGCTCCATCTATTACCAAGAGAAAGACTTTGTTAATAATTAGTTGAGAAATAAGTTTAACAATGGTTATTTACATATATAAAACCTACCTATCTTTAGAAATACTAATCATAGACTTATAAAACAATGCAATAATGAATTAATGTCGGTATAAGTTTTTGTCAATCCTATAAACTAATCAACAAACATAAGAACCACCTAACTAACAAATATGTATATTTCAAAAATTGAGATCGAGAATTTTCGAAACTTTAAATGCAAAGACATTACTTTTAATGAAGGTGTAAATGTAATTATTGGGCATAATAATGCCGGAAAAACAAATTTAATCAAAGCACTTTCTTTAGTAATCGATTGTCAATCATCAAAACGATTGGAAGTTGATGATTTTAATAAACACACTTCACTTGCTGAATTGAAATTAAATCCACCTAAAATTAGTATTGCTGTAACAATTAATAAGGGAAAATTTGAGGAACCTGATGACCTTGTAACTATTGCCAATTGGTTGACCAAATTGGATTCAGATTACGAAGCACTGCTAACTTATGAGTTTTTTCTTCCTGAAAAAGAACGTCCCAAATATGATGATGCGATAGCTGAAATTACAGATGATGACCCAAAGGCTCTTGATAAGATCTGGAAATTTCTCAAACAAGACTTTATTAGACTATACACCTACAAAATATGGGGTGGTAATATATCAAACCAGTCTGTTGCAGATGGGGATTCACTGCAAAAATTTGATTTTCAGTTTTTAGATGCTATCCGTGATGTTGAAAGAGATATGCTCACTGGACGTAATACACTTTTAAGAGATGTATTTAATTTCTTTATGGATTACGAAATAAAATCGGATAATACAAAATCAGACGAAGAAAAGGCCGCACTTATAAAACGGAAAAGAATTGATTTTTCTGAGAAAGCAGATGACTTAATAGATGTACTTCAAAAAAGGATGGAAGATGGTAAAGAGCAAATACTTTCTTATGCAAAAGAAACAGGAGCATCATTCAATAATGCTGAACCAAATTTTGAAGGATCTATCTCCGATGTGGAAATGTTCTCTGTTTTGAAATTGATTGTAGAATATAGTACAGGAATAAAAGTGAAAGTGCCAGCTACACATAACGGGTTAGGTTATAATAACCTAATATATATGTCTTTGTTATTAGCAAAGATGCAGGTGAATTCGGATGGCAATTATATGGGAAGTAATTCCAAAGTATTTGCAACTTTAGCAATTGAAGAGCCAGAAGCCCATTTACATCCAGCAATGCAATATAAGTTTTTGAAATTTTTAAAAGAAAATAAAAACAAGAAGAAAGTAAGACAAATATTTGTTACAACACATTCAACCCATATTACATCAGCAGTATCCCTAGATGAAATCATTTGTTTGCATAATGATAACGGCATAACAACAGTAGGCTATCCTGGGCTAGTATTTCCAAATGATGGAAAAAGCAAAAAATACGTACAGCGCTTTTTAGATGCCACAAAATCTGATATGCTTTTTGCACAAAAAGTAATATTGGTTGAAGGTCTTGCCGAACAATTATTAATGTCAACTTTTGCTCAATATTTAGGAAAATCATTAGAAGATAACCATGTTGCAGTTATAAATGTCGGTGGACGTTTTTTTGACCATTTCCTACATCTATTTGATAGCCATAAACCAAATACTATTCATAAGAAAATTTTGTGCATTACAGATAGGGATCCGGAGAGCAAACCAAAAGCAGAAAGTAAATTTAAAAAATGCTATCCATACGAATTTAATCAGGATGTTGAAACTTATGATTATAGATCAAATCCAAGCGCAACTAAATATCCAATTGGATCACATCCAAATATTACCTTTTTTAGCCAAGATGCAAATAAAGGGAAAACACTAGAATATGACTTGGTCTTACATAATCCAGTTTTGGATCTTTTAATTACTGATTCCATGCGTAGTCAACAAGAAATAAGAGATTTAATGAAGCTTTATTCTGATGGAAATTCAATTGCTGACTTTGAAGCTAAATTGAGAGTCAGTAAAGACAATAATAGGATTAAAGAAAGTATCGCAGTCGCTGGATTATGGGCAGAAGTTGACCTGAAAAAAGCAATTATTGCATCTCGTTATCTTAACTCAGTCGGGAAAGGTGAAAACGCATTAGAATTATCCTATGCATTAATAGACAATTTAGAAAAAAAAGGTAACCCAGAGTATAAAGAATTTACTGTACCTGGTTATATAAAACAGGCAATTGATTGGATATGTCAGTAACTCAAATCACATCAGACACTTTACTTGATGATGTTGAACATCATTTTAGAGTATCAGCAGGCCCTGGGGCTGGGAAAACATACTGGTTGGTAGAACATATCAAAAATGTATTGCATCGATCAGATAGATTGGCGAAAACAAAAAAAATTGCATGTATTACATTTACTAATATTGCGGTTGAAACAATCTTGAAACGACTAGGGACCTCTGCTGAACATGTGGAAGTATCAACTATTCATAGTTTTTTATACAAACATATCGTTAAGCCTTATGCTTCATTTATTTCGGCTGAATATGGACTAAATATCAATGAAATGGATGGTCATGATGATGTGATTCTTTCAAATTATGGTTTTTTGAATGAATGGAAAATAAGAACAGGTCAACAAAGGATTAGAGAAGATAACGATCTAGTCAAAGCCTTTAAAGTAATAAAATGGAAGTTTGACAATGCTGGCAATTTAATTGCAAAAACAGATTATCCACATAAATCTGGTGCTTATGCTATTAAATCGAGCTCTTACTTTGAATACAAGAAAATGACTTGGGAAAAAGGAGTTGTTCATCACGATGATGTGCTTTTTTTTAGTTATCAAATAGTTCAAAGGTTCCCATTTGTTTTGGAGATATTACGAGCAAAATTTCCGTATTTTTTTGTTGACGAATTTCAAGATTGCAATCCAATACAGGTTGTGATATTGAGTTTTTTAGGACAAAGAGAAACCATCATTGGAATAATTGGAGATAAAGCACAATCTATTTATGGCTTTCAGGGTGCAGAACCATCTCAATTCCAATCTTTCAGTTTGCAAGGAATGATTGACTATCAGATGTCTGACAATAGAAGAAGTTCAAATGAAATTATTGGAGTCCTCAATGGATTACGAAGCGATATCACACAAAATCCTTTTAGAAATTTTGCTTCAACAAAGCCTTTAATTTTAGTGGGAGATATGAGTCTGGCATTGAGAAGGGTGAAAACGATTTGTGGAAAAGAAAAAGTATATTCTCTATCAAGAAAGAACATTACTTCTAATGCAATGAAAAATGAAATTGGAGGAATAGCTTTGAATGGAGGGCTCTTTAATAGACTAATTGAGATTGATAAACCAAGTAGCAATAATAAGTATAGAAGTAAACTTGTGATGGCTTGCATTAAAGCATCAGAATATGCTCGTCAAGAAAAATTTAAAGATGCGATCAAAGAATTAGAGAAAGAATTTAAATACAAAAATGACAAAAATCGAAGTAGAAAAGAATCTTTATTACATATTATGACACTACTGGCAAAATATGATACTTTTAAGGATAACTCCTTATATCATTTCTTTACGATTGTAAAATCTGAAATAAATAAAGATATTTCAGGTTTGAGAAATGGAGCGGCAAAAACATTTTATGATAGTAATACATATCAACAATTTGCATTATGCGTAAATGTACCAGAAGATATGAGTCAGCATAAAACGATTCATAAATCTAAAGGTGATGAATTTGATAATGTTTTACTAGTGTTAAACGAGGAATCAGATTTGAGTTTCGTTCTTATTCCTGATATTAATTCAGACACTAATGCTGCAGAAGAACAACGGATAAACTATGTGGCAGTTAGCCGGGCGAAGAATAGATTATTTATCTCTGTTCCAAGTCTGACAGCTGCAAATCAATTGTTATTATGGCCAAGATTCCAAATTGAAAATGTGTAAAAATATTAACACGGGTAGATAAATCCTTAACGTAAGTAATAAAGGGAATACGATTCTCTTTTAACTCACCTCCCTCATCAATGTCCATGTTCATTCTTTTGGTGTGGTGGTTGACGGTTTTGAAAAGGGGTTATTTATTGAGCAAGGAAGTTATTAATTAAAACAGAAAGTAACCCGGCCAGCATTTACAAACCTATCAGCGTCTAAAATGTACAATACCGCGGTCATGTTTAACCTGATCATATTACACCATAGACAACCACACAATCGAAAAAAAAACCGGCGGGGTACTTCCAACACACAACGATCCACCTCAAAGATGAAATGTTTCATCCCGGAGGGGCAAGCTTGCGGTTTGGAAGTGGGGAGGGGTACTTCCGAACCGCAAATTTTCGTCTCAAAGGTGAAACGTTCCGCCTAAAACATGCAAGGTTTCGTCTCGGAGGTCCGGCGTTTCGTGTTTGAAGTGGGGTGGAGTACTTCAAAGGTGCAATGATTCATGTTTGAAGTGGAGGGGGGTACTTCCGAAGTACCCCCTCCCTAGTCTTGCAGGGTCGAAACTGGTCCTGACATTATCCGTTTAAACAGTTATTAAAACCAGTGCTTTCGATTTGTAAGTTCAGTTTTAAATTACCCCTCCAAACCTCCACTAAAGGGGCGGCTAGGAAGTCCCCTTCATGGGATTTCGGGGATTACTTTAATTTCTTGTGGGGAATTTGATTTATTGTATTTCTGAATACTATTTTTTAGAGATTGCTTACTCGTTTGGGATTCTTATCCCGAAGGCCCGCCTGACGGACGAGGCAGGGATATCCGGTTTATAGAAAATGAATCCGTAAAAGAACATCGATACCGAAGGTATCGAACTATTCAATCCATTCAAATAAATACTTTTCGTCATATTCAATCTCAAATTTCTTCAATAAATCAAGGGACTCTTGGATCACTTCAAATAGTTGTGGAGCAATATTAAAACGGTCAGTTTCAAATCCGTATTCTGTCCTTAGGCCGGACTGGCCCTTACTTTTCCAATCGATGAAAAGTAGAGATCCCGATTTTCATCGGGATGACTGTCAAAACGAACCCTCGGCCGGGCGTTTTGACGCCCCTCGCACTCGCTCCGATCAACTGTTGTTTCAAATTATAAGAATGATGTTTCAATCCAATTTATTCGGGAATTTATGCAGTGTTGCTGTTGTTCCGCCTAAGAAGAAAAAGCCCGTCCGGCTTGATGACTGCATCTTTGATTTCGGACTAAATAATCGTATTTTGATTCGATACTTGAAAACCAGACCATACCTTTCCCACAGCTAGATCAACTGGCCCACACTCTTCTCTGAAACTCTTTTTTTGTGATGATCTTTTTGATTCATAACCTATTTAATCACCTGATCCAATTGGGAGTGACTATATGAAAATGCACCAAAACCTTCCTGCCAGTTAAATCTGCGAAAATGTTCCGGGCATTGTTGTGATTTTTGTACGACACCTTCGGAGTCGTTTGGTTGATATTGCAATTTTTCTATAAACCTTTGATGCCTTCGGCATCTGGATTGGGGAATTTGTTTAGAACAAAGATTCAATTTCATATCGTTCCTCACAACTTTATCATGTGATCCGATTTCGGGGTGCAAAAGGTAACTGTACTTTCGATCTGTACGTTTTAAGAATTACAAAATTCGTTTTGAGTCAGCCTCATAAAAAAAGGGCGCCGTTTGCGGGCACCCTTTCCGGATTGTTCTCAATCTGATTATTTATTTTCAGCAGTAGCAGCAGGTTTGGCGGCGTGCACAAACCGTTTTTTCAAATCCTCATAAATGGCCTTAGCTCCCGGTATATCAGAGCGGACAGCATATTTTACCGAGTTGTAATAGTTCAGTGAGCTGACATAACTTTCGGCACCGGCTTGCATGGTGGTATCGTTCAGTTTGTTTTCGAGCTGAAGAATCAACCGGTAGATGGGGAGTAACTGTTGGTAAACTTTCATATCGGCATCTAATCCATCAAAATTGATAAAAGCCGGAGCAAACTCGGGGTTCGACTTGCAATAACTCAGGCATTTCTGAACAAATGGCAGCGTACCATCGCTCATTTTAGGCAATTCCTGACGCTCGGCTGGGGTGAGTGCAATCAGGTGGGGTTTTAACACGGTAATCACTTCTTCGAGTTTCGAAGTCACCAAGTCGATATCGGCCTCCGGGATGGGTAAATTAATTTTGTTTTCCATAAAGCATAAATTATTAGTTTAATTTAAAATATAATTACATTAAATATAAAACAGCAGAAGCAATTTATCAATATGGGTTTTAATAAATTTAATGAGATGACCGATTTTTTGCACGAGAGGGGTCAGTTTGGCAAGTGAACCGAACAAAATAATTTCAGAAGCTGTTTACATACTGTTTAAATTTTCCCGAAGGGAAGATATATGGGTAGAAAATGGCTATTCCCAAATCTGAGTCTGTCTCAAAAGTAGATTTATTAAATCCTGTGCTTTCGATTTGTAAGTTCAGTTTTAAATTACCCCTCCAAACCTCCACTAAAGGGGCGGCTTTGAAGTCCCCTTCAGGGGATTTAGGGGTGCAAATGGTAACTGGTCTTTGAATCTGTAAGTTTTAAGAATTACCAAATTAGTTTTGAGACAGCCTCATTACTATTTTTCTTCCTGTTTCTAACCCTGTTTTGTTCCCTGACTTTAGCAGGGTACAAGCTCATTAATCCTGAACCTTTTTTTTATCCAATTGTTTTATACCACACTGAAGAAAATAACAGGATGCCCTTTCGCACCCACAAAAAATGATACAGATATGAAATACAATGAACTGGGTAAAACAGGAATTTTGGTTTCGGAACTTTGTCTCGGAACCATGACATTCGGAGGAAAAGGATACTGGCAGGCTATCGGTCAGGTGCCTCAGAATGAAGTGAATAAAATCGTAAAAACCTCATTGGACAGTGGTATTAATTTTATCGACACGGCCAATGCCTATTCCGAAGGATTATCAGAAATGATGTTGGGCGAGGCATTGAAGAAACTGGAAGTTCCGCGCCAGGAGGTGGTTATTGCCACCAAAGTCAGGATTCGCATGGGATCAGGAGCAAACCAGGTAGGTCTTTCCCGATCGCACATTGCTGACTCGGTGAACGACAGTCTGCAACGGCTGAATCTTTCACACATTGATTTGCTGTACATTCATGGAGTCGATCCGATTACTCCACTCGAAGAAACGATGCGCGGACTCGAAGATGTAGTGCGCTCGGGCAAAGTGCGGTACATCGGCATCAGCAATCATCCGGCATGGATGGTGGTGAAAGCAAACAGTTATGCTGACAAAATGGGCTGGACTAAATTTGTGGCTTCGCAAAACTATTACAGTGTTGCCGGTCGCGATATCGAACGCGAAATAGTACCCATGGCCCTGAACGAAGGAATCAGCATTATGCCATGGAGTCCCCTGGCTGGAGGATTTCTCTCCGGAAAATATACCCGGGATCAGGAAGTGGCAGGCAACAGCCGTCGCGATTCATTCGACTTCCCACCCATCAATAAAAGTCTTGCGTACGACATCATCGACGTAATGGCTGAAATTGGCAAGCGTCACAAGGTCTCAGTTGCTGCCGTTGCCCTCAATTGGGTTATCCGACAACCTGCCATTACAAGTACCATCATTGGGGCCAAAAACCTGCAACAACTGGCTGATAATATTGCCGCGGTTGACTTGCAGCTGACTCCGGAAGATCTGGATCAACTCAATAAGGTTAGTGCTCTGGCTCCCGAATACCCGGGATGGATGGTCACCCGTCAAATGCAGGGTCGCTGGCCGGAATAAAACAAATACCAAAGGATACAGCAAAAAGCAGAATTGTACGCCGTTGAGGAAAAACGAAATCTTAATTTTTGTGTGAACTATTTAGGGTTTGCTTAAAAACTGTTTAAATTTTATTTGATTGTTCCGTTAGGAACAAAATGTGGGTAGAAAGGGGATGAATGACGAATCTATTTTGTCCCCTGCCCGCCGCTGGCTTGTCAGGCGGGCGTACGGGACAAGACGGTGAATGAAAGTTGCCATTTTTCTACCCAGATACATCTCCTACGGGGAATTTAAACAGCGTCTAAAATGGTTTAATTTCTGAGAATGAATAGTATAAAAACGGTTCTATAATGTTTGGTGTGGGTATTTACTTCAATGATCATTTGGGCTTATGCACCAGAGGTGCTAAATTATGAATGACCCCCAATAAAATTGGGGGTAAAAATAAGCTGTGACTTCAACCCTGACCAGGGTTGAATAAGTGTTCTGTAATTAATATTCAACCCTGGTCAGGGTTGTTTTCGGTGGTACGTCCTTACCCCAGTATTACTGGGGGTGATTAATATTATACTACTTCGTAGTATATGCTTCATTGAATTTGACTAACAATATTGATTTTTCTGCAATCCTTCTCTTACATGCCCCTCTCGATTCTTCATAGAACCGTTTTATCTTTACCCATACAAAGCGGTCTAATCATCATTTTCTATAAACATATGACCTCTCTGAGGTCTTTCTAACTTACTTCGGGTTTTTCAGCAAACCCAATTTACGTGTATAATTAGCTCGGATATCATCACTTTCCGGATCACCCAATTATAAGGGCCGTCGGCATTCGTTTGATGACAGCCTTTGGATTTATTTGGAATACGCCAATTCGATTAATTTTCCGGCGATATCTTCCAGGGTTAAATTGATTTCAGGTTTCGCTATTTTTAGTGCAGCACGTGGCATGGCCGGAGAAATGGCCGAACATGGATTCTGAATAATGGTTTTGCCACCCAGTTCACCAATGATCTTCAACCCATTTGCCCCATCCGGGTTTGCCCCGGTCAGAATGACTCCAATCAGACTATTGGTATACACCCATGCAGCCGATTCGAAGAGGATATCAATTGAAGGTCTCGAAAAATTGATTTTTTCAGCAATCGACAATGAAAAGGTATAATTATCCTCAATCATAAGATGGTAATTGGGAGGCGCAAAGTAGATGGTTCCAGGCAAAATAAGTTCGTTGCTTTCTGCTTCTTTAACTACCAACTTGCAGATCGCATTCATGTGGTTTATAAATACATCATTGTTATGCTCGCCAATATGCAAGACCACTATAACAGGCAACGGAAATCCTTCCTCAAATTCCGGAAGAATAAGTTTCAACGCTTCGAGCCCGCCATAAGAAGTTCCGATTACAATTGCTTTATACATCAGACAATCTTCTTTTTGAATATTTTTTGTTTTTCGTCAATTACATCAAAAGAATTCTCATGCCGGCTAAATCTCAGGCTCTCTTTCGTTCCCAGACACAGAATTCCTGAAGGAATAAGGCTTTCGTAAAACAAGTCTAAAACGTTTTCCTGAAGTTCTTTCTCAAAGTAAATTAACACATTGCGGCACAGGATCAGATTAACTTCGGCAAAAATACTATCGGTTACCAGGTTGTGGTCGGCAAAAATAATCCGGTTCGAAAGCTCTTTGTTGAACATGACCGATCCATACATGGACTGGTAATATTCAGATAATTTTTTCTTTCCGCCTGAAAGTTGATAATTCCGTTCGTATTGCCCCATATCCACTTCCTGATAAATTCCTTCCCTGGCAATTTCAAGGACTTTCGGGTTGAAATCGGTTGCATAAACCTGGCATCTGTCGAGCAAACCTTCTTCATGCAACAAAATTGCGAGTGAGTAGACTTCCTCGCCGGTAGCACATCCGGCATGCCAAACCTTAAAAAAAGGATAAGTCTGTAATTTGGGAATAATGTTTTCGCGAAATGATTTATAAAAATCCGGATCGCGAAACATTTCAGTCACATTGATCGAAAGGTCATCCAGTAATTCTCTGAAAAAATCTCTGTTTCTCAGTATTTTATCCTGAAGTTCGCTAACAGTGTAAAGCTGGCTTAAACTCAGACGGTGCAAAATACGTCTTTTGATATGAGCTTTGCTGTAGTTCCGGAAGTCGTAACCATACCTCAGGAAAATTGCTTCAAGCAGCAAATGCAACTCAATATTCAGCAGTTCAGAGTTCGATTGATCGTATGCACCTGCCATGAAATTTCTATTTTTTTTGCCGTCTTGCTACATCCATTATAATTTGCCGTAAGTCACCTTCGGTAAATGGTTTACTTAAAAAATTATCCATTCCCACTGAAAGGCAAAGTTTTTTGTCTTCAGATAAGGCATTGGCAGTAAGCGCGACAACATAGGCCGGACGTAAAACATTTTCATCCAGTTCGTGTTTTCTGATCATTTGAGTTGCCTGTAATCCATCAAATTCAGGCATTTGCATATCCATCAAAACCAGATCATATGTCTTTTCTTTATACTTTTGGAAAGCTTCTTCGCCGTTATTTGCGAGATCGCATTCAAATCCGAGCTGCCTTAAGGTTAAAACAGCAACCTTCTGATTGATCAGATTATCTTCAGCTAAAAGTATCCTGATCGTTTTGGGAAGATGACCTGAATCGATTTTTTCTTTAGCTGTGAACGAAACTGCATCTTTGAGTGGAAGCCTGAACCAGAATTCGGAACCCTTACCTAACTCACTTTCAACACCAATTTCGCCATTCATCAAACTCACCAGATTTTTTGAAATAGCAAGTCCAAGCCCTGTTCCACCGTATTTTCGGCTGATTGACGATTCTGATTGCGAAAATTCTTTAAATAACATCAACTTTCCTTCCTCCGAGATTCCAATTCCGGTGTCTTTTGTTTTAAAAAGCACACGCACGGTATTTACTGCATGGCCAACCAACTCAACATTTAGCGAAACCTTGCCCTTGTGGGTAAACTTAATGGCGTTATTGATCAGGTTTAACAAAATCTGACTGATTCGAAGAGGATCACCGTTCAGTATTTCGGGAATTTCAGGCGAAATATGATAGTCGAATTCAAGACCTTTCTCGTCAGCTTTAAGTTTCATCAGTTGAAATACATTTTTTATCAATCCATTCAATTCAAAATCAATATTTTCGAACTGAATCTGTCCGGATTCAATCTTTGAAAAATCCAGAATGTTGTCGATAATCTGTAACAGATTTTCTCCTGAAGTGGTGATAATATCGAGTAGTTCGATCTGCTGATCATCCAGATTAGTTTTATGGAGAAGTTTCGACAAACCGATGACGCCATTTAGTGGTGTGCGGATTTCGTGCGACATATTTGCCAGAAACATCGATTTTGTTCGGGTCGCAACCTCTGCCTGATCTCTGGAGATTTTCAGATTCAGATTAGCCTCTTCCATTTGCGACAACAAATCATTGAGTTTTTTGCGCTGCAAATACAAATCGAGAAATACCCTGACTTTTCCCTTCAGAATGTCAGGAATGATTGGCTTTGGAATGAAGTCAACTGCACCGGTTTCAATCCCTCTGATGATATGAAGATCGCTTTGATGGATGGCTGAAACGAAAATAACCGGCAGATATTTGGTTTTTTTACGTTGCCGCATCAGTTCAAGAGTTTCATAGCCATTCATCCCCGGCATCTGTACATCGAGTATGACCAGGGCAAACTCTTCCTTTAAACTGTATTTTAATGCCTCTTCTCCGGAATGAGCTCTGATTAATTCAATGTTAAAATCTTCCAGAATCGCCTCCAGACTAATTAGATTTTCGATCAGATCATCAACAATCAGTATTCTAGGTTTCATAAATTCGATGTTTATTTTCTGTAAAGCCAGATTTTTAGCATTGCAAATAGTTTATCCTCTCTCAACGGTTTCGATAAATAATCGTTTGCACCGTTCTTTAGTGCATTTTCATAGTCTTCCTTCATCGCTTTGGCAGTAAGGCAGATAATTGGTATATTCTTAATCTCAGGTGTATTCCGGATAATCCTCATGGCTTCATATCCGTTCATTACAGGCATCATCACATCCATTAACACCAAATCAATCTGTTTGTTCTCTATTAGCAAATCAATGGCAATCTGTCCGTTTTCAGCTTGCAGAACTTCAATGTCTCTTTCTTCCAGCAGTTTCCCAAGTGCAAATACATTTCGGATTTCGTCATCGACCACGAGGATTTTTTTGCCCTTAAACAAAACGTCTTCATCAGCAGTTGAAGTTTTCATTTTCACACCAGGGATCGTTTTTGAAACCTGATGAAGAAAAAGTGTAACTTCATCCATCAGGCGTTCGTCTGATTTTATTCCTTTCAGAATGATCGTATCAGTATAAATTTTTAAGTCCTTTATTTCTTCATTCGACATATCCTTTCCGGTATGGACAATAACTTTTGGAATGGCAATGTTGTTCTCTTTCATCTTTTCAAGCAATGCTTTTCCTGAATAATCAGGTAATCCCAGGTCAAGAATAATGCAGTCAAATTTTTCTCTGGTCAAAATTCCGAAGGCTTGTTCAGCAAGATTTGCTTCTTCAAGTTGAATATCAAGTTTAGATAGCAGATGACGGATAATTTTCAGAGTTATGGCATTATCCTCAATGACCAATATCCTTTTGGAATGTGAAATAAAATGACGGTCAACCATTGTTAACGCATCTGAAAATCCAATGGTTTCAAGTGTTTGGAGTCCGGCATGCTCAACAGTCCCTTCAAAATTAACCGGAGTAATCAGATGAACCGGAAGTTTACCAATCAGCGAGTGTGTTCTCAACTTCTGATAATTAGGGTTTTTAACGTTTGCAAATTCTGCTGCCAGCATAATGGCTCCGGCATGATATTTTTCGGCCAGAATAATCCCATCCTGAATTGTTGGGGCAACAATTGCCCTGTAGTTTTTTGACCTTGCCTGCTGAAGAAATTTTTCAGCCTGTTGCCTGGAAGGATGAATGATCAGTACCGTCCGCTCATTCATACTTTTATCACGGTCATCATTAATAAACGGAGCTTCAGCCGCATACTGTTTGGTTTCATCAGTCGGTTTTTGTACCGAAGTCTGATCAGCCAATGCATTGGATTGAACCGGCAAATCATCAGGCAATACTGATTTTGAAATGATTGGTGTGGGCAGATAAATGAAGAACGAAGAGCCGGTATTGACTTTGCTTTCCAGTTGAATCTCACCTCCAAGCATTCTGATCAGCTCTTTCGAGATTGACAATCCTAAACCAGTACCTCCAAATTTTCGTGAAATACTTCCGTCGGCCTGCTGAAATGCTTCAAAAATGGCTTCCAGTTTTTCTGCCGGAATTCCAACTCCGGTATCCGAAACCCTTATGCAGCAAGTGTTGTCAGAGTTAAGTCCGGAAGTTTTGAGTTTAACACCCTGAGGTGTTGACATGAAATCCACTGAAATGCTGCCGCTGCTGGTAAATTTAAATGCATTCGAAAGAAGGTTTTTCAGAATCTGCATCAAGCGGTGAGAATCGGTGCTTATTTGCTGAGGAAAATCATTGGTCACACGGACTTCGAATGATAGATTTTTGTCTTCGGCCGACGCTTTAAAATTCATCAAAATCTCTTCCCTTATCTCAAGAGTTTTGACGGTATTAATTTCAATGCTTATTTTCCCAGCCTCAATTTTCGACAAATCAAGTACCTCATTAATCAGCTGTAATAAGTCGGTACCGCTTTTGTGAATAATTTTTGCCGATTGTATTTGATCGTCAGTCAGATTCCCTTTTTTATTCTTTGCCAGCAGATTTGAAAGGATAAGCAAACTGTTTAGCGGAGTCCTTAACTCGTGCGACATATTGGCCAGAAATTCTGATTTATACTGACTTGCCAGCTGTAATTCTTTGGCCTTGATTTCCAGTTTGTCCCTGGTTGCCGTCAATTCAGTATTGTTAGAACTGATATCATCCTTTTGAACTTCAAGCTGACGAGTTCGCTCTTCGAGTTCTTCGTTGGCAACACGTAATTCTTCCTGCTGAACCTGAAGTCTTTTCTCATTTTCGGTGAGAACTTTGGTATGTTCAACCAATTCTTCATTGGCAACCCGCAATTCTTCCTGTTGCACCTGAAGTTCGCTGGCCTGATCCTGCGTTTTTTGTAATAAGATATTGGTTTTGTGGATGTTCTCGGCAGAATTCAGATTGATGGCTATAATTTCAGAAGCCTGTTTTATAAATTGTATTTCAATTTCAGTAAAAATTTGTATCGATGCCAATTCGAGTATGCCTATCAGTGCTTCATTGAAAAGAAGAGGCACTATCACAATTTGCCTGGGTATAAATTCGCCTGAAGATGAATACGTCACAAACGATTGATCAGGAACATCGCTTAATATAATCATTCGTTTTTCAGATGCCGCCTGCCCAATGATTCCCTCGTTGAGTTTGATTCGTTCTTTTAGTTTTTTTTGATCGAACCCAGAGAAACTCATCAGTTTCAAATACTGGTATTCCTCCTGATACAACAGCACGCTTCCCATTTGGGAATGCAAAAATTCCATCATAAACGAAAGTGCATGTGCTGATATGTCCTCAAGTTTCTGATTGCCCCGCAACTCTTCATTGATTCGGTTAATTCCGGATGTAAACCACGATTCCTGTTCCGATTTGTCATACGATTCCTTCAGTTTGACAACCATTTTGTTCAGGCCTATGCTCAATTCGTCTTCAGCCGAACGTGGAGTAATTTGTGTGCTGTAATCGCCGGCAGCCACATTCCTGGTGTATTCAACAACCTCGCGTAAACCAGTTTGAATTTCGCGGAAAGAACTGGCCAGATTCCCAATTTCATTGGATGTATGAATCGAAAGTTCCATTTTCAGGTTTCCTTTGGCGATTATCCCAAATTTCTGAACCATTTCCTGAACCGGACTGACAATAGATCTGGATATAATAGTGGAAATTATCGCAATTGTCAATATCAATAAGATGACAATCAATAAAATACTAACAAATAAAAGAGTATTGGCGAACGTATTCAACGAAGAAATTGCAAGAGCAAAATCTCCATAAAAATTTCTCATTTGAATTAAATCTGCATTAACAGTATTGCCGGTTATGTTTAGCGAATCTGATTTCTGTGCCAGCGTTTTATTCTTTATTTTTTCACCCAACAGATAACCCTTCATTGCAATTTGCTGCGCTTCGAACAATTTTACGGGCTTGAGAATTAAAAAAAGCTTCACCCGATTAGCCATCAGGTACGCATTTGTTCGATCATAATTAAAAGCGACCTTGTATTGATCGTATAGAATATCAATGTATTCCTTTTTAGACAGATTCAACAATTGATCGATGATGCCAAAGTGATAAGCCATCTGGTTGGCATTTTCGATTTTCACTAAAGCTGAATCGAGAAATTGTTTGTTTCCGCTCACCTGATATTTGTAAAAATCTTCCACTCCATCCTGAAAGGTATTGTTTTGAATCCGCTCTGCATTGATAATAATACCAAGCAATTTGCTGGTATTAAAAGAATAATTGGAGACAAATCCTAAAACAACCACGCTAATGATGGAAATGATACTCAATACCCTGAGTTTATTCGTGATTTTTAGGCTACTAAAATTCAACATACAATCATTTTTATGAAGGAGCTAAATTTAAGAAATGATTGCAACTCACAGACTATCATTGCAATATTATTTCGCTTAAAAAGTGAATTGATTGATTGCGGAATATGGTGTACTGGTGAGACTGCGCTGGTGCTGATTTATCAGGGAAAGTAGAGTGGGAGGTGAAAACAGAATAGAGCTTTGCCGCGATAATAAAACGACTCGATAAGCGGATAAATTTCTATATTTTCTTCAAAACCTGAGTACAGGTCTGGCCGGAACTGAAAATTTTTAAAATGTATACTCCTGTTTTAACGAATGAAAGATCAATTTTTATCTTTTGGTCACCCTGAGAGGTGTAGATTGGTTCCCACTTTTTGACTTCGGTTCCTAAAATATTGAATAAATTAAGTTGAACTGTTGCCGATACTTCGGAATGAAGATCAACGGTTACAAAATCAGTAACAGGGTTTGGATATACTTTTGTAATCGAAAATTGTTGGGAGTCAGTGTTTATTCCTGAAGAAAATGTTTCGCTTTTTTGATTAACAGGACTTGTTTTCTGGGAGTAACTGTTTATTGCAACTATCATTAATAATAGAAAAGTAAAAGTTGTCTTCATAGTTAATCGTATTAAGTACCACTTTAATAGACAAAAATCAGACCAGATAGTTGCTGCATTTGAGAAAAAATAAGCTGACCTCTAAGGATCAGCTTATTTAAGATTTATGTCGACCGGAAATTACTCTGCAACAGAAATCGCATCAACCGGACAAACTTCTGCACATGAACCACAATCGGTACAAAGGTCAGCATCAATTTTATAGATATCTCCCTCAGAAATCGCTTCTACAGGACATTCATCGATGCATGTACCACAAGCAATACATTCTTCTGAAATTTTATAAGCCATAACTCTAATTTTATTTGGATTTAATTGCAGCAAATGTACAAAGTTTGGTAAAAAATAAAAAAATTAACAAATTTATTTTATATCAAATGGTAAACATTTAATATTAAAATGAATCTGAAATCAGAAAAAGTAGGCCAATGCATACTCGCTATTGATTTAAGTGATTGGATTCATAGTATTTGCATAAATCAGTCAACCCACATTTTACGCATTTCGGCGAACGGGCCAGGCAGGTATACCTTCCGTGCAAAATCAACCAGTGATGAGCCAGCGGAATTAATTCTTCAGGGAAATATTCAACAAGTTGTTTTTCTGTTTCAAGTGGCGTTTTGGCCTTGTCGCTCAATCCCAGGCGGGCGGCTACCCTGAAAACATGTGTATCAACGGCCATCGTCGGCTTATTGAAAACCACCGAGGCAATTACATTGGCAGTTTTCCGACCAACACCAGGAAGTCGTTGCAATTCAGTAATGTCGTCCGGAATCTGAGATCCAAAATCGTTCACCAGCATTTGCGCCATTCCAACCAGATGTTTGGCTTTGTTATTCGGATACGAACACGAACGAATGTAATCGAAAACTTCAGCTGCCTCAACTTCAGCAAGCTTTTCAGGAGTAGGGAAGCGTTTAAATAATTCAGGAGTAATCAGATTAACGCGCTTGTCGGTACATTGCGCCGATAAAATAACCGCCACCAGCAATTCGTATGGGTTGGCATAATCTAACTCTGTTTCCGCAATGGGCATTTCCTTCTGAAAATAACTGATCACCCGCTCAAATCGTTCTTTCTTATTCATTTCATTCGGATTAACTTGTTTTCAAACTTAACTAAATCGCTGGAATAATCCTGAATAATGTGATGTCATGATTTTTCGTTTATCTAAAACAACAACAATTTGATCCGATTCCAACAGGTTTTATTGGTCACAACAATAGTTAAAACTATGCACTTTAGTGCATCTGGCTTTAGCTTCTAAAAAGGTTATCTTTGTTATATGCCAGATTACCAAAGATCAAATGGTCACACAGTATCTAATTTGACTGTGCATATTGTGTGGTCAACCAAGTATCGTTACTCAGTCTTACAAGGTGACATAAAAATAAGGTGCCGGAGTATTCTAATTCAGGTTTGTGATTCTGAGGATGTGGTGATATTAAAAGGGGTTGTATCGAAAGATCACATTCATATGCATTTGAGTTACCGTCCATCACAATCGATAAGCCAATTAGTAAAAAGGCTCAAAGGAAGGAGTTTTCGAAAGCTTCAGCAGGAATTTCCAGAACTGAGAAAGAAATATTGGGGTCAACATTTTTGGTCAATTGGGTTTGGATGTTGGAGTACTGGAAATATTACAGATGAAATGGTGAATGAATATTTGGAGCATCACAGAAAACCGACAGACAAAGATGATTCAAATTTCATCATCGAATAGCATCAGACTTTCAGTCTGAACGAAAACTATGGTACTTTCAGTCCATAGTGGTTTATTTTCTTAGCCTGAATTTGCTATTTTTGCAGAAAAAAATATGATTCCGTTTTTGCAGGCAGAAAATTTATCGAAACGATTTGGCGAACAATTATTATTCGAAGATATTTCATTTACCATATTTGAACATCAAAAAGTGGCCATCATTGCCAGGAATGGTGCAGGAAAAACCACACTCATGGAAATCCTTGCCGGGAATGATACTCCGGAGTCAGGACAAATAACAAAAACCAGCGATGTCCGCATTAGTTACCTGAAACAAATACCTGATTTGAATGAAGACCAAACTGTTTTTGAAACTGTTTTTCAGTCAGGCGACGAAATTGTGGAAACCATCAGGAACTTTGAACTTGCCGTCAGGCAGAATAACAAGGATGATATTAACAAATATACCGAAATGATGGAACATCATCATGCCTGGGATTATGAAGTTAAGGTCAAACAGATACTGACTCAGCTAAAAATATACGATTACGACCAGCCTATTTCGGAGCTTTCAGGCGGACAACGAAAACGCGTGGCCCTTGCCAATGCGCTGATTAGTGAGCCCGATTTACTAATGCTCGACGAACCGACCAACCACCTCGACCTTGAAATGATTGAATGGCTCGAAAATTATCTCGAAAAAACAAAAATCACACTGTTCATGGTTACTCACGACCGCTATTTCCTGGACCGGGTGTGCAACGAGATCCTGGAAATGGAAGGAAATACTATTTATCGTCACCGCGGTAATTATTCTTATTTTCTGGAAAAACGGAATGAACGTATTGAAGCGCAGATCGCAGGAGTCGACAAGGCCAAGAATCTGTTGCGTACCGAACTTGAATGGTCGCGGCGAATGCCTCAGGCCCGGGGAACCAAATCGAAATACCGCATGGATCGCGTGGGTGACCTGCAAAAACTGGCATCACAAAATATCGGTGAAAACAACATTGAACTCAGCATGAATTCCTCGCGAATCGGAAACAAAATTCTCGATATGGAACTCGTCAGTAAATCATACGGCGATCTTTGCCTGATTAAGGATTTTACCTATAAATTTCAACGTGGGGAAAAAGTGGGTATTGTGGGGAAAAATGGGACAGGAAAATCAACCTTCCTGAATATTGTAACCGGAAATCTTAAGGCCGATCGGGGAACGATTGAAATTGGACAAACCATCCGGTTTGGTTATTATGAACAAACCGGTATCGAATTTGATCCGGGTGATAAAGTGATCGATGCCGTACAGAAAATAGCCGAAGTCATCAATTTCGAAGACGGGCGTAAACTGACTGCTTCGCAACTGCTTACCACCTTTCTTTTCCCTCCTGATACACAATATTCGTTTATTGAAAAACTTTCCGGAGGCGAAAAACGGCGTTTGTATCTTTGCACCATCCTGATGACAAACCCGAACTTTTTAATTCTGGATGAACCTACCAACGACTTGGATATAATGACACTGGCCGTTCTGGAAGAATATCTGCGTGTATTTGAAGGTTGTGTGATTATTGTTTCGCATGACCGCTATTTCATGGATGAAATTGTTGATCACTTGTTTGTTTTTGATGGCGAAGGCAACATCAAAGATTTCCCTGGAAGTTATTCCGACTGGCGCAATAAACAACTGAAAGAGGAACTTGAAGAGAAAAAACTTAAAAAGCCGGAACCCAAAGAGCAAATAAAACCAGCTAAAGAAAAGGAACGTAAGCTTAGCTTCAATGAGAAAAAAGAAATGGGACAGCTTGAAAACGACATTGAAGTACTCGAAACTGAAAAAGCACAGATTAACGAAGAATTAAATTCCGGAAAATTGGACAGCGATCAGTTGCAGGACAAATCAACCCGATATGGTGCGATTACCGAACTGGTTGGGAAAAAGGAAATGCGCTGGCTGGAACTGAGTGAACTTGGTAGCTAAAGAAAGTGGCCGGTGGTCAGTTACAGCGATCAGGGAAATCAGTTATTGGTAGTCATTAGTTACACGTCATTGGTAGTCATTGATTTTAGAAGAAGATTTGTATGACAATTAAATGAGCAACAATCGAAACCGCAACTCAGCATATGAAACCGCAAATGAAAACATACGGATTAATTGGACATCGCCTTGGACATTCATTTTCCCGAAAATTCTTTACTGAAAAGTTCGAGCGGGAAAACCTTCAGGATCATGAATACCTGAATTTTGAACTGAATAACATCGATGAATTTCGCGGAATTTTTGATCAGCATAAGAATATATGCGGATTAAACTGCACCATTCCATACAAGCAGAAAATCATGGCGTATCTGGATGAGATAGATCCTGAAGCTGCACAGATCGGTGCTGTGAATACGGTTAAAATTACTTATCGGAACGGCACACTGGTTTTAAAGGGATTCAATACTGATCTGTATGGATTTGAAAATTCGCTTCGTCCAATGCTGGAAGAAAAGCACCAAAAAGCGCTGATTATGGGAACAGGCGGAGCTTCCAAAGCCATCCGTTTTTTATTCGATAAATTGCAAATCGCTTATCTTTCAGCAACAACCAAAGAACAGTTGGGTGAAAATGAAATCAGGTACGATCAGCTTACTGATGAGCTAATGAAAGAATATCTGATCATCATTAATGCCACACCTCTGGGTACTTTCCCCAAAGTGGATGAATGTCCTGATATTCCTTATCAATCGATTACTCCTGATCATATTCTATTCGATCTGGTCTACAATCCGGAGGAAACCCTGTTCCTGAAAAAAGGAAAAGCACAGGGAGCCCAAACTAAAAATGGACTCGCAATGCTTCACCTTCAGGCTATCAGAGCCTGGGAGATTTGGAACACATAAAGAGTTTCAAATCTCAAGTTGTGGGTGTCTTATAATCATACTTTTGTTTCACTGCTGTTAGCAGCAACTTTCTTCGAACCGCTGTACAATTCATATTTCCGGAAACTGCATTCCAGAGAACCGTTCAGAATGGATATTTTTCGTGACGGACGCAAGCCAATCGATTTCAGACACAGAGGTGTACTGATGATCCATACCGTTGCGTTGGTGTAATGGTGTTTCAGACGTTCACCGATCATCGCGTAAAAGTTGGTGTCATCCGGAGTTAAGCGTTCGCCGTATGGCGGATTAAACAACAGAAAAGGCTTTTCATTGGCGGGTTCAAGCACTCTGAAATCAGAAACTTTAAAGTCGATCAACGAAAGAACACCTGCTGTTTCAGCATTTTTACAGGCGATATCGATGTTTCGGCGCAGAATATCGGAACCTGAAATTTTAACCGGTTTTTGCTCTTCCGGCTGGGCTTCGAGTTCTACTTGTTTAAATAATTCAGGATCGAAACTCCGCCAATTCCGGAAAGCAAAGTTTTTGCGAATACTTCCTGGATAAATTCCATTGGCCAGCATAGCAGCTTCAATGGCAATCGTTCCTGATCCGCACATCGGATCAATTAATTCGCTTTGGCGATCCCAGCCCGAAAGACGGAGCAAGCCTGCAGCAAGTACTTCGCTGATTGGAGCTTCGTTCTGTTCCAGTCGAAATCCACGTTTGTGCAGCGATTCGCCACTGCTGTCAAGCGAAATGGTACAAATCTCATTACTGATATGCAAGTTGATCAGTATATCCGGATTTTTGGAATTGACTGAAGGCCGGCTTCCCGTTTTATAGCGAAAACGATCAACAATGGCATCTTTCAGCTTGAGCGATGCGAACATCGAATTATTAAACAAGTCTGTAAAAACAGTGCTTTGAATGGCAAACGTTTGTTCACAGCCAAACAAATCTTCCCACTTGAAATTTTTTGCCCGCTGATATAAATCGTCAGCCGAATGAATCTTGTAGGTATCAATCGGCACCAAAATCCTCAAGGCTGTGCGTAAACAGTAATTTGTTTTGTAAAGCAACTTTAAATCGCCGCTGAAATAGACTGACCGGCGGCCAATCTGAACCTCATCGGCACCTAATTCAATCAATTCCTGAGCCAGTACTTCTTCAAGACCAGCCATCGTAGTGGCAGTATATTCTTGTTTTTTCAATGTTTATTTTTTAAGGTAGAGTATTGTTTTAAAGGATTCATGATAGCTGAATCCTGGGTTACAGATGCCCGGGTAATCCAGCATTCCGGAACTTCTAGATTCCGGCTCCGTCATTATAGCCAGTCTCTTTGGCTTTAAACTGAACCAGTTTCGTATTTGGTGGCATGCTGTTCGTCACCCAAACATTACCTCCAATGACTGAATTGGCGCCAATCCTGATTCTTCCCAGAATAGTAGCCTGCGCATAAATGATCACATTATCTTCCACAATAGGATGGCGCGGAATACCTTTGATCGGATTCCCTTCTTCATCGAGCGGGAAACTTTTGGCACCAAGGGTAACTCCCTGATAAAGTTTTACATTATTCCCGATGATACTGGTAGAGCCGATAACCACACCGGTTCCGTGGTCAATTGTAAACGATTCACCAATCTGAGCTCCCGGATGAATATCAATTCCGGTTTCAGAATGTCCCATCTCCGAAATGATACGTGGAATGAGCGGAACCCCTAATTGAAGCAGCTGATGCCCAACCCGGTGATTAATAATGGCACGTACGGTCGGATAACAATAAATGACCTCACTTCGGTTATTCGCTGCAGGATCGCCAAGATAGGCTGCTTCAACATCGGTAATCAGGAGCCTGCGGATTTCAGGAAGGAAAGAAATAAAATCAGACGCCAGACCCTGGGCGAATTTCGACCGTTCCGGCATATCAACCATTTCCGGATTTTTACAGGTAAAGCACAATCCTGCCAGTATTTGCTCCGATAACAATTCGAAAAGTTCATCGATGTAAACGCCAATATAATGTTTAGTCGTATTGGTGCGCAAACTTGTATTTCCAAAATAGCCCGGAAATAAAATCTCGCGGATGATTCCAACCATCTTGCCAAGTTTCTCTATTGACGGCAGTGGTTCTCCAATCCGGTGTTCGTGACAAACGCTATCTAACGATTTTGGATCGGAAAGTAGTTCAACGGCACTGCGCAATTTGTGTTCTATATTTCTTTCTGAAAGCATATTTTCAGGCATTTAAGTTAAACGATATGGAAACGTCAAAAATAATTTTTTACTCCGGAAGCCGGAATTATTCAATACCCGACAAAAATCAGACTTTTAAGGATGAAACGGGCATGTTTTCGATATTTTTTTCATTTTTCGTCCGAAAGGTTCATGGTAAATCGTAAAATTTCCGGATTGAGGCAATCGCATTAGTCAAACGTTCATCTCCGGTTCCACTGATTTCAACAAAGTTAAAACCGTAATGTTTCAGTTCCTCGCGGTATCGTTCAAGCAGTTTTTCACGGTTTTTACCGCCATTCTCACGGACGGGATCAGCTTCCCAGGGTAAATCGGGCTGGCACACCAGATATAAATCGATCGGACATTCGTGAATCTGGTTTTCAAGCCAGTCAGGTGCTTTTCCGTAAACCCAGTTAAACCAGACCTTGGTAATAATCAGCCAGGTATCAAAGAAGAACAATTGCTCTTTACTTTTTTTTGTGGCCTGATATTGTCCAATCTGAATATTCGCGATGACTTCAACATCTTCGAAGGTATAAGGATGAGGCAATTTTTCTACGTATTCCCGGGCATGTTCAGGAATGTATTGTCCCTTAAATAATTCGGCCAATTGCCTGGATAAAGTAGTTTTACCGGTCGATTCAGGACCAGTAATGGCGATGCGTATCTGTTTCTGATGTGTATTCATAACTAATTTCAAGTTCCAAATTTCGGGTTCTGGTTGCCTTTCCAGGATTCACTGCCGTGCAGTTCTGAAAAAATCCGATCCGGTGCTAAAACAAATGACTTTCAATGGCCTGCTTCCCTAATGCGCTTCCTGCTGATCACTCGTCATTTCTCCTGATAGTTCCTTTTTCCATTCGATAAAACCAATGTATGCCATTACGGTATAAACAACAAAAAGAATGACGGTAGGAAGAAGATCCTTGTACCAAAACAGTCCGATGCAAAAGGCATCAACAAAGATCCAAATCAACCAGTGCTCCAGTATTTTTCGGGCCAGCATCCAGGTTGCAACAATACTGAGTGAAGTAGCAAGTGCATCGGCCATCGGAACCTGCGAATCGGTGTAATTCGTTAAAATAGCCCAGATAAGTAGAAAAACCAACAAGCTGACCAGTGAAAGTATCAGTCCCAGCTTCAGCGTCAGACGGCTTACTTTTACCGGTTCTGAATGATCCGTCTGATTTCCACGGACCCATTCGTACCAGCCGTAAATACTAATGACCACGTAATACATCTGCAGCCCCATGTCGGCATAAAGCTTCGATACAAAAAATACCCAGACGTAAAGTATGGATGTTAATAATCCAACCGGCCAGGTCAGAATACTTTGGCGAATGGAGAAAAAGATATAGGCAATACCCAGAATGGCACCCAGTAGCTCAATGTAATTTTCTGAAAGCCATCTGATAATAATTTCCATAAATGAGAACTAAGGACTGGAGATTAAAGTTTGAGTTTTTTGCAGAGATGCACTGCTGTACATCCCTGCATTCACATATTATCTAAAATCGGATCATCTGATGATTACCGGTTAATTGAAATCTGCGGCAACTATTTTCCGGACAATATTTTTTCGTAAACTCCTTTTTGAGTCATCACCTCAATGGCTTTCTTGATTGTTTCATCATCATCATTCATGATTTGAAAATATTCACTTCCCGAAAATAAATCTCTGGCAATTAAAGCTTTCATTTGTCGCTTCACCAGAGGACGGGCAAATTCAACACTTTTCTCATCCCGTTTAACTCCTTCTTTTTCTCCTGCGGCAAGAATTCTTTCAACCATCTCATCTGAAATTTCAAACTTATCGCGAAAGGTTTTAAAGTCAGGATATTTCTGTTTGAAGTCATCCCGGTTTTTGTCCATAATATCAAGTACTCCGGAGTAAATTACACTTTTACGACTCAAAATATTATAATAGACGTAATATTTGGAGGTGTCGAGCGGAATAAACAAATCGGGCATCACACCGCCACCGCCATAAACCACACGACCACTGATCCTCGTTGAAAACTTCTCTGTTTTGTTCTGAGTTATGCTGTCCTTCGAGAATAGTTCGCCATTTTCGATTCGGTTGAAATAATCTTTCTGATAGGCATCAATCCCGTCGGTATATGGCTTTTGGATACATCGTCCACTTGGAGTGTAATAATGAGCGGTAGTTAAACGGATCATCGAACCATCAGTAAGCGGGAATGGCTGCTGTACAAGGCCTTTACCAAACGACCGGCGGCCGATTAAAACTCCACGGTCCCAGTCCTGAATTGCACCGGCCACAATTTCGCTGGCTGATGCTGAACCTTCATCAATTAATACGATCAGTTTTCCCTGTTCCAGTTCTCCGAGCGGAGTTGAACTGTATTCTTTTTTTTCAGCATGTAATCCTTCAGTATAAACAATCAGTCTGTAGGCTGTAAGGAACTGATCGGCTAAATCGATTGCTGCCGATAAATAACCTCCGCCATTTCCACGTAAATCCAAAACCAGACTGTTCAGTTTTGAGCCTTCCTTCAAGGCAGTGATCGCATCAAAAAACTCCTCGCTTGTTGTTGCTGCAAACTTGTTCAGTTTGATATAACCCGTATTGTCATTGAGCATATAAGAGGCATCGAGGCTGTTGATTGGAATTTTATCCCGGATGACCGTAAAATCCAAAAGATTAGCTTCCCCTTTACGTTTCACCTTCATTTCAACCTTTGTCCCTTTTTTCCCGCGCAGCAAGTCGTAAACATCGGTGTTTTTCAATCCAATACCGGCTATGTTCTTCGCATCGACTTCAACAATCCGGTCACCGGCACGAATCCCCACTTTTTCGGATGGACCTCCAGAAATGGGTGTGACAACCATTAATGTATCACGGTGAACGTTAAATGAAATACCAACTCCCTCAAAATTTCCCTGAAGTGGCTCGTTCATCTTCTCAACTTCTTCTTTCGAAATATAGACCGAATGAGGGTCGAGATTGCGCAAAACTTCAACGATGGCTTTTTCGGTTAAATCGTCCATTTTAGTTGAATCCACATAATAACTGTCGATCAGACGAAGCAAACGGCCAAATTTCATTGTGTTGCTTTGTACATCCTGGGCTTTCAGTTCGCTGCCACCAGCCAACATCATCACGCCCATTAAAATCGAAATACCTGCGTTCCTATATCTAAAATTCATCCTCTTATAGTTTCAATTAATAACTTCAAATTTTTCATTTAATACGACCAGTAATCCGATTCGCTGTCAAATTATCCCTGCTGGTAAGGATTCATGGGATAGCTCATTTTATCATCGCCAGGTTTAACAGGACTGGCATCATGCCAAATACCGTGCAAAAAGCACTTCAAAAGTATCGATTCACAAAGATAGCTTATAATAAAGGCTACAATATACCGGTATTCTTAATTAAAGTTAACATTCGGAAGAGAATTGTGTTCAGAAGCAGCCGGATTACAGGAAGGCAATAGAATCAGACCATTTGTTCTCAGCCTAAACTGCAGTTGGCATGAAATGTTACCATTTTACACTTATTCCTGCAAACTCTTTGAGAAATTGAAAAGAGGCTCTATAACGTTTGGTGTGGGTATTTACTTCAGTGATCATTTGGGCTTATGCACCGGAGGTGCTAAATCTGAATGACCCCCAATAAAATTGGGGGTAAAAAATCTGTAATTAATATTCAACCCTATTCAGGGTTGTTTTCGGTGGTACGTCCTTACCCCCAGTATTACTGGGGGTGAATAATATTATACTACTTCGTAGTATATGCTTCATTGAATTTGAGTAACAATATTGATTTTTCTGCAATCCTTCTCTTACAGAACCCACACGATTCGTCATAGAACCAGAAAAGAAGAATGATCGCGTTTCAACGAAAGGGAATTCTACTGTTCCCGATCAAACCGATAAAACAAACAAAAGGCACAAAGCCTCCGGATTTCTCCGGATCTTTGTGCCTTCCTGATTATTTATTCTGATTCCGAATTAAGCCTGCGAAACAGCAACAGCAACAGCTACCGAAGCGCCAACCATTGGGTTGTTACCCATTCCGATCAATCCCATCATCTCAACGTGAGCAGGAACTGAAGAAGAACCGGCAAACTGTGCGTCAGAGTGCATGCGTCCCATGGTGTCGGTCATACCGTAAGAGGCTGGACCTGCACCCATGTTGTCAGGATGCAAAGTACGGCCTGTTCCGCCGCCTGATGCAACTGAGAAATATTTCTTTCCCTGTTCGATACATTCTTTTTTGTATGTACCGGCAACAGGATGCTGGAAGCGGGTAGGGTTCGTTGAGTTTCCGGTGATCGAAACATCAACGCCTTCGCTGTGAAGAATGGCAACACCTTCGCGAACGTCGTCGGCACCGTAGCAATTTACTTTTGCTTTGTCGCCAACCGAATAGGCTGTGCGTTCAACTACTTTAAGTTCGCTGGTATAATAGTCGAACTGAGTTTGAACGTATGTGAACCCGTTGATGCGGGCGATGATTTTAGCGGCATCTTTTCCCAGTCCGTTCAGGATCACACGTAATGGCTCTTTGCGCACACGGTTGGCCGATTTGGCAAGACCGATAGCACCTTCAGCAGCTGCAAACGATTCGTGACCGGCAAGGAATGCGAAACATTTGGTTTCTTCGCGAAGCAACATGGCTGCGAGGTTACCGTGACCGATACCTACTTTGCGGTCGTCGGCTACTGATCCGGGGATACAAAAGGCCTGAAGACCTTCGCCCAGGGTAGCAGCGATTTCAGCAGCATTGGTTTGTCCTTTTTTTATGGCGATAGCAGCACCCACAATATAGGCCCACATGGCGTTTTCGAACGCGATGGGTTGAATGTCTTTTACAATGTTGTAAACATCCACGCCTTTGTCGTCGCAAATTTTTCTGGCTTCTTCAACCGAAGAAATTCCATAAGAATTCAACACTTTATTAATCTGTTTGATTCTTCTATCGTAACTTTCAAATAATGGCATAGTTGTTTTCTCCTATTCTTTACGTGGGTCAATTGTTTTCACTGCTTCGTCGATACGTCCATATTTGCCTGAAGCTTTAATGAGCGCTTCGTTGGCATCCATGCCGGTTTTAATCATGTCCATCATACGACCAAGGCTGATAAACTCGTAACCGATGATTTCGTTGCCTGCATCCAAACCAATTTTGGTGACATAACCTTCGGCCATTTCGAGGTAACGTGGACCTTTGGCCACTGTTCCGTACATGGTTCCGGTTACACCGCGGAGTCCTTTGCCAAGATCTTCGAGACCGGCACCAATTGGCAATCCGCCTTCTGAAAAAGCTGTTTGGGTACGTCCGTAAACAATCTGCAGGAACAGTTCACGCATTGCAGTATTGATTGCATCGCAAACGAGGTCGGTGTTCAGCGCTTCAAGGATGGTTTTCCCCGGCAGAATCTCAGAAGCCATAGCAGCTGAGTGAGTCATACCAGTACAACCTATCGTTTCGATTAAAGCTTCCTGAATAATACCTTCCTTTACATTCAGCGTTAGCTTGCAAGCTCCCTGTTGAGGTGCGCACCAGCCTATTCCGTGGGTTAAACCCGAAATGTCTTTAACTTCTTTTGCTTTTACCCAACGTCCTTCTTCCGGAATTGGTGCCGAGCCATGATTAGCGCCTTGTGCAACGCAAATCATACCTTCAACTTCATGTGTAAAACTCATATAGTCTAATTTTTAATTTGAAATATATTGAGAACTGTATTTTTTAGTTTCATGTTCAACGTTCCAGGTCTGCTTTGTCTATTGGGTTCAATTTTTTCTGAAAACTGTGACTGAACACTTTTTCCTGAAGATTGATCAGACCTCGAACAGGTGTTTCTCTCCTGATTTGTATAGCAATACCGTTGTCTTTTCGAAAGTGACCAGGCATCCATATTTCATGGTTTCAAGCTGTGTGCGAATTCTTTCGAAAAACGAGAGGAGCTTATCTTCTTCATCGATTAATTCAATGACAGTAGGAACTTTGTCGCTGACTTCCCAGAATTTGTACGAATGGATAACCGAACTGGCTCCATAACCAAGCATTCCTTTAAAAACGGTAGCTCCTGCAATTCCTTCTTTTTTGGCCTGAAGGACAATGAATTCATACAAGGGAGTTTGCCGGAACTGATCAGTTGAACTGATAAAAATTCGTAAAATGCCTGCCTGTGTGTTGTTTTCCATCTTAGAAAAGTTTAATGATGATGCGGCCGGCGTAAACAGCCAGCAGTCCAAGAAAGATACTCATTGAGGTGTAAAATGCGAAACGAATCCATTCATCCTGACGAAGCAGTAAAAATGCATCGTTCGAAAAAGACGAGAAGGTGGTAAAACCTCCGCAGATTCCAACAGTTAAAAAGAGCCGGATTTCAGGACTGAATACATCCCCTTTTTCGGAAATGCCGTAAATCATACCAATCAGTAAACAACCTATGACATTGACTGCGAATGTGCTCCAGGGAAATACCGATGTAAAATTGACCTGAAAATACCTCGAGATTAAAAAGCGGCCAACTGTTCCAATGAATCCACCTAATCCAACAATCATGATCGTTTTTACCATAAAATTATGCTTTCAAATATTAATTTATTGGTAGATGTCATTAGTCTGCTTGGAAAACAGACGGTTAAAGGCAGACCTCATTGCCGGCCGCAAAGATAGGCAATCCATTTAAAAGGAGGGCAACGGCTGAATTATTTAGGATCAATCTAAATTAATATTTTGGCGAAGTTGGTGTAGGCGTATGCCGCCTGGCCAATACCCTCCGGCAGGTAATCGTACGCGTACGACGGGTTTTTAGATTGGTCAAAGGTCTTTCGTTTGCAAAACTCCAAATCAGTATCCAAATCGTTTAGTATCTGCAAATTTTATTCAGGCTTGAATAAACCAAATCGGCGAACTATTTGTTTCATTTTTTCAAGCTAATTGTACAGTTAAATCCATTTATTCATCTTTAAAACAATCGATTATGAAAAGAACAAATGTGTTGTCAGTCTTCCTGCCGCTTTTCATTCTGTTTATGGCCAATGTGGCATTCTCTCAAACCGCTGCGGAGTACAAAACAAAGATCGAAAAGATCAACAAAGAGATGGCGAAATACATGATGGAAGGCAATACGGAAAAAAACCTGAGTCTTTACACCGAAGATGCCATCTCGCTGCCCAGTTATGAGCCCATACACGATGGTATTGCAGCTATCCGAAAAGCCAGCGAGGAAATGACCAAATCGGGCTGGAAATGCACCTCATTTGAAGCCACAACGCTAAAGGTCATTCCTGAAGGCAAACTGATCACCGAAATAGGTACTTACAAGATCAGTATGACGATGCCTGGCATGGATCAGCCCATGGAAGATCATGGCAAGTATCTTACTATTTGGGAAAAACAAAAGGACGGATCTCTGAAAGTGAAAATTGAAACATGGAATACGGATGTTTATCCGATGGGTATGATGGATTCGATGGATCATTCCGACATGGATCCGATGAAATAAGTTCCCGGTAGCGGGTGCACCGGCAGGACTTCGTTTTCCCGGATCACCTGACGATGGTATCCAGTCCTGAAGAAAGGCCGATTAAGATTCAATGTTCTGAATCTTAATCGGCCTTTACTGCTTCTTATATTCTTCCTGAATGATGCCATTCCCCGGGCACTTCCGGATCGGCTTCAACTGTGCGCTGATATGACCTTACGGCCTTTCAATTTCAAGTGCTTTACCTTCGTAAGTGACTGTTGCATCCGTTTTTTTACTCAAATCGTAAGCCTCTGGTTTTTGCTGGCTTACCCAAACGATGTTAAATGTGCGCGATTTCAACATGCCGTCAAACGAACCGGTCGCATCACCGATGGTGAGTTTCCCGGCTTCTTCGTTGTATTTGAATGGAATGGTGCTGAAGTCTCCCTTTTCGTAATTGTAATTTACGCCTTCATCTTCATACAAAGTGAATTCGGCATCTTTCCCGGTGTAAACATACAGGGTAATGTCATTGGCCTGTTTTTCGCCGGTGTACTGAATTTCAGGACCAAAAGGTACAATAGAACCTTCTTTGACAAACAGGGGCATCCGTTCGTAAGGTGCATCAACCGTGAGTTTTTGTCCGCCATCGAAGTATTTTCCGGAGTAAAAATCGTACCAGCCATTGGCTGAAGGGAAATAAACTTCGCGGTTACGGGCTTTATATTTGTACACCGGAGCAACCATCAGCGAAGGACCAAACATGTACTGGTCACCAATGTTGTTAACCGCGGTATCGCCGTTGAAATCCATGATCAGCGGGCGCATGATGGTATAATCTTCGAAATGCGTTTTTCCGGCCAGCGAATAAATATACGGCATCAGGCGGTAACGCAGTTTATCGGAATATACCATGCTTTTGTAGGCCGGATGATTTTCAGGAGCCAGGTTGTAAATTTCGCGGTAAGGAAACTGGCCGTGACTCCGGAACAGCGGACAGAATGCCCCGAACTGAAACCAGCGGGCATTCAACTCGCGCCATTCGTTCATATCTTCTGAACCTTCTTTGGCATTCGCATAACGGTTCTCGACACAAAAACCGCCAATATCCATTGTCCAGTATGGGATTCCTGAAATGGCAAAGTTCAGTCCTGCCGAAATCTGTGCTTTCATATCTTCCCAGCGGGTACCGATATCGCCACTCCATGTTGCGGTTGAATAGCGCTGCAAACCTGCAAATCCGGAGCGGGTCAGAAGGAATACACGTTTATCGGGATCAACACCACGCTGTCCATCGTAAATGGCTTCGGCATTCATTAAAGCGTATGCATTGAAATATTTTGTGGATGGTCCGAGGTAGGTTGGAGTCATCAGTTCTTTACGGTATTCGATGCTGGCATTCGAAAGAATATCAGGTTCCGAAGCGTCCATCCACCAGGCATCAAATCCTTTGGTGTAAAGGTTATCCTGAATCTGTTTCCAGAACAGTTTGCGGGCATCCGGGTTATAGGCATCGTAAAACGAACCGATGTAACCATCGCCAATCCAATCGCGAACGCTGTCTTTTACAGCTCTTTGGAACATCCAGCCTTTGCTGTCGAAATCCTTGTAGTTTTGAGTAGTATGGTAAAACTTGGGCCACACCGAAATCATGATTTTGGCATTCAGCTCGTGTACTTTTTTCACCATTCCGGCCGGATCAGGAAAATGAATCGAATCGAACTGATGTGAACCCCAGGCATCGGTAGGCCAGTAACTCCAGTCAAGAACAATGTTATCGAGCGGAATATTGCGTTTGCGGTACTCCTTTACGACATCAAGCAGTTCTTTTTCCGTTTTATAGCGTTCGCGGCTCTGCCAGTAACCCATGGCCCATTTCGGCATGATCTGCGCCTTGCCGGTCACCTGGCGGTAACCACTGATCACATCATCCAGATTGTTGCCGTGAATAAAATAATAGTCGATCTGATCGCCCATTTCGGAAGTAAGCGACAACGCATCCTGATCGGCTTTAGTTCTCGGACTTAATACTTTTAGTCCGATGTACGAAGTGCCTCCATCAGGTTTCCACTCTAACCGGATGGAATATTTTTTCCCCTGCTCCAGATTCTGAGTGAATTTATAGGTATTCGGATTCCAGGCAGTACGCCAGCGTTCAGGAACAACCAGCACGTCGTTGATGTACACTTTGGTATATCCGGCGTAATACAATTTAAAATGAAATTCGCCGCTTTCTTTGGGTTCAATCTGTCCCTTCCACACAATACTGGCGTTGTTGAACTGAAAACCTTCAGGAAATTTTTTAATTGTGGTTAGATTCTCGTAATCGATAGCCGATTCCTTGCGATTCACAAAAATCTGACTGGTATCTGAATTGGTGTAATAAGTGGCTGATAATCCACCTTCTTCTCCGTTTGAGTCATAGAGTGTAAAAAGGTCCATATCCGAATAATCGCGCGGATCTCCGAATTTAGTTACTGAATAATTGTCCCACAAAAGACCGTAGTTCTTATTCGAAACCACGAATGGAACTGCTACTTTCGTATTGTACTGATACAGAATTTCGTTGCGGCCCTTGTAGTTAAATTCGTCCGACTGGTGTTGTCCCAATCCGTAAAAGGCTTCATCGTCGGGCGATTCAAATATCTGAGAAAAGCTGTATCCTTTGGTCCCTTCAACAGTGATTGGTGAAAACGACTTGCCTCCTTTGGCGCGTTCCTGAAGAATTATCCTGTTGTTTTCATCGTAGAAGACCACTGCTCCTGAAGTCAATGAAACTTTTGCTTTCACTTTGGAAGTTGACAGAATCAGGCTATCGTTTTGTTCCGTGACTTCGAAGGTGGGAGTTGCATTTGTTTGATCAACCACACAAAGACTTTTAATTTCGGATAATTGATCAGAAGGTGAGGCGACTACGCGAATAATCTGCTCGCTGATCACCTGAAGATTGATTGTTTTAGCTCCGTTTTCTGTTTCCGATTTAGGATGAATGAGTACGCCGTTGGGAGTTTGTTCCCAGACTTTTTGTGAACAGGCTGCCAGAAACAGCATAAGAAATGATAAGATGATTAATTTTTGCATGGTATAATTTAATGTATATCAGGTTGAGGTTTGATTCGAAATTTCCATGCTGTAAAAATAACAAAAAGAGAGAATAATGGATTACTAAGGCCTGAATACTTTCTGTAAAGATCCAGGAAATGTCAAAGGAAGCTGGTTCACCGGCTTGTAACTTGAAAAAGAATCGGACGCTTCAAGACATTTGGTTCGCCAGGCAGGGGCAGAAATGAGTATTCGGGGAAATGTTACAACGACCATGATGAATACAACTACAATTATCCTGATAACCGTTATGAGTTTGATTAGTATGGTAATGGAAATAAATGATGAGGTGAAAAATATTTTTCATTGACAGTGTTTTTTTAGTTGAATACCCGTAACTTTCGAAATACTAAAAAAAAACTAACCTTATGATTTCAACTGACCATTTTCACCCGATGCTGATCCATTTTCCAATTGCATTGGTCCTTTTTGGATTCCTTGCTGATTGTGTTTCCTTGTTTTTCAAGAAGGAAGCCTGCTTATCCCGATTAGGTTTTTACCTTTTAATTCTCGGCACAATTACTGCGGCTACGGCCTTGCTTTCAGGAGTTCTTTTTACTTCAGAAATGGAAGGTGCTGCCGGTAAAATACAGGAAACGCACGAAATGTTTGCCTGGATAGCCTTGGTAACCTTATTGGTCACTGCTGCTCTTCGTATCTTTCTTCAAACGAAAAACAACGAAAACTCAAATCTTAAATGGATAAGCTTTGCCTTGTATGGACTGGCAGCTGTTGCGGTAAGTATTACCGGTTATTTTGGAGGAACTCTTGTCTATAATTATATGATGCCACTTTAATTTTAATCTTAAAAACAAAAAACCATGAAGAACATTTTTTTTATTGCATTAATTAGCTTATTCGCTTTAACGGGCTGCAACAGACCCTTCCCTGCAAAGACCATTGAAAACCTAAAGGCTGGAATTATTGGCGAAACAACTGCAAGTGCCAAATATGCTGCTTTTGCAGAGAAAGCGAAAGAAGAAGGTTATGCCAATATTTCCACACTTTTTGAGGCGGCTTCCAAAGCTGAATCGATCCATGCTGCCAATCACCTGAAAGTTCTGGAAGGTTTAGACATAAAGATGGAAGAATTTACGCCTGCATTTGAAGTGAAAAGCACCGAAGAAAACCTACAGGCTGCCATTGACGGTGAATCCTACGAAGTTACTGACATGTACCCTCAGTTCCTTGCTGATGCCAAGACTGAAAAAGTGGATAAGGCTGAAAAATCTTTTTCCTGGGCTTTTGATACTGAAAAGAAACATTTGGCTTTCTATGCCAAAGCGCTCGAAGCCTATCAATCAGCTGCCGAAAATACCTTGCCTGTGGCTTATGCTGTTTGTCCGGTTTGTGGAAATACATATGATGCAACAATGGTGGATGATAAATGTGCATTCTGTCAAACAAGCAAAGAAAAATTTATCATGTTCTAGATACGAAATATCAGCGAGAGGTAAAATATACAAAATAAGAAAGCCAGTTTTCGCTGGCTTTCTTATTTATTTCTTGTACTGATGTTTCAAAATCTGATCCCTCATTCGGCTTCTGCATACTTTGTCGTCGGCTTCTGCCAATATTGAATAGCAAAGTTTTGCTAGATACAGAATGGCAAACAGAACAGTAATAATCCCCAAATACCGTATTGGGTTTGAAGGAATTGCGAATAAGATGATTCCGTTTAAAAGAATACTTGCTCCCAGTATAAGCTGATAGCGTTTAATGTAAAGTTTTCCCATGGCACACCTCCTTCCTGAAACCGATCGTTTTTTTTACGAAATCCGGAAGTGGTTTGTTCCATCCATTGATTCTAAAGCGGAATGTTGCCGTGTTTGCGAGGCAGATTGGATTTTCGCTTATTGTGAGTCATCTTCAGCGCCTGAATAATCTTATACCTGGTATCCTGAGGTAAAATAATTTCATCAATATATCCGAGTGCGGCAGCCCGGTATGGATTGGCGAATTTTTCACGGTAATCCTGAACGGCTTCGGCTTTTTCTTCTTCGGTCAATTTTCCACGGTACAAAATATTGATGGCACCTTCAGGCCCCATTACTGCAATTTCGGCTGTTGGATAGGCCAGATTTACATCTCCGCCAATGTGTTTGCTCGACATCACATCGTAAGCACCGCCATAAGCCTTCCGGGTAATCAGTGTGATTTTGGGCACGGTTGCCTCCGCAAATGCATACAGCAGTTTGGCTCCGTGCTTGATAATTCCGCCAAATTCCTGAGCTGTTCCGGGTAAAAATCCGGGCACATCGACCAACGTGACCAGTGGAATATTAAATGCATCGCAGAAACGGACAAAACGGGCTGCTTTCCCTGATGAATTGATATCCAGAACTCCTGCCAGATGAGCAGGCTGATTGGCTACAATTCCGATAGGTTTTCCACCCATCCGGGCAAAACCAATTACAATATTTGCGGCATAGTATGGCTGAACTTCCAAAAAGTGTTCGTCGTCAATGATTTTGTGAATGATGTCCTTAATGTCGTAGGGCTTATTCGGATCAACCGGAACGATCTCATTCAATGAGGCATCAGCACGGTTTTCCGGATCGGTACAGATTTTAGCAGGTGGTTCTTCCATGTTGTTGGAAGGAATGAAACTCACCAGTTCCCTAACCATCATTAGTGTTTGCTCTTCGTCACTGCCAGTGAAGTGTGCTACTCCGCTCTTTGATGCGTGTGTAATAGCTCCGCCAAGCTCTTCTTTGGAAACATCTTCGTGGGTTACCGTTTTAATTACTTCCGGACCAGTAACAAACATATGACTGGTTTTTTCAACCATAAAAATAAAATCAGTCAAAGCAGGAGAATAAACGGCTCCTCCGGCGCATGGACCAAGAATCGCGCTGATTTGTGGAATGACACCAGAACACAGGACATTTTTGTAGAAAATGTCAGCGTATCCGGCCAGACTTTCAACTCCTTCCTGAATACGTGCCCCTCCGGAATCGTTGAGACCGATGAGCGGAGCTCCCATTTTTATGGCTAAGTCCTGAATTTTCAGTATCTTATCTGCATTTGAACGACTCAGCGTTCCTCCAAATACGGTGAAATCCTGTGCGAAAACATAAACCAGTCTTCCGTCTATTTTCCCATAACCAGAGACGAGTCCATCTCCTGGGATTTTTTGTTTTTCAATCCCGAAATCAATGGCACGGTGAGTTACCATTTTATCGATTTCATTAAATGTACCGGGGTCAAGCAGGAGGGCAATCCTTTCCCGTGCAGTATTTTTGCCTGACTCGTGTTGTTTTTCAGTGCGCTTAATTCCTCCACCTAATTCTGCCTCTTGATTTAGCAATTCAAACTGATCAAATTTGGCTTTTAAATCCATATGGTCTGATTTATTCGATTTCTATTAATTTTTGATTGGCATCAACGGTACTGCCTTCGTTCACATGAATTTTAACGATCTTTCCGTCGATGGGTGATTTGTATTCACTTTCCATTTTCATGGCTGAGATGGTAATAACCGTGTCGCCTTTTTTGACTTCAGCACCAACTTTTACCGGTATTTTCACCACCTTTCCTGGCATGGGCGATGTAATTGTATTTTCAGAAACCAGCTGTGTTACTGACGAACGGTTTCGCCGGTACCTCGATTCGGCATCGATTATTTCAACATCGAAGGTGTTGTAAAGTGTGTAAGCCGTATAATGTTTGGTTTTCGATTGCGGAACCAACTCAATGTTATGGGAACGGCCATTCTCCAGAATAGAAAATATCCCTTCGTCGTTATGCATTAAATCAACCTGATATATTTTATCATCAACTTTGATTTCCAGAAGGTTTTCAAACTGTTTTAATATTTCTACTGAAGCAATTCTTTTATCCAGTTTAATTTCGATCGACATGGTTTACGGGGGTTATAAACGTTCAAAATTCTTTTGATAGGTGTATTTCTTCCAGCGGTTTTGAGCCGGGTACATTTCTTTCGAAGTCTGGGCAATGTTTAGTTGGTCCAGGTATTCGATGTAAGCAGCAATAATGACCATGTCTTCACAATCAGACGGGCATTCAGATTCTGCATGCAGAAAAGTTTTATTTTTCTCAATGAAGTTCGTGTCGTAATTTCCACTTTTAAAGTCCTCCGTGTCCATTATCCGCTCCATAAACTTGATTGAAGTTTTCACTCCGGTAATCTTATATTCATAAAGAGCTCTTTTCATCCGCGCTATTGCTTCGGTACGGTTTTCTGCCCAAACAATCAGTTTCGAAATCATCGAATCGTAATAAATCGGAATTTCGTATCCTTCGTAAACGTAACCATCCGTCCGGACTCCCAGCCCTAAAGGTTCTGTGATGTTGTGAATTTTACCCGGATTTGGCATGAAATTGTTATCCGAATCTTCCGCATAAATCCGGCATTCAATGGCATGCCCGGTTTGCCTTAATTTTTCCTGACTAAAAGAAAGTGGATGTCCTTCTGCAATTAATATCTGTTGTTTGACCAGATCAATTCCAGTCACACGTTCAGTAATCGGATGTTCAACCTGAAGCCGGGTATTCATTTCCAGAAAGTAGAAATTCCGATCGTTATCAACCAGAAATTCTATGGTTCCGGCTCCTTCGTAATTTACGGCACGGGCGGCTTCAACAGCATATTCGCCCATTTTTTTACGCAGTTCGGGCGTCATCAGTGGGGAAGGAGTTTCTTCGATCATTTTCTGATGCCGGCGCTGAACCGAACATTCACGTTCGAACAAATGAATGAAGTTTCCGTGCTGATCGCCCAGAACCTGAAATTCAATATGATGTGGTGATGAAATGTATTTTTCGATGTAGACAGAATCATTTCCAAACGAGGATTTTGCTTCCGATCTGGCAGACCTGACCAACGAGATGATATCTTTCTCTTCAGTTATCATTCGCATTCCTTTGCCACCACCACCTGCTGAAGCTTTTACCATAACTGGTAAGCCGATTTCCCTGATTGTTTCGATAGCGTCTTTTTCAGTTTTGACACTTTCGGTTGTGCCCGGAACAACCGGAACCCCGGCTGCAATCATGGTTAATCTGGCCTGAATTTTATCGCCCATCTGGTTAATCACTTCCGGAGAAGGACCGATGAATTTTATTCCGTGCTCGGAACATTTTCGGGCAAAACCGGCATTTTCTGATAAAAAACCGTAGCCAGGATGTATGGCATCAGCTTTTGATTTTTTAGCCACTTCAATTATTTTATCCGAATTTAAATAGCTTTCCGCAGAGGACGAAGGTCCAATGTGATAAGCTTCATCGGCATACCGTACATGCATGGAGGTGCGGTCGGCATCGGAAAAAACTGCAACGGTTGAAATGCCCATTTCGCGGCATGTTCGCATGATCCGGATGGCTATTTCACCGCGGTTCGCAATCAGAATTTTAGTAATTTTTCGCATGTTATAAACGTTAATTCAAATCATGAATTTGTAAGCTAAAAGTATTTACCAACCTTTTAAAACCGTGAAAAGTAGGAATTGTTTGCGGAAAAGAGCTTAATGTTGATAAAAAAAATGCAGTTAACATATGCGTAAATCTATATTTTGATATATATTTGTGTGACTTTAAAAAATCTTATGACTACTCGAACAGTACTTTCCATTTTATTTATTATCGTTGGAGCATGTTCTTCTTTTGCTCAGGTCTCAGAAAATTATAGTCTTTCAACTGATTCAACTGTCAACCGGCTTGCCGGAATCAACCGTGTATATTATGCTACCCGGATTGATAAACGTCCGAAAATTGATGGCAAACTCAACGATGCCTGCTGGGATACTGGTGTTTGGGCAGGAGGATTTACGCAACAAACACCCTATCAGGGGAAAACCCCGTCTGAGGACACTGAAATTAAAATTCTGTACGATAACAATAATTTGTACGTTGGGTTCAAATGTTACGATAAGATGCCGGGCGGTATCAGGCCTATTTTAAGCCGAAGAGATGAGATGGCTGGTGATATTGCTGGTATCGCATTGGATTCATACCACGATAAACAAACAGCCTATGAATTTAATGTCGCGGCTTCTGGGCAAAAGGTAGATTTGGTGCACCTGGGAGCTTATAACTGGGATTTTAACTGGGATGCGGTTTGGGATGGGAAGGCACAGGTTAATGATTCGCTCTGGACATCAGAAATACAGATTCCTTTCAGTCAGATTCGGTTTGCCCCGGGCAAGGAGCAGGTCTGGGGCATGCATGTCTGGCGTTGGATTGACCGGCTTCAGGAAGAGAGTCAGTGGAAACTGATTCCGATTGATGCGCCGGCCATGGTTTATTTGTTTGGTGAGTTAAGAGGTATCGAAGGCGTCAGGCCGAAAACCAATTATGAGTTTTTGCCATACATGAATGCCCGTTTTAGCCCAAATACGGATCAGGAAAATAAAACAAATATAGGCTTTGGGTTAGACGGTAAAATCGGATTAAATTCAGGGCTTACCCTCGATTATGCCATCAATCCTGATTTTGGACAGGTTGAAGCTGATCCTGCGGTATTGAATTTAACTTCGTATGAAGTATTCAACGAAGAAAAGAGACCGTTTTTTCTGGAAGGAAATACGATTCTTGATTTTAGCATTGGCGACGACATGCTTTTTTACAGCCGCAGAATTGGTCATGCCCCAAGTTATTCCCCTGATCTGGATGAAAATCAGACTATTTCAATCGCAGAAAACACACCAATTTTAACTGCATTGAAACTGACCGGAAAAACGAAAAAAGGCTTGTCGGTTGGTGTGGTACAAAGCTTTACGTCGAAGGAAGAAGCAAGCATATACCGTGGAGATTCAAAATCGAAAAAGGCTGTAGAACCTTTTACAAACTATATGGTCGGGCGGATTAAACAAGATTTTGATAAAGGAAATACTGTTTTGGGAGGAATGCTTACTTCTACCATCCGGAATATTAAAGATGATCAGCTGGAGTTTTTGCCCAATTCAGCAGTGGCCGGGGGAGTTGACTTCCAGCACAACTGGAAAAAAAGAAAATATTTTGTCGATTTCAAAGGGTTTTTTAGTGATATTCATGGCGAAAAGGAAGCCATTTCCACCTTGCAATTATCGCCGGTGCATTATTTTCAGCGCGAGGATGCCAGCTATCTGGAATATGATCCGGACAGGACGAGTCTTTCGGGCTGGGGAGGTTCTCTGATGGGCGGAAAACGCAGTGGAAAATTCAGGGCTACAGGTACCTTAAACTGGCGTTCGCCCGGAGTTGATATTAATGATGTGGGCTATTTGTATCAGGCCGACTTGATTGAACAAATGGTAAACCTGAAATATACGGTCAATCAACCCAAGGGGATCGTCCGGAGTTATTTTATTGAATTTGAACAGGAGCATGACTGGAGTTTTGGCGGGGAAAATACACTGGACCGATTAAAATTACATGGATACCTTTTGCTGAAAAATCTGTGGAGTGTGCATCTGAACCTGAGGAAAAATTACAATATTTTTGATACCCGCGAACTAAGAGGTGGCCCCAGATTGTACAAAGACGGATATAATGATGCTGAATTATTTATTCAGTCGAACGCAGTGAAAGATTTTTGGGTCGGATTTGGTCCGAGGGTCAAATTTTTCTCTGATAAAATTTCTAAAACCAATTATTTCACAGCCTATTTAAGGTGGCAGCTTAGCGATCGGTTCAGTATCTCTTCTCAGACTGTTTTTGATCATTCGATTGACCATCATCAGTTTGTAACCCGAACCAATGATGTTTCAGGCTCGGCAAAATATCTCGTGGGAACTATTGACCGGAATACAATTTCTTCAACGATACGTTTCGAATACTTCATTTCGCCTGAAATTTCGCTTCAATATTATGGAAATCCATATGCGTCAACTGGTACTTATGAAGGTTTCAGGGAAGTTGCAGATGCTTCAAATAAATCGCTGGATAAAAGGTATATCAGCCTTTTATCTTCAGCGGATAATAAGTATGAACTTCTACGAGATGGTTCACCTGCATATACTATCCATAATCCGGATTTTAATTTTCATGAATTTAAATCCAATTTGGTCGGTCGCTGGGAATTCAGACCCGGTTCGACTTTGTATCTGGTGTGGACAAATACCCGTTCTGCTTATTCTGATAAACTTGATCAATCCATCTGGAACAGTTTTGGAGACATCATGAACGTGAAAGCTCAAAATGTATTTATGATCAAATTCAGCTACTGGTTTTCACTCTGATATTTTTGCTGAGCTGATTCCCGGAATTTCTTTTTCTTTGTGATTCTGATCTCAAAATGGAATATTGTGAACACTGCTTCGGTTCAATGATTTTTACTTTGTACTTTTGACCTCTCATATTTGATTTGATTGTTGTGAACTTCTCTGATTATTTACCTGTATACCGTAAAAATCTGAATTTAGCCATTCCTGTTATTCTGTCTCAGATCGGTCAGGTTACGGTTAATTTAGCTGATAATATGATGGTTGGGCATGTCGGAACCACTGAACTGGCCGCTGCTTCATTTGCCATTAATGTATTTCATGTTGGAATGCTTTTCGGCCTTGGAATAACTTTTGGCCTGACTCCCCTGGTTGGACAATCATTCAGCTCTAAAAATCCGGCGAATATCGGGAGTTGGTTTAAAAATGGTGTGCTGATTTATTTTATTACTTCCATTATTCTGTGCACCGCCATGTCGTCGGTTGTTCTTTTTATGAACCGGTTGGGTCAAAACGAAGAAGTTGTTCGAATGGCGATTCCTTATTACCTGATTCAGGTTTCTTCTCTGATTCCGCTGATGTTGTTTTTTTCAGTCAAACAGTTTTTTGAAGGAATCGGAAATACTAAAATTGCCATGATTATCACGATAATAACCAATGTGGTCAATATTGGACTGAATTATATCCTTATCTATGGCAAGTTGGGTTTTCCCGTATTTGGCCTGAATGGTGCAGGTTATGCAACGCTGATTTCACGGATGATCATGCCTGTACTATTCGTTTTGATCATTATGCGAAGACAGGATTTAAAAGTCTATCTGTCGGAAGCGATTCATGCCGGGTTTGAAAAGATAAAGATCATGCGAATTCTTTCCATCGGATTGCCCATTGGTTTGCAGTTGGTTATTGAAGTGTTATCGTTTAGTCTGGGTGCAATTATGCTTGGATGGATTTCCAAAGAATCGCTGGCCGGACACCAGATAGCTATCAGTATGGCTTCAATGACTTACATGATTTCGGTTGGCCTGGCTACCGGAACGACCATTCGGGTAAGTCATGCGGTTGGCGAACACGACCGGAATGAACTTAAACATGCCGTTTTTGCATCGCTTCATATCGTTATTGCCTTCATGTCGCTGATGGGTATTCTCTTTGTTCTTCTCCGGAACCAATTGCCAATCTTATTTACATCTGATCCGGCGGTGATTAAAATAGCGACTGGATTACTAATTGTGGGTGCTTTTTTTCAGATTTCAGACGGAATACAGGTTGTTTTGCTTGGAGCATTGCGCGGAATGGCCGATGTCCGAATTCCGATGTTTATCGCTTTTTTCTCGTATATTATCGTCAGTTTACCTGTTAGTTATCTACTTGCTTTTGTATTTCATTTCGGGTATTCCGGCATTTGGATAGGTTTTGTTTTTGGGCTTTCAACCGCTGCATTTCTTTTTAGCCTTCGTCTCAAACATCAGGTGCGAAAATTCGGTCATTAAAAAAGGCTGATACTAAGACGTTGATCCTTGACCTGAGTTTTGTTCTTCTGAACAGATCGTTGTCTTTGTGATTTTATTCAGGATTATTTTAACCTCTTCGGAATACTCATTTGTTATAAAAGCAAAACCGGATCTCATTTTCAGGAAATCCGGTTTACCAATCAAAAAATAATCTGCTTTATTGGTCACAACAATAGTTAAAACTATGCACTTTAGTGCATCTGGCTTTAGCTTCTAAAAAGGTTATCTTTGTTATATGCCAGATTACCAAAGATCAAATGGTCACACAGTATCTAATTTGACTGTGCATATTGTGTGGTCAACCAAGTATCGTTACTCAGTCTTACAAGGTGACATAAAAATAAGGTGCCGGAGTATTCTAATTCAGGTTTGTGATTCTGAGGATGTGGTGATATTAAAAGGGGTTGTATCGAAAGATCACATTCATATGCATTTGAGTTACCGTCCATCACAATCGATAAGCCAATTAGTAAAAAGGCTCAAAGGAAGGAGTTTTCGAAAGCTTCAGCAGGAATTTCCAGAACTGAGAAAGAAATATTGGGGTCAACATTTTTGGTCAATTGGGTTTGGATGTTGGAGTACTGGAAATATTACAGATGAAATGGTGAATGAATATTTGGAGCATCACAGAAAACCGACAGACAAAGATGATTCAAATTTCATCATCGAATAGCATCAGACTTTCAGTCTGAACGAAAACTATGGTACTTTCAGTCCATAGTGGTTTATTTCTTTACCGCTGATAATATCTTTGGCCCTTCCGGACTGTCGACTGTTCCGGTCAGTTTGTTTTTTTCGCGCGTTAGTTCTACATGAATTGGACTTCCATCAACACTGGTCGTAAAGGTGATCTGGTTTTTATCAACTTTCAAATTACTTACTGCCAATTCTCCAGCTTCAAGTTTTACGACACAAACCGTTTGACCATCTTTTTCAGAAAAGATTAAACTTCCTTTTTCATAACCGTAGGGAGCATCACTTACTTCATAAATCCACTCTCCAAGTAACGATTTATTCTTTACTTCAGCCTGAAGTTGAGGACTTGAAACCATTGTAATTGTGACTAATAGCATAAATGACCATAGAAGATTTTTCATGTTGATTGATTTTTGGTTATGGTTTAAATATATATAAAAATGGAGAATGGGAGTCTGGTTCTGTCTGTTTTTAGTTGGTGATCAAATAATTCATTAACCAACAGAATCCATTAATTCCTTTTTTACATATATTTTTGAAGGTTTTGAATGTTTGAGCTCAATGTTTGATATTGGATAATAGGGCTCACCAATTATTTTGATTTTTATTGCAGCCTTTTTCATTACGCTATCTGATTTTAATAGCTTGAGATCAGTTTTATACTGATAATTTAATAGAAGGCCAGGGATATAAGCAATTAGAAGACCAGTTGCAAGTATGCTGACAATCATGGTGTTAATGTTTAATTGCCGATTCAATATAAATGTGAAAGCGATAAATAAAACATTAATAAATCCGATCAGTAATGTGGATTTTAAATGTGAATTTCCCAGTTCCAGTAATTTATGATGAATGTGGTTCATGTCAGGAGAAAAAGGTGAACGCTTTTTTGAAATCCGGATAAAAAACACCCGCAATGTATCAATTATGGGTATTATCAGAATCCCGATTGAAACCGCCGGAGCATTCTTGATTGCATATGGCGCCTCTTGGTTGATATTGAATTCGTTAAATTTTATTACCAGAGTAATCATGATAACACCAAGAATTAACGAGCCTGTATCGCCCATGAAAATCTTGTTCTTTTTTCCAAAAACATTAAAGAAAAAGAATGCGATTAAACTACCGGCCAAACTGAAACACATGATGCCATACTCTGTGTGGCCGGAAACCAGAAACCAGGAACCGAAAACCGCTGAAATGATGATGCTTATTCCTGAAGCCAAACCATCAATTCCATCAATCAGATTAAACGCATTGATAATAGCTATCATTATAAATAATGTGATCGCAAAACTCATTGTATAATTGATTTCATACAATCCGAAAACACCCTGCAGATTGGTAAATCTGAAATTACCAAGAACAATCAAAATTGTAGCGACAATAAGTTGAGCCGTTAGTTTTTTAATGGCCGAAATGTCTATCAGATCATCTTTTAATCCAACAAAAAACATAAGGACAACTGCGGCAATCAAATATTTAAGTTCGCTGAAGTCATATCCATCTGTAGCAATGATTGTACTCAGAATAAAACCGATAAAAAGGGCAACACCACCCAGGGTGGGAACAACAACCTTGGAGGCTTTTCGTGCATTTGGAGTATCGTATAAATGTTTGGTAATTGATACTCTGATGATTGGGGGAATGGCTAAAGAAACCAAAATGAAACCTAACAAGAACCCTATTGTAGAATAAAGTAAACTCATGTTCCAGTTTTTTTTTGAAAGGACAAATTTATAGCATTTTATTGAGAAAATCGTATGTCATACTATAAAAATCAGACTTCATCGAAATGGTTAATAATTATTTATATTACAGAATTGCTTTTATGAATGATTTTCCAATTAATCAGTTTGCTTATAATGAATTGCGCGATTCATTTCAACTGTTTTTAGTAGCTGTTGCTTTTTACATAAGAAGCGGGTCGATTTCTCCATGGATTGATCGGGTTTTAAAATTCCATCAAAAAAGTTACCTTCGAACCTCAAATTTATCGATTGAAAATGGATCAAAAAATCATACAGCTGATTGCTCAACGTGTTGGAATACAGCTTTTAAATGTAGTCAGTACAATTCAGCTACTCCATGAAGGCGCAACGGTCCCATTTATTTCGAGATACCGAAAAGAACGTACCGGCAGTCTGGATGAGGTTCAGATTGAATGTATTAAAGATGCAAAAGAAAAGATGGAAGAATTGCTTAAACGCAAGGAAACCGTTTTGAAAACCATTCAGGAACAGGAATTGTTGACACCTGAATTGAAAACCCGAATTGAAGATTGTTTTGATTCAACAGAATTGGAAGACATATATTTGCCTTTTAAACCGAAACGCCGTACCCGGGCTTCAATCGCGCGTGAAAAAGGACTGGAACCGCTGGCAAAAATCATAATGAAACAACTGGAGCTAAATATTGAGCGAAAAGCTCAGCTGTTTGTTAATAAGCTGGTTGAGTCGACTGATGAAGCTTTGTCTGGTGCCCGTGATATCATTGCCGAATGGATCAATGAAAACGAAAAAGCCAGAGTCATTGTCCGACGTGAATTCGATAAATCTGCAATTATCACCAGCAAAGTAATCAAAGGCAAAGAGGAAGAAGCTGCCAAATACAATGATTATTTTGATTGGAATGAACCGTTAAAAAAATGTCCTTCTCACCGGTTAATGGCCATGCGTCGTGGTGAAAACGAAGGTTTCCTTAGAATTTCGGTATCTCCGGAAAGTGAAGAAATAGTTCGTCGGCTAAAACGGTTCTTCATTAACAGCACGAATGCTTGTGCTGATCAGATGGAACTGGCTGTTGCTGATGCCTGTAAACGACTGTTGGAGCCTTCCATCGAAACAGAATTTGCCAATTTGTCGAAGGAAAAAGCAGACGAAGAAGCTATCCGGGTTTTTACCGACAACTTACGTCAGCTTTTGCTTGCGGCTCCACTGGGTCAAAAACGGGTTCTGGCTCTTGATCCGGGCTACCGTAGCGGTTGTAAATTGGTATGTTTGGATGCTCAGGGAAATTTGATACATAACGAAACAATTTATCCGCATAAACCGCAGGAAGAAGTTAAACAGGCATCCCGAAAAATATCGTCTCTGGTAAGTTCCTATCAGATTGAAGCCATTGCGATTGGAAATGGTACTGCAAGCCGCGAAACAGAGCATTTCATTAAAAAGCTTCACTTTGACCATGATCTTCGTGTTTATGTTGTTTCAGAAGATGGAGCTTCAATTTATTCTGCATCCAAAATTGCCCGTGATGAATTTCCTCAGTTCGATGTGACTGTCAGAGGTGCTGTTTCCATTGGACGACGGCTGATGGATCCACTGGCAGAGCTGGTGAAGATTGATCCGAAATCGATCGGAGTCGGACAATATCAACACGATGTAGATCAGAAAAAGCTGAAGAGCAGTTTGGATAAGGTGGTGGAATCGAGTGTCAATCTGGTTGGAGTGAATGTGAACACGGCTTCACAACACTTATTAACTTATATTTCGGGACTTGGCCCCCAGCTGGCTCAAAATATAATTGATTACCGGAAAGAAAATGGCCCGTTCACTGCCCGTACTGAATTGCAAAAAGTTCCAAGAATGGGAGCGAAGGCATTTGAACAATCAGCAGGATTTTTACGGATTACGGATTCAGCCAATCCATTGGATAATTCAGCAGTTCACCCCGAATCGTATTTTGTGGTTCAGAAAATTGCCAAAGAATTAAATTGCAATATTCAGGAGTTAATTTCGAGTGAAGAACTTCAGAAACAAATTGTCTGGTCAAATTATGTGACTGATCAAATCGGACTTCCAACTCTTGATGATATTCAAAAGGAATTGGCCAAACCCGGGCGCGATCCGAGGAGCATTATTAAAGTGTTTGAGTTTGCCTCAAATATTTATAAGGTTGAGGATTTGCAGGTAGGAATGGTGTTGCCTGGAATTGTGACCAATATCACCAAATTTGGGGTGTTTGTTGATGTGGGCGTGAAACAGGATGGTTTGGTTCATGTGTCACAGATGGCTGACCGCTTTATAAGTGATCCATCAGAAATTGTGAAACTTCATCAGCATGTACAAGTCAAGGTAATTGAACTCGATTTTCAACGAAAACGAATTCAATTAAGCTTGAAACAGGTACCTCAAAATTAGATGGTTTTTTCTTCTGGAATAATTGCCCACATAATCAGGTAGGCAATCAGTCCGGGGAACCCGACACTGGCAATAGACAAAACAACGTACAGAATCCGAATAATTGTCGGATCAATGTTTAAATAGTCTGCAATTCCGGCCAAAACGCCGGCAACCATTTTCTCTTTTGATCTGGTCAGTCGTTTCGGTGTTGTCATTTTAGTCGTCCTCTCCGTCTTCAAAATAATTATCCTGATTATCTAATTCAGCTTCAAGAAAAGCTTCTGCTTCTTCAAGAAGTTTGGCGATAAGATCTTTATCTTTAGGTTCTTCATCAATCCAGTAAATCTGCTGATTAACTGTGAAATCTTCAATGTCACTTCCCACAATGAATCGCGGGGTCTCACTGTGTACAACATAAAGCATATCAGGCATGTCCTGAGAATTGTCGGCGAGCAAAAATTTTGGTAGCATAACTTGTAGTTTGGATATTTGTTACGCAAATTTAGGCAAAAATGGCAACATCATTGCATGAATATGAAGCAATTTTAAGACTTTAATAATTCAGTAACTTATCCGGATATTTTTAATGATTTGATAATGATATATTGAACGAAAGGGTGTACGGCAAAATTCATAAAACGAAAAATATTTTCTAATATGTGATCTATTGCTTTGTTAAGCCCTGGCGCTTTTGCGACTACTCTAATGGCGGCTAATGTGTTGGTATTCAACCCGTTTATGGTTGTGTTCTGTGGTAGGTATCATTCCCCCAGTTGCGACTGGGGGTGATTAACATTAAACTCCTTCGGAGTTATGGAAAAGCCCGTTAAACTCAATGGTTGCGGTGCTTAACCCGTATGGGTTAAATGTTGATGACCTCCAATGAAATTGGAGCTTAACGAGCGACCGAAGGTAGCAACCCGAAACGGGTTGAATATTATTGGTATAAAAACTCCATCTTATGCTTGGATCAAAAACATCAATACCTTAATTTTTGGGGCATTAAATTTTTTTGCAAGCAAGAAACAAAATCACAAAGAAACACCAAAAAGGGAATTTTGTCGTACACCCTGAACGAATGAATATAGTTCAGTTTTGAAAGTTATTACTATTTTTAACGCTCATTGGTTCACTATAAAACAGAAGTATGCAGCGATTGAATGAGTTTTTGACATTGATTGACAGTTATGTTGGTAGTTCTCAGTGGTTTGTTTATTTCTTGCTCGGAACCGGTTTGTTCTTCACTATTTACCTCAAATTTCCCCAATTCCGGTTTTTAAAATACTCACTCAAAATTGTTCGTGGAAAATTTGACCGTGAAAGTGATGTTGGTGATACTTCACACTTTCAGGCGTTGTCTACTGCTTTATCGGGAACGGTTGGTACCGGAAACATTGCCGGTGTCGCGCTGGCCATTCATTTGGGCGGGCCTGCCGCTTTATTCTGGATGTTGATGACTGCCGTCATTGGTATGACAACCAAATTTGTGGAGGTTACTCTTTCGCATAAATACCGAGAACAAGCTGCTGATGGTTCAATTTCGGGCGGACCGATGTATTACATGAAAAACCGCTTAAATATGAAGTGGCTTGCTGTAATTTTTGCAGTTGCAACAGTCTTGTCATCATTTGGGACAGGTAACTTACCACAAATTAACAGCATTGCTACTTCAGCCTTTTCCACCTTCGGTATTAATCCGGTAATTACAGGAGCGGTTTTGGCAGTAATACTCGGCTTTGTAATTATTGGTGGAATCAAACGCATTGCAAAAATTACTGAAAAGCTCGTGCCCATTATGGCAATCATCTATTTAATCGGTGCTTTCGGGGTTATCGGATATAATTATGCGAATATTATTCCTTCACTCATTGCTATCGTAAGGGATGTTTTTACCGGAACTGCTGCTGTTGGGGGATTTCTGGGTGCCGGATTTTCCTTCGCTTTCAACCGTGGGGTGAATCGTGGTTTGTTCTCGAACGAAGCAGGACAGGGCTCGGCACCGATTGCACATGCTGCAGCCCGGGCTCATGAACCTGTATCAGAAGGATTGGTTGCTTTACTTGAGCCATTTATTGATACCATAATTATCTGCATGCTTACCGGAATGGTTATTTTGTCTTCGGGCGTCTGGTCGCAAAAGTTTGATAACCAGTTTCAGTATACCGACCTTCAAATTATGAATGGTTCGTTTACCGACCAAAATCCGGAAGGAATAAAAACCTTGAATGAACATATTTCCGGAGAGAAAATTGGAGACATGTTTACGGGTAATTTGTCGGTTGTTGATGGGCAGATATCCAATCCGGTAACAGTGATCCATTCGCGTTCGGTGGCTGAAAATGTGCTCGTTCAGCAAAACGGAAAAAATATGACCGGCGAAGTTCAGGTTCAAAACGGAAAAATTACAAATACCAAAAATCAGATATTTATCGGGAAGTCGCTTATTGACAGTGCATCGCTTACCACAGAGGCTTTTTCTAAAGGTTGGTTCGGCGATTATGGCCGGTATATTGTTTCAATAGGTATTTTATTATTCGCTTTTTCAACAGCTATTTCATGGTCGTATTATGGTGGAAGGGCAATTATCTTTTTGTTTGGTGTGAAAGCCGATATGTATTTCCGGATTGTTTATGTCATTGGATTTTTCCTTGCTTCGTTCACCGACACGACCATCATCTGGACTTTATCCGGAATTACCATAGCCTTGATGACTATCCCCAATTTATTCGGCATTTTGATGCTGCACAAGGAAATGAAATCTGAAGTTGGTCTATTCTGGAAAGAATGGGCGGTTCGGTTTCCGGGAGAGAAAGTTCCCAAAGGCTAAACAATTTCAGTTTCATCTGCCAACAGGCTGACAAGTTCCGGGTTCCGTACCTGAAATTTGGATTTCCTTGTTACTTTTGTGGATTAATAAATTGGTATGAGTCTGGTATATCCTGAAAATTTTGAATCTAAAATAGGTTTTGATAAAATCCGTGAATTGCTGCAGGGAAGATGCCTGTGCACACTGGGTAAAGAATTGGTTGACGAAATTCGTTTCAACAGCAATTTCGAACAACTGAAAGAAGATCTTTCGCTGGTCAGTGAATTTGTTTCCATTATTCAGGAAATGGAAAATTTCCCAACCAGTTATTATTTCGATCTTCGCGAAGCACTTGCAAAAATCAGGATTGAAGGTCGTTTCCTGGAAGTGCAGGAAGTATTTGATCTGAAACGATCTCTTGAAACAATTTCAGGAATCGTACGCTTTCTGAAACAAACAAAAGAAGGCCAGTTGCCTTGTTTAAAACGAATGCTCTCTACCGTTCAGGTTTATCCCTATGTGATTGAGCGAGTTGATGCTATTCTGAATAAATACGGAAAAGTAAAGGATAATGCTTCTCCTGAATTGTCGCGTATCCGGAAGGAATTGCTCAGCAAACAATCCGGAGTTTCGAAACGCTTACATGCTATTCTGAAAAAAGCGCAGGATGAAGGTCTGGTTGAAGAGGATGCTTCAGTGGCGATTCGCGACGGACGAGCTGTAATTCCAGTTGCTTCAGCATTTAAGCGTAAGCTCAACGGAATCGTTCATGATGAATCAACTACCGGAAAAACCTCTTACATTGAGCCGGCTGAAGTTGTTGAACTGAATAACCAGATCCGCGAGTTGGAATATGCTGAAATACGCGAAATTGTTCATGTTTTGATGAATTTTTCGAATGATATTCGTTCGTATTTGCCTGATTTATTAATGGCCTATGAGTTTCTGGGCAGGATCGATTTTATCCGTGCCAAAGCTATTTATGCCGTCGATATCAATGGCATCAAACCGTATATGGAAAACAAATGTCAGATGGAGTGGGAGGGTGCTGTCCATCCACTTTTAATGATGGCATTACGGCGCGAGAACCGGAAAGTGGTTCCGCTGAATATTACGCTGACTCCTCAAAAACATATTTTACTGATTTCAGGCCCGAATGCCGGTGGAAAGTCAGTGTGCCTGAAAACGGTTGGTCTGCTGCAGTATATGTTGCAGTGCGGATTGTTAATTCCGGTGAAGGATAGTAGTGTGACCGGTATTTTTGATAATCTGTTTATCGATATTGGCGACGAGCAATCGATTGAAAATGACCTGAGTACGTATAGTTCGCATTTGATGAATATGAAGTTTTTTCTGAAGAACTCGAATGAAAAAACCCTTGTATTAATCGATGAATTTGGATCAGGAACCGAGCCAATGCTGGGTGGCGCGATTGCCGAATCTATTCTGGCTCAGTTAACTGAAATGAAAACTTTTGGAGTGATTACCACTCATTATACCAATCTGAAACACTATGCATCTTCGTCGGAGGGCATTGAAAATGCTGCCATGATGTACGATTCCGCTAAAATGGAACCCTTGTTTCAGCTCGATATTGGCAAACCCGGAAGCTCATTTGCCTTTGAAATTGCCCGGAAAATTGGTCTTCCGGAGCAAATACTTTTAGCTGCCACTGAAAAAATTGGAAAAGACCACATTGATTTTGACAAACACTTGCGCGATATTGTGCGCGACAAAAGATACTGGGAAACCAAACGGCAAAAGATCAGGAAGGTAGAAAAATCGCTCGACGATCTGGCCGGGAAATACGAAACTGACCTTGATCAGCTTGAAAAACAGCGCAAGGAAATTTTGCAGAAGGCCCGTTTGGAAGCCGAACAATTACTGAGTGAAACCAATAAGCGGATTGAAAATACAATATTCGAAATTCGTGAAAGTCAGGCTGATAAGGCAAAAACGAAACTTGTCAGGTCAAATTTGACTGAGTTTAAACAGGAGTTGCATGAATCAGCCACTGCAACTGATGACTTTATCAGTCAAAAGATTAAGAAAATAAAGGAAAAAGAGTTGCACCGGAATCAAAATAGAAGAGAAAAGAAACCGGTTGTTGAAAAAGAAAAGGCGATTGAGCCTGAGGTATGGAAAGCTGGCGATAAAGTATTAATGGCTGGCAGTCAGAATGCTGGTGAAATTCTGGAATTGAATGAGAAAAATGTAGTGGTGGCTTTCGGTCAGTTGCGAACATCGGTCAGTCGCGATAAATTGAAGAAAATAACCAACACGGAGGCGAAGAAAATACACCGGACATACAACCAGACGATGCCCAATATCAACAAAGGAATGAGTGAAAAACGACTCAATTTCAAATCGGAAATTGATGTTCGGGGACAGCGCACGGAAGAGGCCATCCAAATCATTCAGTCGTTTATTGATGATGCGATCATGCTTAATTTTAGTGAATTACGGATATTGCATGGCAAAGGGAATGGTATTCTGAAGGAAATGATCCGGAATTATCTGAAGTCGGAACCTGTGGTGAAGTCTTGCCGCGACGAGCATGTTCAGTTTGGAGGTTCAGGAATTACAATCGTTGAGATTGGATAGTGATCAGTATTCAGTCGCAGTATTCAGTTTAATAAGCCTGAAAGGGTGACATATCAATAGCCCGGGGTAAAGTGACGAAGGAACGGCACCCTAGGTTCAGAAGTAAAGCGAAAAATAGTCCGCAAAATAATGTCAGGAAAGGCAATTTTCTTCTTTCGGACGAAATAGAAAACACCTTTATCAGGCGATAAAATTAATGCATTAAAACTTTGAATAGAATTTATTAAAAACCATAGGCCGATGATAAACGAAAAATTAGATACTCAACTCATTGAAGTTCTGAAAGAAAACGGATTTACCGAATCAACAGAACTTGAGCAAGTTTGCATTCCAAAAATTAAAAGTGGCCGCGATCTGTTGTGCATTGCTGCTGATGGCAGTGGTAAAACAAGCACCATAATTGTTAGTGTTCTTCAGCGCCTGAAATCTTCGCTGGATGATAATCCAAGGGCGATCATTGTGGTCCAAAACAAGGAGCGTGCTCAGGAAATGAAAGCTGAATTTGATCGCCTGGGCGAATACACCGACTTGCGTGTTTATACCGCCTGTGAGGATGAAAAAATTGCTGATCAAAAGGATAAAATTTACATGGGTTCGGATGTGGTGATTGGAACCGCCAGACGTCTGAATCAGATTTATACCTTGTATGCGCTGAATCTGGGTGTTGTGAAAATATTTGCGATTGATAATGCCGAGTTGGTTATAAAAAGTCTGAATTATACTCAGATTGACCGTCTTTCTGAAAGTATGCCCAAAGCCCAGCGTGTGATTTTTACCACTCAAATGAATGAATGGATTGAGCGTTTTGCCGATGCATTTATGAATGTTCAGGAAATCATCGAAATTGAAGAAAAAGAAGAAGAACCTGAATCTGAATCGGGCGAATAGTTCATCTTCAGGAAGCTTTTTATTCATACATTTTGTCATAACACATGCGCAGCATCACCTTCTTGATTTTTTTTAGCATTGTCCTGATTGTATACTCTTCTGTTAACTATTATTTGTTTGTCCGTGGGCTTCAGGTTTTTTCGCTGAGCCAGCCGATGAAGAGGTGGTATGTCGTTATATTCTGGACTGTCGTTTCTATGTTTATTGTGGGCAATGTACTTGAACGTACAGCAACTTCCGCATTTAGCGAGTGGATTTACCGGATCGGAGCTTTCTGGCTGGCCTTTATGTTGTACCTGTTTATTGCAATGGTACTCATCGATTTCGTCAGGATTATCAATCATTTTTTCCATTTCCTGCCCTCATTTTCGCCGATCATGAGATTTCGTTTGGGTTTGAGCGTTTTTTCCCTGGTTTCTTTGATTGTGATTGGTGGATACATCAATGCTTTGTGTATTAAGGTGAAAGAGATACCACTTACAATTCATAAAAAGGTTTCAGGTTCTCCGGAAGTAAAGATTCTGATGGCTTCGGATATTCATCTCGGAGCTTTGATTGGCGAAAGCCGTGAGAAGCGTCTGCTGGATATTATCCGGAATCAAAAACCCGATCTGGTTCTGCTGTGTGGCGACCTGGTTGACGGCGAAATTGCGCCTGTTCTGCGAAAAAATCTAGGACGACACATTCAGGAAATCGATACACCATACGGCGTTTATGCCATTTTGGGAAACCATGAATACATAGGAGGAATCGAAAAAACATTGCCTTACCTGAAAAGCATTAACATTCGGGTGCTGATCGATGAAACGCTTACTTTACCGAATGGGATTCAGCTTGTTGGGCGCAACGACCGCTCCGGAAAAAATATAAACGGCGGTTTGAAATCACTTGATGAATTACTCTCTGGCCTTGATTTGGACAAACCTGTTATTGTAATGAATCACCAACCTTTTAATCTGGATGAAGTTGCCCGGGCCAATGTTGATCTTCATTTGTCAGGACATACACATGACGGGCAACTCTGGCCTTTCAACTATATGACTGAAGCCATTTTTGAATTAAGCTGGGGACTAATGAAAAAGGGAAATACCAATTTTTATGTGTCTTCAGGTTTCGGCTCGTGGGGACCACCCGTCAGAACCGGAAACAGGCCGGAAGTTGTCGTGTTTAATCTGAAGTTTGAATAGCCGGGGCATGTGCATAGTATGGCCTAGAAATGTCCTGCCCAATTGCAAAGGAATAGTAAGGCCGGGTCGGTCAGGACATGTCTGCCCATACATCCAAAGATTTAGATTGAAGGGATCCTTCCATCCATATCATTTCTGTCATACTCTGGCTGAAGTGGAAATTTAACTGGTTTGCCATCGCGTTGAGAGCGGTAAATAGCCGTAAAAAGTTCTACTGTTTTACGTCCATCTTCAGCGGTTACCATGGGTTGTCTGTCATTCCGGATAGCATCAGCAAAATCTTCCAGTTGCTGTTTGAAATACCAGGTCATTGCGTCAACCGAGTGAAATTCATCGCTATCTGCTTTATTCCATTCCTCCATCAGATGTTCTTCTCCCGGAATAGTCCATAAATCGAGTTTCGGTGGTTCGGTGATTGTTGTTTTCCCGGCAATAAACATGGCGCCACCTTCAGGCTGAGAACCAACTGTTGCCCCATTACTGCCATGAATGTGAACTTTTCCGTAGATGCCGGGCTTCTGAGAGTTGCTGACCAGGATATTTCCTAAAGCGCCATTTTTAAAGCGAATCACAGCAACAGCAGTATCTTCCACTTCAATATACGGGTGATTGATGTTGCTCCAGTACCCGAAAACTTCGTCGATATCGCCCATCAGCCATTGCAACAGATCGAGTTGGTGAGGCGACTGATTAACCAAAACGCCACCACCTTCCTGTTTCCACGATCCGCGCCAGGCATCGCTTTCAAAATAGGAGCGATCGCGCCATCCCAACATTTGTACAGTTCCGAGCATTGGAGTTCCGATTTTACCCTCGTCAATGGCTTTTTTCATGCGCACAATCGGCTGATACCAGCGCCTCTGACTAATCACCCCGGTTTTTCTTCCGGTACGGCGTGCGGCTTTAATAATCAGGTCACAATCCTGTAAAGTGGAAGCAAGCGGTTTCTCAATCAGAACATGAGCTCCTGCTTCCATGGCTTCAACGGCAGGATTGGCATGGTATGGGTGAGCCGTGCAGATGATAGCCATCTGGATGTTTTCTGCTTTTATCATCTCCGGAATTGTAGAATAGGATTTCACCCCATATTCGTCAACAAATTTTTGTGCTGATTCCGGAGTCCGGCTCCAAACTGCTTTAAAACTCAATTCAGGAATTTGTAAAATAGCTTTGGCGTGCAAATGGGCAATCTTTGCACAGCCAATAATGGCGACGTTTATAGACATGATTTATATAGTTTAAAGTTCCATGTAAAAAAGCAATTCACTTCGTAAGGCCACGAGATCTCGTGGCCTTACAATATCTCCAAATAATGGATTTTTACTGCGACTGACTACTGAATACTTTTTTTACGGTTTCAGGATCACCTTCATCAGTCCGGCTTCCTTGTTGTAAAGCCGATGGAACCATTCGTTTCCATCTTCCAGTGGCGCCACTGCGCTAATCAAGCGATCAACTTTAATTTTTCCTGAAGCAATGAGATCCAGACAGAGCGGATATTCACCGGCTGAGGCACAGGAGCCTTGCACTTTCAGTTGACGGGTTACCACTTTCTGAAGCGGAAATCTGACTTCCGGAGCGAGGTTGCCTATTAAGGTTACAGTGCCTCCTTTTCGGGTGCAATCAATCGCCAGGTTAACTGTCGGTTCAATCCCAACGACTTCGAAAACAAGGTCAGCACCGCGTTGCCTGGTTTCGTTCAAAACCATCTGGATCAAATCAGAATCAGTCGATTTCAGAATCAGGTCAGCGCCTAATTCCTTTGCCAGCTGAAGTTTTTCGTTCACCTGATCGATGGCAATCACTTTTCCGCATCCGGCAGCTTTTAAGGCCTGAATACAAAGTAATCCAATCATTCCGCACCCAATCACCACAGCCGCATCGTTGGGTTGAACGGAGCTGATGGCTGTTGCATGAACAGCAATCGAAACCGCTTCAATCATGGCTGCCTGCTCAAAACTGATGTTTTCAGGAATGGCATACAGGATGTGAGCCGGAACTGCCACGAATTCGGCAAATGCTCCGTTTTGCCGGTATTCGTCACACGAAACGCCCAGCACACGGCGATTTTCGCATAAATTGATTTCGCCCCGGTTACAGTAAAAGCATTCGCCACACGAAATAGTTGAGTCAAAAGTGACACGATCGTTCACTTTCCATCCCGAAACATCCGGAGCTACTTTCTGAATAATACCTGAAGCTTCGTGACCCATGATTACCGGAGGTTGTCGACGACCCGTGCTGCCGTCCATTCCGTGAACGTCGCTTCCGCAGATGCCGCAAGCTTCTACTTTAATCAGTACCCAACCTGATTTCAACTTCGGAATTTCTGTTTCCCGGAGGATAAATTCATTGTATTTTTCCAGAACAAGTGATCTCATGATAATCTTTTTAGGAGTTCCTGTTTTCTTCCGAAAGGTAAAAAAAGCAATAATATATTTACTAAAAATCCTGAAATCAGAACATATTGACCAATTTCAAGATCGTGAAAAGTCATCATTAATTTCCCTGATAAAGCCAGAATACCTCCGGATAACATGGCTGCAATGCTGAACCGTTTATTAAATGGCAAGTTGAAAAGCGCGGCAACCATTGGAATAATAAATGCTCCGGAATAAAACGAAAGAGCCAGCAACAACGATGAAACAATGGAGGTTACTTTTAAGGAGATGATCATGCTTAAAACGCCAATGCCAATGATGAAAAATTTGGTTTGCCGGAAGGATTTTTGATTGTTGATGTCTTTATGTAAAAGCTCGCTTAAAATCATGGATGACGTTAGAAGGGTCGTTGAAGCGGTAGAAAGTACAGCTGAAATTAAGGCTGCAATCAGAAGACCGGCAGCCCATTCAGGTAAAATGGTATTGGCCAGGTTAACCAGTGCCGAACTGTTTTGTGCTCCGGAATGAAATGTGGCGGCGTAAATTCCTACGTACGAAAGTACAAATGCAAACGGAATCAGGATCGATGCAACAATCAAAACACTGCGGAAAGCGGTTTTTGAATCTTTGGCACAGAATACACGCGAATAAATATCGGGACCAACGACAAATGTGCTTGAAAAAGTCAGGATCAAAATAAACAAATCGAAAGGCGAAAAATGTGCGTTAAACGGAAAGTCACTTCCGAAATCGGGCAAAGCAGGTGTTTGATTTGCAGGAATCAAAACAGCCGTCAATACCACACCAGCCAGAATAAAGAATGCCTGAAATAAATCGGTTTTCATGATGGAAACCTGCCCTCCAATGTAGGTATAAATGATGAAGATAATGCCCGTTAGAAATACTCCGGAAGAGTAGGACATCTGAAAAAAACTGACCATAATTTGTGCTCCGGCAATAATTTGTGCAGCAACAATTCCAAGCCAGGCCACAGGAATAATCAACGAAGTGACTTTCCGTGCCGATTCGCCGTAATACTGCCCCATCAGTTCAGGTAAAGTGAATTTACCTTGTGAATAGACTTTCCGGACAATGGGTAGTAATCCGAATAAGCCTAAACTGGCCGCCAGAATATACCATGCCGATGCCCACGACTGGATATCGGCTAATCCGATAGTTCCAAGAATGGCAGAACCACCCAGAATCGTGGCCAGCAGACTTCCGGAAATCTGCCATACACCCGTTTTTTTCCCGGCAAGAAAATAGTCTAAAGGCGTTTTGATTTTCAGAAACGAATAAATTCCGATCAGAAATAAAACGAATGCATATATAATCAGGATGATCGTCTTCATTCGTGCAAATAAATAAAACTAAATGACATGACCGGTAAATTTGAGCATATTTAGTTGGATAAAACGATCTTTCCGCACAATTGAATCGTTCCCATCTTTGAGTCTCCTGATTCCGGTACCTAAGTCGAAGTATTTCTATCCGTTAGATGAAAGCCGCCTTTGATTGTGTTATAGAACATTGCACCAGCAACCATTATAATTTTTAATTTTACTGCCGTGTACGGCAACGGAAACACAGATTTAAATCCTAAACCAAAAACCACATGCGAAAAATTCAGATTGTTCTTGTGCTCCTGTTATTTGTTTCAGCAGGTTCAGCACAAAATAAAGAGGTCTGGCAATCTCTTTTTAACGGAACCGATTTAACTGGCTGGCACCAACTGAATGGTCAGGCGAAATATTCAGTTTCGAATGGCGAAATTGTTGGAACAACCGTTTCAGATACTCCCAATTCTTTTTTAGCTACCGATAAGGATTACGGTGATTTTATTCTTGAACTTGATCTTTTGGTCGACAATGACATGAATTCCGGAATCCAGTTCCGGAGTATCAGTAAGCCTGATGTCAATAATGGCCGGGTGCATGGTTACCAGTGCGAGGTTGATCCTTCGGCTCGTGCCTGGAGTGGCGGAATTTACGACGAAGCCCGTCGCGGTTGGCTTTACACCTGCGAATTAAATCCAGCTGCAAAATCAGCTTTTAAGCTTGGTGAGTGGAATCATTATCGTATTGAATGTGTCGGACACAGCATCAGAACCTGGCTCAACAATGTTCCGGTGTCTTATTTGATTGACGACATGACTCCAGCTGGGCTGATTGCCCTTCAGGTTCATGCTATCGGTAAAAATGATCAAGCCGGAAAACAAATCCGCTGGAAAAATATCCGAATTCAAACAACCGATTTGAAAGCGACTGAGACTCCGGATATTTTTGTGGTTAATTTATTGCCAAATAACCTGAGCCCGGCCGAAAAACAACAAGGTTGGGAGATGCTTTTTGACGGAAAAACAACTACTGGCTGGAAAGCGGTCGACAAGGATACATTTCCTGCTGAAGGCTGGAAAGTCGTGGCTGGAACTTTGATGACAGTCGCCAATCGTCCGGAAACTCCGGTTAAAGGCGTTGATATTGTTACTGATAATAAATATTCTGCCTTCGAATTTCAGTTCGAATTTAATTTTGCTGAAGGTGCAAACAGCGGAGTGAAGTATTTTACTGGAAATGGCGGTCCATCAATCGGTCTTGAATATCAGATACTCGACGACAAAAGACATCCGGATGCAAAAAAAGGAGTGGTAGGAAACCGGAAAATGGGTTCACTTTATGATTTGATACCTTCAGAGACACAGGAACGTTTTACCAAACCTGCCGGCGAATGGAATATTGGCCGGATTGTTGTTTATCCCGACAACCGTGTTGAACATTGGTTGAATGGCCTAAAAGTAGTCGAATACGTTCGTGGTTCAAATATCTACAACGCTTTGGTCGCCCGCAGTAAATATGCTGAATTTGAAGGATTTGGAATGGTGAAGGAAGCGCCTGTTTTACTGCAATACCATGATGATCAGGTTAAATTCAGAAGTTTAAAAATCAAAAAATTTGATTAGAATGAAATCAAACCGTCGCAACTTTTTGAAAATATCAGGACTTGGAGTGGCTGCTGTTGGTCTGCCGGGTATGACTCAGGCAAAACCTGTTCCTGCTAAAAAAACAAGTTCTTTACCTGTTCGTCTGGGGCTTGCTTCTTATACCCTCCGGAAAATGAATCTGGATGATACTTTGGCTGTTTGTCAGCAATTGGATCTGAAACATATTTCGCTTAAAGATTTTCATCTGAAGCTGGATTCAACAGATGCTCAGATTGCCGAAGCTGTCAGGAAATGTAAAGATGCCGGTGTTGAACTGGGTTCGGGTGGTGTTATTTACATGAAATCGGAAGAAGAGGTTGATGCCGCTTTTGAATATGCCCGCAAGGCAGGTATGAACATGATTATTGGCGTACCTCAGCATGAAATGTTGCCATATGCTGAAAAGAAAGTAAAAGAATATGACATCCGGTTGGCAATCCACAATCATGGACCAACAGATAAAGTTTACCCCAGTTGTGAAAGCGCCTGGGTTTTGATTAAAGACATGGATAAACGAATGGGACTTTGTTTGGATATTGGGCATACTCAACGCATTCATCGCGATCCTTCGGCTGATTTGAAAGATTACTTCGACCGTATTTTTGAAATTCACATGAAAGATGTAACCAGTTCTGACAGTGATGGTAAGGCCATTGAAATCGGACGTGGAGTCATTGATATGCCTGGTTTTCTGAAGACAGTTGTGAATATGAAGTTCCCAGGGATTCTTTCGTTCGAATACGAAAAAGATGACAAAGATCCGGTCCCCGGACTGGCGGAGTCGATGGGTTATGTCAAAGGAGTTCTTGCCGTTATTAACTAAAATAAATATCCGTGAGTTTACCTAAGGTCGTTTTATAGTCATTCAATGGTCATTTTTTGTAGTCATTAAGTTGCCATGAAACGATAACTGACAACGGAATGACTATGAATGACAACATTTGACTGCTATGAAGGAGTAAATCGGGAAACAAACGGACAACCATTTAACTAAAAAAACTAAATCAATATATCATGAGTTCAAATCGCAGGGAATTTATTCGGAATGTGTCAGTAGGGGCTGCCGGAATTACCATTGGCGGAGTAGCCAGCGGATTCAGTGCAAAAAGTTATTCACGGATTGTAGGTGCGAATGATCGCCTCAATGTAGCATTGATGGGTTGCGGCCGCAGGGTTGGTGCTTATTATGCTGCGCTTAAGGATAAAAATAACAATGTGGATGTGGCCTATATTTGCGATGTGATGAAAAAACAACGCGAAAAGGTTGGTAGGGATTTGTCAGGAAAAGTTTCAGGAAAAGCCACACTGGTTAATGATATTCACGATGTTTTTGCTGATCAGAGCGTTGATGCAATTTTTAATGCTACTCCTGACCATTGGCATGCACCCGGTACCTGGCTGGCAATGCAGGCTGGTAAACATGTTTACATTGAAAAACCATGCAGTCACAATCCGCGCGAAGGCGAATTACTGGTTGCTTTCCAGAAAAAATATGGTAAAGTGGTGCAGATGGGTAATCAGCAGAGGTCATCCAAAGAAACTCAGGAAATTATTTCTGAAATTCATAAAGGGGCAATTGGCGATGTTTACAAAGCTGTTGCTTTCTATTCCAATAGCCGCGGAGAATGTCCGGTACCTAAAAAAGCTCCGGTTCCGGAAGGCTTGGATTGGGAACTTTTCCAGGGACCAGCCCCACACGTTGAGTATATGGATGACATTTGGGATTACAACTGGCATTGGTACGGATGGAACTGGGGAACTGCTGAAACCGGCAATAACGCTACCCATGAGCTGGATGTGGCACGCTGGGCCATGCAGGTGAAATATCCTGAAAAAGTGGAAGTTGAAGCCGCAAAACGTCATTTTAAAAATGATGGTTGGGTAATGTATGACACCATGGATGCCACTTTTCGGTTTCCTGAAAATAAAATCATTACCTGGGACGGGAAAAGCCGAAACGGATACAATACATACGGCAGCGACCGTGGTACCATTGTTTACGGCAGCGAAGGAACTGTTTTTGTTAACCGCGAAGGTTATTCCGTTTTTGACCGCAGCGGTAAAAAAATAAGAGACAGCAAATCTTCGGGTAGTGAAGCTGGTACTGCACTTGGCGGTGGTGGCGATATGACTGACGGACACGTTGCAAATTTTTTCAACGTCATTCGAGGAAAAGAGACCCAGCTTAATTCTCCCATAGAGGAAGGTGCAATCAGCCAGATGATGACTCATTATGCAAATATTTCTTCCCGTATTGATAAATCATTTCGTGTGAATCCTGTTGATGGTCACATACTTGACGAGGATGGAATGAAACTATGGGATCGCGAATATCAAAAAGGTTGGGAACCTAAACTTTAATTCAGGATAAAAGTAAAAAACGATTTTGCACATAAATAGAATAAAAGAGGCTGTGCCAAAATCTTTGATCTCGTCATCCTGAACTTGTTTCAGGATCTCAACGAACACTATATCAGACCCCGAAATGAATTCGGGGTGACGATATTCACGTGTGATTTGATTTTTGAGACAGCCTCTTCTTTTCATCTAAATCAAAAATCAAGTTCTGTAGGATGTCCTTTGCAGATTGTTGCACGATTATCAATCCTTCTGGCTATTTTCGTCAAACTGACACAAAACTAAAACTGACAAAATGCTAAAACTGATCCCTCTTATTCTGCTTCTTTTCTTTTCGTTTACCGGATCGGCACAAATCAACATGATTGTAAAACCAGACGGTTTTCTTTTTATGGAAGGAAAGGACAGTGTCTTCTTTTATCAGAAAAGTCCGAAAGACAAGGGACGAGAGTATAGCCGCTGCAATTACATTCATCCGCTTTATGGGATAGATGGCTCAAGTCTGACTGAAGATTTTCCGGCTGACCACCTTCATCATCGGGGAATCTTCTGGGCATGGCATCAAATACTGATTAACGGCGAGCAGGTTTCGGATGGCTGGGAATTAAAAAACTTTGAGCAAAAGGTTTCCTCCATTGAGTTTCGGCTTCAGAAAGGAATTGGACTTTTAAATACAATAGTTGAATGGAAATCGCCTTTGTGGAAAAATGGTTCTGAAGCATATCTTCGGGAAAGGACGACCATTACCATACATCCCAAAACAGGCAATTACCGCCGGATCGATTTTGAAATTGAATTGAAAGCGCTGACAGATGGTTTAAGTATTGGTGGCTCTGATGACGAAAAAGGATACGGTGGATTTTCGGCCCGGCTAAAATTACCTGAAGATGTTCGTTTTTCGGATGAAAATGGATGGATTGAGCCAACCAATGTGGCGATCAATGCCGGAAATACGATGAATATAAATGGTTCGTTCCTGAAGGACGGGAGAAAAGGTGGCGTTGTAATCCTTAGTAATTCTCATAATCCGGTTCCGTCAACCAACTGGATTTTAAGGAAGTCGGCCAGTATGCAAAATGCCGTTTATCCTGGCCGGCAGCCAGTTTCTATTCCATTTGATAAACCTCTGGTGCTGAACTATTCCTTGTTGGTTTATCAGGGAGAAATGAATCAGAAGCAGATCATAAGAGCAGAAAAATAGAAATCAGTGTGCAGTCTCAGTATTCAGATTTGAGCCATGGCAACCGAAAGGCAATAAATTATAATTCATTCATAATTACAAAGTCATGCCAGTATTGAAATTCTTAGAAAGCACTCCGGAAATTGTTCGCGAAGGTTTGGAACGCCGCAATATTTATACGCCCAATTTAATGACGGTCATCGTCGATTTTTCGGATGGTCCCTGGGCTGAAGCAGAACCATTCCATTCGCATCCACACGAGCAAACCAGCTATGTTGCGGAGGGTGAGATCATTTTTTACTGCGAAGGAGAGCAGGAACAGCAACTTCAGGCTGGTGATATGTTTGCAGCTACCTCAGGGAAAAAACATACGATTCGTTTATTGTCACCAACTGCAAGGCTAATCGATAGTTTTAATCCCATTCGCCGGGAGTTTATTCAATAAGCAACACTACATTTTTTTTTTTTTGAAATTTCTTTTCTGTCAGGTCCGGATGGAATAGAGTCCGCCATCGATTATTTGTTACTCAATCAATATTTGGGGCTGGTGGGTGTCAATCTCTTTGACTTTTATTTCTGTGTA